>Ga0315277_10009475_pt1 | contig 12435 bp, 9 predicted proteins | sample YL17G05_15_MG_FD_203695 | JGI IMG/M metagenome (GOLD analysis project Ga0315277, IMG submission 203695) | Sediment microbial communities from Yellowstone Lake, YNP, Wyoming, USA - YL17G05_15 | ecosystem: Environmental > Aquatic > Freshwater > Lake > Sediment | place: USA: Wyoming | collected... | reverse complement strand
GTGTTGGCGAGGCCGGTGCAACCGAACCGCCGGGAGCCGACGACGTTCTCAAGACCTTGCGCAAAGGACATCCCCGACTGATCGCACTGGATTCGGATATCGAACGCGTGCGGAAGTTCATTGCCGACGACAAACTGGCGCGTCGCTACTACGAGCAATTGAAAGAACAAGCCGTGGATTGGCTCGACGACAAGCCCGTGGAATTCATCATCGTCGGACCGCGCCTTCTGGCCCAAAGCCGCCGTTGCCTGGACCGCGTCATGATTTGGGCGCTACTCTATCGCTTGGACGGCGACAAGCGCTTTGCCGAACGCGCCAAGAGAGAACTGTTCGCCGCCGCCGATTTTCCTCACTGGAATCCCTCGCATTTTCTCGACACGGCCGAAATGTCGCACGCCTTCGCGATCGGCTACGATTGGCTTTATGATTATTGGACACCGGAGGAGCGAACGCGCATTCGCGATGCGCTCGTCGAGAAGGGGCTGAAACCGTCGGTCAAGATTTACGAAGGCGAAGGCTGGTGGGCCAAGTCGGTTCATAACTGGAACCAGGTCTGCAACGGCGGCGAGACGATCGGCGCTCTGGCCGTGGCCGACGAGGAACCCCAGTTGGCGGGTTTCATCGTCGCCAACGCCCTGCGCTCGATTCCCAAAGCGATGGCGTCCTATGCGCCCGATGGCGGATGGGCCGAAGGACCGGGTTATTGGAACTATGCAACACGCTACAACGTGTATTTCCTTGCGGCGCTGGAGTCGGCGTTGGGGACCGATTTCGGCCTTTCGAAAATGAGCGGTTTTGATAAGGCGGGATTGTTCCACATCTGTTGTCAGGGGCCGTTCGATCTGTCCTTTAGCTTTGCCGATGCCCATGCGGGCGGTGGCCATGCGAGTGAAATGTTTTGGCTGGCGCGCAAATTCGATCAGCCACTCTATGCCTGGAGCGAGCGACAATGCGTCCGAGAGCCCGACCCCTGGGACCTGCTATGGTTCGATCCGCGCGGAAAAGGACCGATTGCCGGCGGGCAGCCGCTGGATGCGCATTTCCGAGGCGTGGATGTGGCGTTTTTGCGGAGCGCGTGGGAGGACCCGAAGGCGATTTTCATCGGCTTCAAGGGTGGCGACAACAAGGCCAATCACAGCCACCTCGATCTGGGAAGTTTTGTTCTCGATGCGCTGGGTCAGCGCTGGGCAGTGGACCTTGGCGGCGACGATTACAATATGCCCGGCTATTTCGGCAACAAGCGTTGGACCTATTTCCGGCTGCGCACGGAAAGCCACAATACGCTGGTCATCAATGGCGAGAACCAGAACCCACAGGCCGCCGCGCCCATTGTGGCGTTCTCGTCTAAACCCGAACGGGCCTATGCGGTGGCCGATCTCTCGAAGGCTTATGCGGCAAGTGCTCGCAGCGTGCGGCGCGGCATGGCGTTGCTCGATCGTCAGCGCGTTCTGGTGCAAGACGAGATCGAGGCCGAAAAGCCGGTCGAGGTTGTTTGGACAATGCTGACGCCCGCGAACGTCACGGTCACCTCGGCGGGCGCCGAGCTGGCCATCGGCAAATCGGGTCTGGCGATGCGCATCTTGGAGCCCGCGGGCGCGCGGTTTGAAACCATGTCGGCCAATCCGCCAAAACCCGAGGCGCGGAACAGGGGTATCACGAAAATGGTCGTGCGGTTGCCGGCGAAAGTCTCGAAAACCCGCATCGCGGTTCTTATGACGCCCCATCCAGTCGGGACAGAGCCGTCGGAACGGACGGGTGCGATTGACCCGCTCGATCGTTGGATCGAAGGGGCGAAGTAAGATTCTGTTTCTCTGAAGATGCCAATACCCATGTGTGGCCTGATCGCTTTCCGGCTTTTGACTTGACGCTCTTCCGACACGCTTCCTACCGTTAGAGGAACGACGCTTCCGCGTGGTTTCCGGCGTCGCGGTTTAGGGTTTCGGAGTAGGACTCTTGCGAATCGCACTCATCAGTGCTTACAATGATCGTTGCTACGGCTTGCGCTGTCTCGCCCCCTATTTGCGCGGGCGAGGCCACGAGGTTTGGCTCTTTTGCTTCAAGCGGTTTGGGAGCATGATGATCCCTCCCGACAACCGCGAAGTCTGGGAGCGAGCCGCCTCGAGCGCTTCGCTGCCGATGATCGAGTTCTGGGAAGAGGGAACGGTGCTTGTTCCCTATATGCATCCCGTGACCGAGCGAGAATGGGAGCTTTCGCTCGACAAGCTGGCGGCCATTCGGCCCGACCTGATCGGCCTCACGGTGATGGCTTCGGTGTTCGAGGCCAGCCGCGAAGTGACCGAGCGAATCCGCCGCGCACTGCCGGGTGTGCCGATCATTTGGGGCGGCATCCACGCAACACTCCGTCCGGACGAGTGTCTGCAGACCGCCGACATGGTCTGCGTTGGAGAAGGCGAAGAAGCCATGGCCGAGCTGGCCGCCGATCCCGAGCGCACCGATGTTGTGGGAATTTGGCGTCGCCACAACGGTCGGACTATCCAGACCCCTGTTCGTCCCCTCGAACAGAATCTCGACCGGCTTCCTTTCGCCTCCTATGGCGAAAATGAATGGCTGATCGAAGCGGACCAAATCGTGGAACTGACGATCGCGAACCAGGAGTTTTTCCAGCCGGTCTATCTCAGTATTTCCCAACGCGGTTGTCCGTTCTTATGCACCTACTGCGCCGCTCGCAGTTTGCGGCCGCTGTATCGAGGGCAGCGTTTTGTTCGGCGTCGCTCGGTGGATCATGTGCTCGATGAGTGTGCACAACGCGCTCGCGATTTCGCCCTGCCGACGATCATCTTTTTTGACGACATCTTCGTGATGAATCGCAAGTGGATCGAGGAATTTGCCGAGAAATATCCGAAGCGGATTGGCCTGCCCTTCGGCGCCTATGCCCATCCGTTTGTCTCGACGGAGGAAATGCTTCGCCTGCTGAAACAGGCCGGAATGGTTTTTGTGGGCCTGGGAATCCAGACGGGCAGCGACTACATCTCGCGCCAAATCTACGGGCGAAACCATGGCGCCGACGAGATTCTCCAACTGGCTCAGGCGGCCGAGAGGAACGGTCTGCTTCCTTGTTATGATCTCCTAACCAACAATCCCTATGAAAGCGAAGCCGATTGCCTCGACACCTTGCGGCTAATGACCCGCTTGCCCAAGCCCCACTCGCTTGTTGTTCGGAAGGTCATGTTCTTTCCGGGTTCCCGCATTCTTACGCTCGACAAGCCCAAACGCAATTTGCCGGAGAAAACGTTCGACTTTTGGAATCAACTCTATCTCATGAGCCGCCACCATCTGATCCCAGCCGAGCATCTGCTGGCCCTGGCCCAGGACGAATACCTGAAGGCCAATCCCCAGATCGTTCAGGCCATCGCTTTGGGATTGAAACGGATGGTTGACACGCAGAACGCCAGCCACGCCGAAGTGGATCGGCTGCTTGCCGAAGAACGTCAGGTGACGTTGGGGAGGCTGTTGCGCTACGCCAAGCGAATGATCCTCCGCTGGCTGCCCGAGCCGATTGCGAACGCGTTGCGGGCATTGAAGCGTCGGCTGCGTCTTGCCTAACGCCCATTTTGGATCTCGGATTGCGGATTATGAAGAGAACGGAAGGTACGATACGTTTTCTTGCGGATCGGACAAAAATCCCCGGTCGTGCGACACGCCGACCGGGGATTCGGGTTTTCTGGTGGAGGAAAAGGGATTCGAACCCTCGACCTCGGCGTTGCGAACGCCGCGCTCTCCCAACTGAGCTATTCCCCCATGTTGAGCTGTCCCAATCTCAAAGCGAAGCGGATGCTCGCTTGTGCTGGTGCCCCCTGTCAATCCGAAATTCGCCGCGCCACAACACCGAAAAACGCATTCGATCATAGGATCGGCGGTTTCACTTCGGTGGACCGGGCGGAACCTGTAGCTCGACTTTGCCAAGACGGGCGAGCATGTCTTGCGCCTGTTGAATCTGCTCCCACCTCGGATACCTGGCAATCAAGCGTTCGAGCGCAGCGACCGCCGAATCGCGCTGCCCCATCTGTTGGTCGCAAAGAGCCATCTTATACAGCGCCTCGGGAACGCGCGGGCTAGTGACATACCTTTGCTCGACCACCTGATAGGTCGCCTTTGCCTCGTTCCATTTATTCTCGCGATAGAATGCTTCGCCAATCCACATCTGGGCTTCTGCCGCCCGCGCCGAGCCGGCGAATTGCTTGAGAAACTCCTGGAACGAGGAGCGTGCCGAGATGAAATCCTTGCGCTGCAATGCCTTTTGCCCATCGAGGAACAATTGCTCGCCTTCGAGAATCACTGTCGAGGCACGATCGCCCTGGCCGACCCGAATCGGGAGCCGATCCGTCCCTTCGCCGGGTGTCCGATAACGGAGTTCGTCAATCTGGGCGCGGATGGTTCCCAGCGATTCCTGCAGCGCCGCCACGCGCTGTTCGACTTCGGACAGAGTGCGCAGAATCAGGTCCGACTGGGTTTGCTGGCGTGTCTCGAACATTTTGAGCCGCCCCTCTACCGTTTTCTGCGTGTCCTGGTTTATTTGACGGATATGCTTGATTTCCAGGGTTGTCTGAGCCAGGTCGCGCTCAACGGCGCTTGGGCCAAAAAGCGAACTGCAGGCCAACGTAAAGGACAAGAGCAGAAACACCAGGCTGGCGAGTGCCCCCTGTGCAGCTGTCCGAATCATGGCAGATCCTCCATCATGGCAGATCCTCCGTTTCCGAGCGTGTGGGATAAACAAACGCCTTGTCGCAACCGATGATTTCCGGCGGCGACAAGGCGTCCTCATCTTCCCGAACAGCTCAACCGAAGCGTCTTTGACTACAATCATGGGCAAGATGCCCATGCGACCGTGATCTATTAGTAACGCGAGAACTGCACCCGGCGATTCTTCGCCCATGCAGCCTCGTTGTGACCGGGATCCACGGGACGCTGTTCGCCGTAGCTGATCGTGAACAATCGGCCGGCATCAATCCCGTTCTTGGCCAGATAGCCCTTCACACTGTTTGCTCGGCGCTCGCCTAGGTGGAGGTTGTATTCCTCGGTACCGCGCTCGTCGCAGTGCCCTTCCAGCTGGACGCGAACAGCGGGATTGGCCTTCAACCATTCGATGTCCTTGTCGAGGATTGCGCGCGCATCATCCCGCAGAACGGCGCTGTCAAAATCGAAGTAAACGGTCTTCAAAGCCTCTTCCAGGGTCGGGGGCGTCGTGGGACGTGTGCCCGCTTCCGGTGGCGTCGGAGTTGGAGTCGGCGTCGGAGTTGCGATTGGCGGCGCCGGTTCCGGACCCTTCTCGGTGATGGTGGGCGGTTTTTCCCTGATCAGATGGAGCTTCCGCGCGATGTTCTTGCACGTCTGGCATCCACTCAACCCCAGGCTGAGCACCACAAGCATCACTACATAGCGTAGAACGGCGATTCTTCCAGACTTCATTCCCATGTCAGATTCTGCCTCCTTTTGATTTTGCGAGATTTGGGTTATTCGCCGCGAAACCGTTGGAAATCGTGAACCTCGTGGCGCATTATTCAAGAAAAAACGTAACCCCTCGTGCATCTATCGCAAGTGGCGGTTTTCCAACTTTCTATGGTCGAATCACTGGTAAATCTGGAACTGGGCCCGCCGATTTTTCGACCATGTGGCTTCGTCGTGACCCGCGTCAACCGGACGATCTTCGCCATAGCTGATCGTGGACAAGCGCTCTGCCGGGATGCCCTTCGAGATCAGGTACTCCCGGACGGCATCGGCGCGACGCTGGCCCAGATGGATGTTATACTCGGTTGTCCCGCGCTCGTCGCAATGGCCCTCGATCAGCACGCGCATGTCGGGATTGGCCAGGAGAAATTCGGCGTTCGCGTCCAGGGTCTTGCGTGTCTCGGTTTTCAGGTCGAAGCGGTCGTAATCAAAATACACCGTCTGCAATTGGCTAATCATCCCGCTGGGCTTGGTGCGTATCGGTCGGATCTCGGGCACACCGACATCCCCGGGTGGCTTGGTTCCCTCGATCGGGAGAACGGATTCGGTACCCACTCCCACGGGGCCTACGGCTGGAGGGGCCGGCGGCGTCGTTAAGTCCTCCGGAAGGTTCAAATCGGGCGCCTTCTTGGGTCGCCAGAACTGCCACCAATGCGTCCGTTGTTTTCGACTGGCACGCTGCATCCACGAGCAGTTGGTCGTCATTCCACCAATCAGCAGCAACACCACCATCAAGCGCACGAACGACTTTCCACGGGACACCATGTTTTCTCCTCCTTCGGGCATGTTCTTCACGATTTCACGTTATGAGATTCCACCCTTTGTCTTGATCCGATCAATAAGCATGAAACTCGGCGCGGCGATTGAAGCGCCAGGCTTCCTCGTCATGTCCCGGCATCGCGGGACGTTCCTCGCCATAGCTGATAGTGTGAATGCGATCCGCCGGAACACCCAAGCTGACCAGAAAAGTCTTCACCGCGTCGGCGCGACGTTGGCCCAAATTGAAATTATACTCGACCGTGCCACGCTCGTCGCAGTGCCCCTGCACTTGCACTTCGACTTGGGGGTGTTCGCGCAACCAGGCCGCGTTTTGTCGCAGGATCTCCTTGCCATCCTCTCGCAGTGCTGCACTGTCATAATCGAAATAGACCGTTCGCAGGGCCGGCTGGATGATGGTCGCAGGAGCGCGTTTCCCTTCGGAGTCCGCCACCGTGGTCCCCGGTTTGGGAGGTTCCAGCTCCCGAAGAGAAACATTGGGCATCACCACTTCGGGCGGTGATGGAATCTCGCCGGGGAATGGCTTCGGAGCTTTCTCGCGCGCCCAGAATTTCCAAAATGGCCGCTTCTCACCCGGTTTCTGAGAGCATCCGACACTCCCTGCGACCAAAAGCAAACAAACGCCCAGAAACCTCAATCTTGTGATCCTTATGGCGCACCGCATCTGTCCCGCCTCTACTCGCACACGGTATTGAGGATTCGATATTGCGATACTCGGTGGCCTGTCAACAAAAATCACCCGTAGCGCCGCCACCTTTCCCGACGCGCCCGTTACCTTAAACCTGCATCCTTCCCCTCCAAGAACGACCGCCAAAGCGCTGCATAAGTTTGACCTTTGTTCGGCCTGACGCCCAGGCGACTCTCATCGGCAGCCAGCCAAGGAGTTGCAGTCCTTTCCTACTTGGCCTTCGCGTAGAGGAAAGGCGACCAGGCCGGCGAGATGTTATAGCCGCGCCGCGTTATCTGCCGTTGGTTCGACCCGTCGCTGTTCATCGTAAAGATTTGCGACGTGCCTGTTCGATCCGACATGAATGCCAATATCAGGCCGTTGGGTGCCCAACAGGGATCCTCGTTGTTGTCCGGACCATAGGTCAACCGCTTGGGATTGCTCCCGTCCACTTCCACGACGAAAATGTCGAACCGGCCGTCCACGCGGGCGGTAAAAGCGATCTTGTCGCCCTTCGGCGACCAGGTCGCGGCATCGCAATAGTTCGAGCCGACGTAACTGATCCGGCGGCGATTGCCTCCCTCGGCGTCCATGATGTAGATTTGAGGGCTGCCTGTTTCGTCGGAGGTAAAAACAAGGTCACCGCCGCTGGGCGACCAGCACGGCGACGAGTCAATCGCCCGCCCAAACGTCAGACGCTTGAGGCTCTTCCCCTCGCGGTTCATCACATAGACTTCCGAATTGCCGTCTTTGCCCAGCGTCAGGGCGATCTGCTGGCGGGTTTGCGACCACGAAGGCGAAACATTCAGTCCGGCAAAACGCGAAATGAACCAGGACGATCCTCCCTGGAGATAAATGCCGCACAAGTCCGGATTATAGTCTTTGTAAGACGTATAATAGACCTCGGTGGCATTGGCTCCCCAGCAGGGAGTCGCAACTAGGTTCTTGTCGTTCGTTAGTGCGTGAGCATTCTCGCCGTCGGCATCCATGACCCACACTTCGCGCACCTGGCGCCTGGGGTCGCTGCTCGAAACGCATAGGATTTTCGTGTTGGCGAGGCCTTCTTCGCCCGCCGACAGATAGCGGAAGATCTCGTCGCTGATCCGATGGGCCAACATGCGCTGCTGGTCCACGGTGTGAACAAACTGCTTGCCGAAAATGCGGCGGCCCGTCGGCACATAGTAGAGAATGCAACTGGCCTCCAGGCGGTCGCTCGTGACGGCGTATTTGCCGACCAGAAGGAAATCGGCGTTCAGGCGCTTCCATTCGGGGAAATCAATGTTGTCCGTCTTGAGATCGCGCTGGTGTGTTTCCTCCACGAACGGCTGGTTCTTGACCCGCTCAAAATACCCCGTGATTTCGAGGTCGTTGTAGATGATCTCGTGAAAATTGTTCTGTTTGAGAGCCGCCGACGACTGGCCGAGGTCAAACGTGGCGATCGCCATTCGGGACGGTTCGCGCGCTGTGGGCCGGATGACGAGCGGCTGGTCGTCGCTGAGCACCGCCGGGGCCGCGAGACTTTGGCGCAACGGGCCGACCATCGAGGCCAATGCCAGCAAAGCCGCCAAAACCGACAGGACTGTTGAGGTACAGCTAGCCTTGCCTTGCTCCCATTTAATCCTCTTGGCCTTGGGGAGCCATCGGGGACCATTAGAACGGACAAACTGATCGGAATTCATCGGGCGCTTCTTTTCCTCCAACAGCACAAGAAATTGCTCGGTCTTGCCAAACCGTGCAACAAAAGTAAGGTTCTCGAAAATGGAGTGTCAACCCAAAGCGCAAAAAGATAACATACCTCCCCTTCTTCTAAGCGAGACTACGTGTCGCGAAAGATTGTTTGGGTGAAGAGGCTCATATTAAGGATCGCCTGCGTTTTTCAGGACCGGCCGCAAGAGGATTTTTGCCCCGATCTCTCTTCGGGCCCTCACGCAAAGCCGCGGAGACGCAAAGCACCGGATGGGCAGGGAGATCCTTGTGAAAGAGGCGGTTCTGACCATCCGAGGGTGATGGCCCTGAGGAGTCAATAAAGATGTTCTTGGCGTCTTTGCGCCTCTGCGCGAGATAGGGAGCGAGGATTGCGGCGCCCCAACCGCTGCGTTTTGTGCTTGACGGGACGCCGCAGTTTGGGTGACATTTTGGGAGTAATGGTAAATCCGCCAAGGGGAGGCGACCATGGCCGATTTGAAGGATTCCCGCTTCAGCGCGCGGATTCATGGCGCGTCATTTTTTGCCGTTGTTCTGGCAACTTCTTTTTTGTTTCTGTTTCCGGCGCAACACCTTCGCGCGGCAACCAGTATGACGCTTTTGAGGCAAGAGAGTCTGCCCGTTGCCGAAGGCCAGACGATCATTCGTTCGCACTACTTGTATGAACCACCGGCCGTCGGCGGCGTCAGGCGCGAACCGACCACGATCACCCAGGAGCTCATTGTCGTCGGCTGCGGCGTGAACTACGATGTCAATCGCGGCATCGGGCAACCGTCGTGGGCGCCTTCGCAAGCGGCGCTCGCGCCGGCAACGCAGCCGGGCGTGGTGTTTGCCGTATGAATTCCTTGGACTCCACCGGACGGGCGTGGGACACCTCCTATGGCGCGGTGTTCGATCCCACAGGCCCAACCCGTCAAGCGGGAGCGCCGAATCTCGCGCTCCTGACGGACGGGCGACTGGTATGCACCTTCTCGACAAATGAGGATACGACTGAACAGCTGTGGGAAGGCTATCGTTACGATCTACACGCAGACATTAAGGCGGTCGTCAGTAGCGATTGGGGTGGCACGTGGTCTCCGTCTGTTCGAGTTGTCAGTCAGCGCGATCAGGGGCGATTTGCCTCCTGGTCAGGTCTGGCTCGGCTTCGCGACGATGGCCTGCTCTGCCTGTTTTCGGACGGACCAAGGCCGCCAGATTGGAATTGGGAAGAGGTCAGGTGCACACGAGCCTTTTTGCGCCCAGCGATGTTTGCGGATCATTTCGATGACGGGGATGCCAGAGGGTGGTCACCACAGTCGGGTACTTGGTGGGTGGGCGAAAGCAATCCAGGAGTGCGCGACACCTGGTATTTCGGTTGCGACCCCAACAGCAGCTCTGCTTTGACACTTACAGGGCTTTCGCGGTGGAAAGACTACGAAATATCAGCCGATTTTCTATGGCACACCGAAGAAGCCGGTATCGTGTTTCATGCGACCGATGCTTACAATTTCTACTACTTCTGCGTCAGCAATAATGGTGGCGATCCCTTGTGCAGGGTATATAAACTCCTTGGCGGTTCCCCGCAACTCTTGAAGGGAAGGAGCATCGCCTACGAAGACCAGATCGGGCTGCGGATGACACGCATGAAGGATAAGTATATTTGTTATGCTGGTGGGGCGCTTGTGGAGTTCGAGGATTCTGCCTTCGATAACGGGTTGGTGGGATTGCGCATCAAGACACCGGGCGGGGCAGGATTTGACAATGTGGCGGTGAACGGGGCGAATGCCTTTCTCGACCCGAACACGGGAATCGAAGCGCCCTTGATCGGGGACCCCTTTAACCACTTGAGCCGCGACGGGACACCATTCATGTGGGGCTTGCTCGGTGCCTGGCAAATGGCGCTCGCGGAGAATCATGGGAAAGTTATCAAGGGAACGAAGGGCAGTTTTGGGGAGGCGATGGCCTTTCGCGGTGAGAGCAGATGGACGGACTACTTTGTCCAGGCAGACGTGGAGCTCACATCGCCCAGCGCTCGGGCGGGCGTGTGCCTGAGAGTCAGCCGGGACGCGACGGAATGGCCGCCTGACTGCCGTTGCTATCAGTGCTATCTCGACGCAGCGCAGGCGAAGTTCGTGTTCGGAGTTTGGTGGTGGAGGCCTGAGACGTATCAGTGGCAATGGGGAACTCTGCGCGAGACTTCCTTCTCCCAACCGAGCGATTGGCACACCATCGCGGTCGAGGCCAGAGGGAGTCAGTTCCACTGTTACCTTGATGGAACCTATCGGTTCACGGCCAACTCGTCGACATACGTTCAGGGGATGGTTGGACTGCGTGTCCGGGAAGGCAGCGCCTTGTTTGACAATGTTGTGGTACGCGATTTAAGACAATGATAGCCGGGCCCGTTCGCAGTGGGCGGGGGTATGGCCATGAGATTGGGCCGCATGTGCTGGTCGGTACGGGTCGTTCTGGCAAGTCTTGGCTGCTTCGTGACAGTTCGGGTCTCCGCAGCGGACCAAGCGTGGAACGTCCGGCTTGTCGGGAAGTTTCGCGCTGAATGCGAGGCGGTTTACGTCGTCGGCCGTTACGCCTACATCGGCGACGGGACACATCTGAGAGTTTTGGACGTCTCGAATCCGACGACGCCCGTCTCGGTTGGTCTCCTCGGTCTGCCCGGTCCTTTTGTGGAAGGGATTCACGTCAGCGAGACTCTCGCCTGCGTCGCTGACGGGACCGCTGGCCTGCAACTCGTTGACGTGACGAACCCCACATCGCCGACGCTTCTTGGTTCCTATGATACACCGGGTTATGCCAGGGACATTTTTGTTTCCCGCGGTTTGGCCTATGTCGCGGATGGCTATAGCGGACTTCAGATCGTTGACGTGACAAATCCCTCGTCGCCAACGCTTCGCGGGTTCTATAATACGCCGGGCTATGCGGCGGACGTTTTTGTCGCCAACGGTATGGCCTATATCGCGGATCGAAGCAGCCTCCAGATCATTGACGTTGCGAACCCGTCATCGCCAACCTTTCGGTCCTCCTACGGCGAACACGACTGGGACGAAATCTGGAACGTGTTTGTTTTCAACGGCATTGCCTTTCTCTCTGACAGTGAGGTCACGTACCCCGTGCCGCCCTTCTTTCGTCTTTACTTTCTATCCGTGGATGTGAGAAACCCGGACGCGCCTAGGTTTCTCGGCCGGTACTCTACGGCAACGGGTAGTGCGGCTGGCAGCGTGTACATTTCATACGGCCTCGCCTATGTCGTTTTCGGTGGGTTTCGCGTTTTGGACATCAGGAACTCTTGCGCGCCCCAACTGTACGGCTACTATGATCCGACCGGTGTACCTTTCCCCGGCGAGGGCGAGGTTTTTGCTTGTGATGACTTGGTGTACATGGGTACTAGGTATGACGGTCTTTGGATTTTCCAATACACAGGTCCTTACACCCCGGTGGTGCTTTGGTTCTTCTACCGCTAATGTTCTTAGAGTCCCTAAAACAATGAAGGGGCGACGAAAGAGATCGGCTCCGTCAGAACTGACAGGACTGCAAATCACATGATATTCTGCCCCTTCCAGAGATCCGATTCTGACGAAAAATGGCAGAAAACTCGCAGAAAACGCATTTTTTTAGGGACTCTTAGTCCGTGCAACGATGCGGGAGATACGTCGGTTTTGATTGCCAGGCTGGCCGATTTTGCGACTTGGCGCACGGGCTCAGTGGATCGGGGCGGGGTGGACCTTGGCTATCATTACGACCCGGTGGACTATCTCATAGCGCCCGCCGCTGGGCCATTGCAGGTATCCACGGCCGCTGCCGCCATAGTCGCGGAACCCGGCATAACG
>Ga0315277_10009473_pt1 | contig 12437 bp, 12 predicted proteins | sample YL17G05_15_MG_FD_203695 | JGI IMG/M metagenome (GOLD analysis project Ga0315277, IMG submission 203695) | Sediment microbial communities from Yellowstone Lake, YNP, Wyoming, USA - YL17G05_15 | ecosystem: Environmental > Aquatic > Freshwater > Lake > Sediment | place: USA: Wyoming | collected... | reverse complement strand
GTGAATGACTCTAAGTATTGGGAGCTCGTATTAAAGACGGCAAAAGCAACGTCGGTTGCTCGAGTGAAACGCGCGATGGATATCATGGGACGAGGGGAGGAAGAAGCAGAAAAAGACTTGTCAAAGTTGTTTTACCCGGCGATGCAAGTCTCTGATATTTTCTATCTTGAATTGGATGTAGCCTACGGTGGGACAGATCAGCGTCATGCACATATGCTTGCGAGGGATGTTGCAAAAAAGATAGGAAGAGTCCCCCCAGTCGCAATTCATACGCCACTCTTAACCGGGTTGCAGGCTGGTGGGCGGATGAACCCGATTGAAGCAAAAATGAGCAAGAGTAAACCTGATTCAATGATTTCTATTCATGATGTCCCTGATGTTGTGAAGAAAAAGATGAGCAAAGCATTCTGTCCAGAAAAGCAAATCGAGGGAAACCCGGTATTGGAGATATGTAAGTTCGTCATATTCTCAGACCTTGACGGAAAATCCTTTTTGATTGAGCGACCTGAGAAATTCGGGGGAAACCTCGAGTTTAAAACCTACGAGGCTCTTGCAGAAGCGTTTGCCGCTGGACTTCATCCCCTGGATTTGAAGAATGCAACCGCAAATCACATTAATGTAATCCTTGAACCTGTTCATGCGTTCTTTGAGAAACACCCTGAGAATTTTCAGAAAATGAAAACAGCAGGAATTATTCCATAACAATGTTTCTATTTCAGATTAAAAAATAGATTTAAATCACATCTTTAGATTATCCTCACCAATGTTACTGCAAAACGGGTTGATTGTCGGTCTTTTTATGTTCCTTATTGGTATTGCATTGTTTGCTGTAGGTCTCTATTTTCATAAAAAGAAACAGTTGATAGCAGACACTCCTACATCGAAGATTCGGTCAATTGCGATGGGATTGGTTGAAATCTTTGGACAGGTTACACCAATAAAAGAACGGTTGTTTAAAAGTCCGTTTACTGACGAGGAATGTGTGTATTATCAATTTACCATAGAGGAATATCGGAGTAGCGGGAAAAATTCTCAGTGGGTTACGATTAAGAAAGGGGAGCAGAGAGGTCTTTTTTATCTTAAGGACGACACAGGGATGGTATTGATTGATCCGACTGGCGCAACGATTGAAGCAAGAAGGGATTTTGAATACCAATCAGGTCTTGGGAAGGACCCACCAGAGCAGGTCATTCGATTCCTCGACGCAAACAATTTAGCACATGAGGGATTTTTTGGATTGAATAAGACAATGCGCTATCGGGAAACTATTATTGTTCCAGACGAAACCTTATATATCATGGGGACCGCAGGTGAGAATCCTTTAAAAAAGGAGGCGGTACAAAACCACGTCGAGTCCATCATGATTCAAAAAGGGAAATATGAGAAGCAATACTATATTTCAGATAAATCAGAGAAACAAATTTTGAAAAACCTTGCGATACTTACCTATGGAATATGGGGGTTTGGAATAGGATTAATTATTGTTGGAACAATATTGTTTTTCGGACTTATGTAGGTGATATAGGAGAAAAAGGAGAGATGATATAATGGAGCTTTGGGGAATCATTTTACTCATCATGGGGCTGTTATTCTTTACGTTATTAATCGCATTATTATTGATCTATAATGGCCTAGTACGTCTAAAAAATAATATCGAGAAATCGTGGGCAAACATCGATGTATTATTAAAACAACGATCAGATGAACTCCCCAACCTCATCGCCAGTGTCAAGGGATATATGGCGCATGAACGAACCATGCTCGAAGTATTAACAAAAGCACGAACCGACGTTCTCGAGGCACCAACGCTTTCAAAAAAAGCAGCATCAGATATGCTGATAACCGAGTCGCTGAAAACAATTTTTGCTGTTGCAGAAAATTATCCAAATTTAAAAGCGAATGAGAATTTCCTAAAATTACAGAATAGAATTACCGCACTTGAAAATGAGCTTGCGGATCGTCGGGAGTTCTATAACGATACCGTCAATATATACAATATACGTATTCATTCGTTCCCAGATATAATAGTTGCTCGGCTAATGAAATGCACCGATGCACAGCTATTCGAAACATTAGAAGAAGACAAGGCTGTTGTTCGAGTAAAAATGTGAAAATAAATAATATACGAGGGATTCTTCTATTATCTATTTATTTGATTTTTACGTTACTGGAACATATGGTACAAATGCAGGATCACCGAAAATGTGATATTCGAAAAAGGACTGGAATTTGTTGTCAAGTTGTGGATCTAATCCTGATGTAGCAGCGGTTCGTTTCGCTAAATTGTTCTGATATTGCTCATCAAGTGCTGTAATACCGGTATAGACGAGAGGTGGAGACCACCAGACTTCCCAGCTTGCGTCTTCTGGTAAATATGCATTTCTAGCGTTTCTGAAGGCTTCCCCAATAGTCATATCTTCTTGTTTCAATTGCTCCAGGGTGTCTGTATAAATTTTGTCCCCGAAATGCATATCTGGGTAAATACCTTGTTTGGCTTTCTTTGCCCATTGTAAATAACTAGAAAGTGTCTTCCAGGGAAAATCATACTGGGTATTCTTCGGTTCAAGGTATCCTCCAGCGATATTCGAGGTGGCACTCGCGGCGATGATTGAAGTACACCCTGAGTGGAGAAAAGCCTGGGTGATACTCTGCGTCGGGTATACATCATCAATTTTCCCACAGACGCAACTCTCAATCCAGAGGAACGATGGTCCAAGGTTCATCTGCTCTACGTTTCGTGGATTGTAGTACATTTGGTCACTGAGAGAGGTCCCTGGCCCGAAGCCCAGAATCGATGCGACTTGTACTAAAACAGCATGAATGAGTCCGTTTGGACGCCCGAGACCAATACTAAGGACACCTACATCGCCCATGGTAAAGAGGTGCGGGTTCCCATGAGCGTTCGCAAAAATAAAATTCGAGTTCTCCTGAAGTGTTTTACCTTCCACATTTTCTGCACCAATCGCATTCCGCATCTGTCGTGTTGACATCAGCAGTTTGTTTAGGAGGTTTGCGGTTTTCATTTTTTGAATCGCCTCATCACTAAACCCTTGGAAGCCAGCAGCATTTTCTCGGATATACATGGTGTTGAATCCTAATGTTTCGACCTTGTTTTGGATTCCAAGACCAGTGAAATAGGAGGCGCCTGTGGTCAACTTCATCGGGTCCCCATGTGCAACTACTCCGAGTATTTCTCCAAAGAGCTTATAGCGAAGGAATGGTTTTTGAAAATCATTACCTCCACCACACTGAACGGCTGCATTGTCCTTCCACTGCCCCATTATAGTGATGATTTTGTTGTAGTAGATAGTTCGTGCAATTAACGCGGATGCATCCTGGATATCCCAGCCGGTGATCCGACCGATAATATTTTCTTGATACGGGAAATGATCAGAGGTATCACTGTAGAGATCAAGCGCACGACCGGTCCAGTCACCAGGATTTGGGTCGATGTTCCCATAAATGAAATCACTTGGGACGCCACATCCCCAGTAATACGTAGCTTTCTCAACCGACGTCGGCTCAATGGTGGTATTGTAGATGAGCTGAGGTAACACGGTTCCATCACCAACTAACGCGATATAAAGCGGGTTATCTTTGTAGTAATCACGGAGCTGCTTCAGATCACGTTCTTTTTCTATTTTGATATTCGCAAGATTCGCGAGTAACGCATTGATCTGATCATGGATCCAGAAGACATGTGCATTTGATGCGGGGACGAGCCGAGGATTCACTGCAGGTAGAGCATCGCCAGGGCACTGCTCTCCCAGAAACAAGGTATCGTCGTTTGCAGCAAACGCAAACTCAGGTTTTCCATAAATAAGTCCTCTATGGTATGCGGTGAGATACGGGGCGATGGAAGACAACCCTTTCATTAAGGGGTAGACAGAATCATTAAGTTTTTCTACTGTGATCTTCGCCTGAACATTCCCTTCGTTCGAAGCCAACCAAAACGGAGTCGCATCCACCTGGTACGTCACGCCATTTCGTCGATACAGGACCTTTTCAGTGTACGTCGAATCTTCGATAATGTCTCCATTTCCGTCTCGTATGGGTACCCCTCCTAGGCTGGTACCCCCGAGGTACAATTCGAACAATTGTAAGTCAGGTGGGGCATCGGGTAATATGGGACCTGCAGAGAAAATAACAGTATCCCCGAGTTCATTGACGTTTTCTGTATTCAAATTGATTCCTTTGAATTTCACTAGCGCGTATTTATAGTCTTCAGGGATGGTGAAGGTGCCAAGTTGTGTATCCTGCCCGGAGAGCGTTGAAACGAGGTAGGTTGATGACATTGTTGCCATTGTTTTTGGACCCAGAGTAAAGGTGGTACTGGCGAGGACCTCTGGTGGCCATGCATCTTTCGGATTGGTGATGGTTAGATATCCTACTGATCCAAATTTCTCTTTGAGAAAACTTATAGATGCGTTGACAATGCTATCGATATCAGTAAAACGTAATATCTTTCCATACCCTTTCACCTTCTCTCCGCAGACCACTGTCATTTTTACCCCCAGGGTGTTCAGTGCCTCCTGCACACTAGCATCGGTCCCATTCGTAACAAATACAGGAATTGAAAGATAGGATGCAAGCGGGGTCGCCATCACCCCTAAGGTATAGCCGGTCTGATCATTTTGAATGAGCAGCGCTGCATCACTGTGACTCCAGTACGTGGTTGCAATGTCTACAGACCATGCTTCTGCGGATTTAGAAGAATCAATAATCATATTGACTGGGATTTTGATCTGCTCATTCATAACCCTCGTTACCGCACGTGATGGGCTACTGAGGTTTTCCACGTACAAGGGGATAACCTCCTGGTTCCCTTCATTATCGTAGTGAACAGCGAGTGGTGTGGCAATTAAGGGAAAAAAGAAGTTTGTATCAGAAACAGCTATAGCGCTTGGGACGTCAGAAAAACTACTCGTAATAGAAAGGAAACTATCGATAGAGGAAGCGTTTTCAGCTCCTTCAGATGGCTTCCATGTATATACCCCGATGGAGGCGATAACAAGCACCATGACTCCAGCTACTGCAATGATTTTATCATTCTTGTTCATAGGTAAATCCCCACATAAGAAGAAAATTCTTCTTCATATTCATATTCTTATCTTTCTATATAATATTTTCTATTATATATACGGATGAGTTTTTAGGTATAAAAACCCATGTTTATGAATATATTTAAGAAGGAGACGATTATTACCACCAAAAAAGGAGAAAAAAGACTATGCCGGGTGACGAAGTATCCCCTCAACTGCAGGATCAAATTAACAGATTGCAGCAAGCACGAGCGCAGCTTCAGATGATTACACAACAACGCCAACAGGTAGAGCTTCAACTCAAAGAGACTGAAGAGGCGATAAAGGAAATCGAAGCGGTGACCGAGAAAACCCCGATTTACAAGAGTATTGGTGCATTGCTCATCAAAACGAAAGGAAAAAGTGAGATTAAAAAAGAGTTAGCATCGACCAAAGAAACTCTTGAACTGCGAAAAACCACGTTGGAGAAGCAAGAGGGGCGAAGCAGAGAGAAGCTAACTGAGTTACAAAGTAAGGTGGAAAGTTCCTTGAAGTTAGCAGGCGGGCAGGAAGCTTAAATGGTTAAAAAACATCTTTTTTCAGCGCATAATGATTTGAAGACCGGTTTTTTCTGTAAATTCTTTCTGACTCTTGGATGTATCCTCTTCATTATTTACCTCGTTGAAACACTGCTGCACCCTGTTAGGCTTAGCGATGGTGTTACCGGAACTATTCTCGCGTTCGCGATTCTCAGTTTAGGTTTCGGGTTAATCTTGTATTTTTTTTCGTGTCAATTTGCAAAGCTATCAAAGATAGCCGAAGAAGTTGAAAATGACGAATCTCTTATAGACAAAGAAGAAACAAAGGAGCGAACGTAACTATCTCTTTTATTTCCCGAAACGTCGTTTTCTATGCTGATAGGTTCGGATCGCCTGTAAGAAGTCACGTTTTTGAAGTGCTGGCCAGTATACATCAGAGAAATAGAGTTCTGAGTAGGCGAGCTGCCACAGTAAGAAGTTTGATATTCGTTCTTCTCCTGAGGTTCGAAGGATGAGGTCGGGGTCAGGTAAACCACTCGTATAAAGATAGGATGAGACGGTTTTTTGAGAGATATCCTTGACTTTGAGTTTTCCTTTTTTTATGTCACTTCCCATATGTTGGATGGCCTGGATGATTTCCTCTCGACCACCATATGCGAGGGCAATGTTCAAATGATAGGTTTTGTATGTTTTGGTCATATCCATAATGGACTGGGCTGACTGTTGGATGTCTTTTGGCAAGGATTCAAGGTGACCAAGGATTCGTATCCGTACTTTGTTCTTATGAATACGGGAGTCTTCTTTTGCTTGATCCAATTCTTCTTTAAACAACATCATGAGTGTCTTGACTTCTTTTTCGCTTCGTTTAAAATTTTCTGTGGAGAAAGCATAAATGGTGAGAACGTGGATGCCGAGGTCAAAACACCAGTCCAGGACTTCTTCGATTTTCTCTTTTCCGAATATATGTCCAGCTTCCCATGATAATCCTAGTTCTTTCGCGAACCGGCGGTTTCCATCCATGATAATCGCAATGTGTTTCGGTAGAGAATACAGTTTGATCTCTTCAATCAGCTTGTAGTCGCGAAACTCGTTTATTTTCCATGAGAAATAGCTGTAGAGAGAAGAACGGTAGAGCGCTGCGAGTATTCTTTTTCCTGTTGGACTATGAAGTGCGTATTTCTCCCACTCATCGATTTTTTTTCCGGCAAGGGTTCTAAGTGATGGTTTCTGAGGACTGATGTTGTTCCCTCCAGAGATATCAACACTATTGCTATTTATATAGATTTACTGATATTCTTCTGAATAGAAAAAAAATAATAGACGAGTATGGAGATGCTAAATTTCTATAACATTTTTGATTTTTTTTAATTCCTTACAAATCAACCTTCTGGCTAGCCTCGGAAAGCTCTTTCGTGGTTTCTTGAATTTTCTTTTCATAGCTATCCGGGTCTTCTAGTGCTCTGATGGTATCCTCAAGTTCTCGTTTTTCTGTCCCGGTAATGATCTTCACGTCTAGAACCTGCTTCAGCAAAGGAATTGTATCTTGCCGTTCCTGTTTTACAAAATTATATGTGAAATCCTCAATGTGAAACCACCCTTTGTATCGCCATGGCTTGTCGATAAAATCTTTAGTGATTTTTACCATGAAATCATACGGTGCTGGGCCGATAATCCCGGTTAACGCACCCACTAAATAAGAGTTATATTTCTTGTTGTCAAACGCTTCCTCAAGATCTTCGATGAGCGGGATAATTGAAGAATCCCCGATATCCTGAAGTGCGAACATTGCTTCTTCATTTGCCATGGAATCATCAGATTCTTTTTTTAAAAAAGCGATAATCGCAGGAACCGCTTGCGGATCTTTTGTTTCACGAAGAACCGTTAATGCAAAAAAACAACTCCATGTAAATTCGTTATGGAACAGTTCAATAAGTTCGTTTGTTGCATGATTACCTAATTGAATAAGTTCTTGGATAGTGTTGTGAGCGTACCTTCGGACCTCATCTTCGTCTTTATTATAAAACTCCTCTGTATCAAGTGATTTTAAGAAATCAATATGTTTATTCAGCATCTCTATCTGATCTTGCATAGGTACCCCTCAATTACGTAAAGTGATTCTCGTTACTTAAAGATTTGTTAATAAGAAGAAAACGTGGTTATTGCTCAGAGAGATATCTATAGAAATGCCTAAAGAAACCTTTTGTCTTATGAGTGATGTGGAAGTCTTTGACCGTCGTGTCGCTAACGATTTTTTGAAGGTTATACCAAGGTTTGATAACAAGAAAACGTAGGAAACGAGGAGAAATAGCATTCGGAGGACAGCTATAAATACACCGCATGCAAAAGGTACATTTCGAATGAAATCTAATGTGTTCTTTTTGTTTGGTTATATTATTAGTAGGACAATTACTGATGCAGATGCCACAGAGATTACAGGAGTCGGTAACATAAAGATTTTTCCCAAAGAATCGTGCACCAAAACTTTCCAGTGCGCTAAACGCTGCTGTTATATACGTTGAAAAAAGAGTGTTTTTCTGAAGTCGAGGCACATCTAGGAGAATCTCCTTAACCATTGTTTTTCCTCGTCGGACAGCAGTGTTGAAGAGTTGTTTAATGAGCGGATCTCGATAACGTACCAATACATTCGCAGGCATAACAAATAATCGTTCAGAAGAAACAATGTATCCTTTTTCGTGTAATGCTTTTCGGACAAGTACTGTTGATCCTCCGTTCATGAATGGATCACCAGATGACTTAAAAACAAAGGTTTTTTTCTGATCGCCATCTGGAAGTAGTGTCAGAAATTCGAAAAAGATACGTGGTGCATTGAACGCATGAACTGGATAACCAAATCCAGCGATGTCGTATTTCCCCATCTCTACATTTATGTTGGTTTTCAGCATTTCGTCAATCGCAATCGCATCGACAGCGCATCCCTGTTCTTTAAATGAAGTGGCAAGTATGTCTGTAACAGCTTTTGTATTACCTGTTCCTGAGAAATAAAAGATACCTATCGTACGGGGGTGTCCGGTCACGATACAGCCTCTATTTTTTGTTTATGAGAGTTGCGATACCGATAGGAATTATCAGGATAATAAGATAGGTAAGACCGATATCCATCATGTAATCAACAAAACTCATTTGCATCGGGCTTGGCGGTAAGAACAGTAGAAGATCGATGACAATGCTGATGATAAACCAGACGATGCCGACAATGACTCCTTCTCGTAACGATTGTTTTTCTCCTTTTTTAAAATACAACACAGAAAAAACCATGACTGCGAACACGAGGGTGACTGGTATAATCGACTCAAACAACGGTCGATTTGAGCTTCTAAGCGGAAAAATCACAAACGATACTAGGAATGGTATTAGCCAGATAAGAAATCCAAATCCAATAAGTTTCACATATTTATTCATACCTTCATCTCTCCGAATATTCAAATATCCTTTCTTTATTCATAAAGATTCGTATAAAGTTAGAGTAGTTTAAAGCAGCTACTGCGAGTGTTTTGTGTTCTTCACAAACGCAAACATGAGGAGAGAGAAGAGCGCTAATGCAAACGCAAAAAGGAATGTTGCCTGTGGCGAGAATTGGTCCCAGAGAGTCCCTGCGATAATCCCCGCAGGTAACGCAATCAAACCAGTTGCTGTATGGAAAGTCCCCAACGCAGTCCCTTTGAGATCGGAGGGTGCTAAATCAACAACGAATGCACGCTGTACTCCATCGATGAGTCCGAAGAAAATCCCATAGAGAATAAAGACGAATATCAGCATGTAAAGTTGTGAGGTGAAAAGGAGACAGACTGCGGTTGCTGCAAAGAGCACATATCCTGCGATAAGAACTGGTTTCCTGCCGATTTTATCAGAGAGCATCCCAGCAGGGATCGTAAATAAAGTATACACAATATAAAATAATACGTAGAGAAGGAGTGTGGTATTGTCAGAGAGCCCGATGTTTTTTGCTTTTAATATGAGGAATGCGTACCCGAAATTTGCACAAGCAAACACGGTGGAAACGAAGATGAATATCTGGAGGTTTCGAGGGAGGCTTTTCATGCTTACGCGAAACGGTGTTGACGAACGTTTCAGTGGTATGTTTTGTTCACGTTTTTCTTTGATAAACAGGATGAACAGGACGCCGATAATCCCTGGGAGGAATGCAATGAGAAAAAGATTTCTGTATGCAGTAAGTGAATTACTATTTCCAAAAAACGTTAAGAAAATGACTGCCAATATTGCACCGGAAAATGAACCGATGCCGTCCATCGCCCGTTGGAACCCGTATGCTTTTCCCCTCACGGAGACATCCACTGATTCTGCGACAATTGCATCTCGTGGCGCATCCCTGATTCCTTTTCCAATCCGTTCAACAACCCGGAACAAAAGGACAAACGGCCAAGTCTGTGCAAACGCGAATAATGGTTTTGTAAGAGAGGAAAGCCCGTAGCCAGCAAAAACAAATGGTTTTCGTCGCTTAATCTTATCAGACCAATATCCTGAGAAGACTTTGAGCAAGGAAGCGGTTGTTTCAGCTGCTCCTTCGACAAGACCTACCACCCATGCGCTCGCACCAAGTGATAGTAAAAATAAGGGAACGACAGGGAACACCATTTGACTGGAAAGATCGGTAAATAAACTGACAAAACCAACAATAATTATGTTCCGTACTAGTCCGTTGAAAAACGATTGTTTTTTCATCTTACATCTCATAGTAGATTCGGTAATTTTGTTGTTCTAATACGTTTTCTTCGTTTCAGTGTTTCGGTTTGCAGAAGAGAAAAACTTAAAATGAAAAAACTATTAAGGGGAGCGGGGAGTATGACAGCAGTTGAAGTAAAGAATTTAGTGAAAAGATATGGGTCAATTGATGCAGTGAAAGATATCTCGTTCTCTATAAATGAGGGAGAAATCTTTGGGCTTATTGGCCCGAATGGTGCAGGTAAGACAACGACATTACGGGTGTTATCTACCTTATTGTCCATTAACAGTGGAACGGTTACTATATTAGGCCATGACCTTAGTAAACATTCGGGGGAGATCAGAAAACTCATTAGTTATCTTCCTGAGGATGCTGGAGCGTATAAAAACCTAAGTGGGAGAGCGTATCTTCAGTTTATCGCAAATTTCTTTGACCAGAAAGAAGTACCAGCAATAGTGCAAAAAGGAATCGAGATCGCTGACCTTGGGGCGCGTATAGATGATCGGGTTGATACCTACAGCAAAGGCATGATGCGTCGACTGCTTGTCGGCAGAGCATTAATGACCAATCCGAAACTTGCTATCCTTGATGAGCCGACTTCAGGGCTTGATGTAATCAACGCCCAGGAAATAAGAAAATTGGTGAAGACCACTGCTCAGAACGGAACAACCGTGCTGCTTTCTTCTCATAATATGCTTGAGGTAGAGTACCTCTGTGACCGAATCGCCTTGATCTCCGAAGGAAAAATAGTCGAAGAGGGTAAACCAAAGACTTTAATGGAGAAATATAAGGCGCGTAACATTGAAGAAGTCTTCATACGGACGGTGCATGAATGAGCGGACTCGGAAACATTACAAAAAAAGAGATACGCGAGCTACTCACACCAGCAACGTTTGTCCCCATCATTCTTGTTGCATTGATTTTTGCTACACTTGGTAACAGCCTTCAGGGGATTCAGGAGCAAGCAGCGACACCACCAATTATCGGGGTTATCAATGAGGATAACAGCACATTCGGTGCAATGACTTCTACGATTCTACATGAACGTGCTAAGGTCGTATATAACTCGACGTCAAGTTCAGACAAACAAGTTGGGTTGGAAACACTCAAAGAAAAAAATGGGGTTGCCCTAATCATAATTCCTCAGAATTTTACGGAACGGATCCGACATGAACAACCGGGGAACATCGAGGTCTACTGGATCATGAAAGGCGCGGGGCTTATGGATACACTCTCCTCAAGCATCTTTGAGTCCTTAATTGCATACATTAACACAAACATCTCCAAGGAACTGATTCAAGAAAACACCTCGATTCACAACGCCTCGTTTGTTCTCTCACCAACAAATAGATTGGAAACCACGTATTTTAAAAACCGGGAGTTCCAAGGGCTGTCACCAAACACAATTTCTGGTATGTTGTCGTCTCAGACAATGCTGATTCCGATTGTGATGATGATGATTATCATCATGGCAGGAAGCATCGTAATCACCTCGATGGCTCTGGAAAAGGAGAATAAAACCCTTGAAACACTGTTGACATTACCAGTGAAGCGAACCAGTATTGTCACCGGGAAAATTGTTGCGGCTGCTGTCATCGGACTTCTTCTTGCTATTATCTATATGATTGGTATGCAGTTTTATTTCTCAGGGTTCCAGTTTTCTGCGGGAGTGAACCTTGCCTCATACGGCCTTGTAATAACCTCAACGGACTTCATCTGGATTGGCGCCTCCCTCTTCATCACCCTCATTGCAGGACTCTCGCTGTGCATGCTCATGGGAACCTTTGCGAAGAACTACAAGAGCGCACAAACGCTCACCTTCCCGATCACGATGCTGGCAATGATCCCAATGTTCATTACCATGTTTGCTGATTTTGATACACTCCCCTTAGCACTTAAAATTTTCACGTTTGCGATTCCGTTTTCGCATCCAATGATGGCGCCTCGGGCATTACTCTTCCATGACTATACACTGGTTATCGGGGGCATCGTGTACGTCGCTATTTTTGCTATTGTGACCATTAGTATTGTCGTCTGGGTGTTTAAAACTGATCGGCTCCTGGTAGGAACAACAAAATTCAAGTGGCTCAAAGGATTAACACGTCGTCGACGATTCTAAAACAAAATCTCCACTTATTCCTCCTTTTCCTCCTTTCTTTTCAATTGTAGTGATAG
>Ga0315277_10009472_pt1 | contig 12438 bp, 8 predicted proteins | sample YL17G05_15_MG_FD_203695 | JGI IMG/M metagenome (GOLD analysis project Ga0315277, IMG submission 203695) | Sediment microbial communities from Yellowstone Lake, YNP, Wyoming, USA - YL17G05_15 | ecosystem: Environmental > Aquatic > Freshwater > Lake > Sediment | place: USA: Wyoming | collected... | reverse complement strand
TAGCCGATCTCCATGTAGTCGATGCCGGCCTCGACACAGGCCTCGTAGACGGCCTTGACGAAGTCGTCCCGGAACAGGTGATCGTTGGCCAGACCACCGTCCCGAATCGTGCAATCCAGGACCTTCAGGCCGGGGCGGTAGGTAATCCAGGGTGCGGTCATGGTTGGGGATTGGGGATTAGGGATTGGGGATTAGTGGTTCATCACGGTCGCTCGTCGTTGATACCTTACGCTTAAGTATTCCACGCGCCGGAGGAGTTGTCAACGACGCAGCCCTCCCCTTGAAAGTGGGGTGAAGTAGTGGAGAGTGGGGAGTGGATAGCGAGAGCGAGAGGGTGTGGTCACTGGCCGCCGGTCTCTTGGCCCTGCCCGCTATCCACTATCCACTATCCACTATCCAATGCCCTCATTGGTTGCGTTGCCGGGCGCGAGCGAGTATCGTGGGCGATGTTGCCGGTGTGGAAGAAATCGCTTTTGAGCAGAAGGAGGTTCGAGCCATGTGTCCCCGTGAGCACGATCATAGTTCCGCGCCCAGGCCCCACTGCTGCCCGTCCTGCGACCGCTCGGAGAGTTCGGGCGGCGGGCTGACCCGGCGGGGGTTCTTGGGAGGCATTGGTGGGGCCGCTTTGGGCGGCGTGGCACTGAGCGGGCTGACCTGGTCGGCCCTGGCGGGCGCCGAAGCCGAGGTGCCGCCTGCCTCCCCGCGGCGCCCCCTGCGGGTCAAACCGATCTTTGCCTACAGCACGTATCGCCGCGCGCCGCAAACGAGTTGGCGGGCCTGGGGCGGGATCCACACGCAGCAGGACGCCGAACAGGAGGTCGCTGGCATCAACGGCGAACTGCAGAAGCTCAAGGCCCAGGCCGACTTTCCCGTGGAGTTCCTGCCCGTGGCCCCAGTACGCAACGCCAACGAGGTCGCCGCGCTACAGGACCTTGCCGCGGCCGACGTGCTCTTGGTCTACGCGGCCGACGGGGGCAGCGCGATCGACGCCGCGGGCAAGTTGGGCAAGGACGTGATCTTCTTCGTCCGCCACAAGTCTGGGCCGGTCTACCTCTGGTACGAGATCATCAGCCCGCGTTACCTCCGCGATCATACCGACGAGCTGAAGACCAAGGGCATCGACTTCCAGGACGTGGTGGTCGACGACCAGGACGAGATTCTCTGGCGGCTGCGGGCGATGTGCGGGTTGCACAACACGCTGGGCACCCGCATCCTGGCCATCGGCGGCCCCGGCGCCTGGGCCCAGCCCGGCGGCGTGGTCCCCGATCTGGTCCGCAAAAAGTGGAAGCTCGACATCCAGACCGTCGGCTACGACGACTTAGGCAAGCTGATCAAGGCCGCCCGAGAGGACCAGCCTGCCGTCGAGCTGGCCCGCCGGCGGGCCGAGGCCTACCTGAAGCTGCCCGGCACCACGCTGGAAACCAAGCGGGAGTTCGTGGACAACGCCTTCCTGCTGGAGCAGGTCTTCCGCAAGCTGATGGCCAAGGCGGAGTGCCGGGCGATCACCATCAACGGCTGCATGGGCACGATCATGCCGCTTGCCGAGACGTCGGCCTGCCTGGCGCTGAGCACGCTGAACGACGACGGGTACCTGGCCTTCTGCGAGTCGGATTTCGTGGTGATTCCCTCGGGGATGCTGCTGGCGAACATCTCCGGCCGCCCGATGTTCCTCAACGATCCGACCTATCCCCACGGCGGCGTGATCACCTTGGCCCACTGCACGGCTCCCCGAAAGCTGGACGGCAAGTCGCTGGAGCCGGCGCGGATACCTACCCACTACGAGTCGGACTACGGGGCGGCGCCGAAGGTCGAGATGCACAAGGGCCAGAAGGTGACCAACATCGCGCCCGACTTCAAGGCCGAGCGTTGGGTCGGCTTCCTGGGCGAGATCATCGACGCCCCGTTCTTGGACATCTGCCGCTCGCAGATCGACATCCGCTTCGAGTGCGATAGTCAACTGCTGGCCGAGCGGATGCCTGGCTTCCATTGGATGATGGTCTACGGCGACTACCTGCGCGAGGCCGGCTACGCGCTGAAGAGGATTCCGATCAAGTTCGAGGTGCTCGCGTAAGATCTCCATGGACCGGTTGAAACGCCTCTGCCAGTGGATGTTGCGGCGCCGGTATCCGCTGGTCCTGGTCGGCGTAGGGCTGTTGCTGGTGTCGCCCTCCTTGTGGGTCGGCGTGCAGTTGGACGATATCACGATTCGGACCAAGGTCCTGGGCGGGCTGCCGCTGGAGGGTGCCGGCTCCAGCCCCTGGGAGCCGTTTACGTTTCTCGACGGTGACCCTGTACGGACGCGACTGCTGATGGACTCCGGCCTGATTCCCTGGTGGACGGACCCGCAGTGCCGGCTGGCCTTCATGCGTCCGCTGACGGCCCTGACGCACATGCTCGACTACCGGGTCTGGCCCGACTATCCGCTGCTGATGCACGCGCAGAGCCTGGCGTGGTTCGCCCTGCTGATTTGGGCCGCGGCGGTGTTCTACCGGCGGGTGATGGCTGGGGCAGTTCCCGCTTGGGTGGCGGGGTTGGCGGCACTGCTGTTCACGCTCGACGACGCCCATGCTATGCCCGCCGGATGGCTGGCCAATCGCAACGAGCTGCTGGCCGCCCTGTTCGGCGTCCTGACGCTGATCCTGCACGATCGCTGGCGGCGCGACGGTTGGCGGCCGGGCGCCCTGCTGGCCCCGCTGGCGCTGCTGACGGGACTGCTCTGCAAGGAGAGCGCCGTCTCCACGGGCGGCTACCTGCTGGCCTACGCGATCTTCGTCGACCACGGGCGGGCACCGACCGAAGGTTGGTCGGGCGGCCGCCTGGCGTCGCTGTTCCCGTACCTGGTAATCGGCACGGCCTGGTACGCGGTCTACAAGCTGCTCGGTTTCGGCGCGGCGGCCTCCGGCGTGTACGTTGATCCGGCCCACGACCCGATCGGCTTTGTCCGGCACGTGGTGTCCTACGGGCCGATCCTGCTCTTGGGCCAATGGGGTATTCCCATGTCGGACGTTTCCATGTTCCTCTCGGCGTCTGCGTACAAGCTGCACTGGCTCTGGGCAGTGGTCTTTCTCGCGCTGCTGGGTGTGCTGCTTTGGCCGATGATTGCCCGTCACGCGCTGGCACGTTTTTGGGCCTTGGGCATGGTCCTCTCGGTGCTGCCCGCTTGCCTGGCCTTTCCCATGGACCGCCTGTTGATGTTTGCCGGCTTGGGCGCCATGGGGCTGTTAGCACAGTGGCTCGGCGGTTTGAAAGACGGTGAGCGTTGGGTACCGCGCTCGGTGAGCTGGAGGCGGCTGGCCGGCGCGCTGGGTGTCCTGCTGGCGGCGATCCATCTGGTCATTGCCCCGCTGATGCTGCTGGTTCTGGTCAACACGCCGAGGCTGATGGGCCACGAGGCCGGCCTGTTGTGGGACACGTTTCCGGCCGATCCGCAGTTGCGCAGTCAGACTGTGGTGGTCGTAAACCCGGTCTCGCTGGCGGAGGTCCTCATGAGGGCTCAACTCCGGCACTACGAGGGCCAACCGTATCCCGCCCGCACCTTGATGCTTGCCCCCTCTCTCTGCTCGGCGAGTCTGAAACGAACCGACTCCCGGACACTGGTGGTTCGTCCGCGGGGTGGGTTCCTGCCTCCACCCGGCTGGTCGCCCGCCGGCGGGCAGCAATCACCCGCCGTCTCCATCGTTCATGTCGTGCGGTTGCTGGAGCAGTTGATTCGTGACCGGAGGAATCCTCTGAAGCTGGGCCAAACCATCGAGCTGTCGGCGGTCACGATCGAGATCACCGAGCTTACGGCAGACGGCCGGCCCGCCGAGGCCACGTTCCGTTTTCGCGTGCCGCTAGAGGACTCGTCGCTCCGCTGGCTTCAGGCGACGAGCGAAGGATACGTACCCTTCCGGCTGCCGGCGATCGGCGAGACGGTCGAACCTGCCGTCGTGTTGCGGGCCCCGTCACGCGGAGCGTGATGGCTACAACTCGCGGAAATCGGGAAGTTGTCTGTCGGCCAGGTGCCATGCTCACGCTTGCGTGAGCATGTTTCCGCGCGTTTGGGCATGGCCACGCCAGCGTGGCCATGGCACCCAGTGGGGAGTTCTGGCCTACCGCTCGATCAACGCCACGTCTTCGCCGTCGAGCGCGAGCGTGGTCGCGCCGTCGCGCCACCGGATAGTCCGGCCGGTGAGCAGCTCCCGGCTGGACTCCGGGGCCTTGCCCTCCAGGCGGACGGTCACGGTTCGCTGCTGCGGGCTGTCGTTGAAGACCGTCAGATACCGGCTGCCGAAACGCTCCAGGTAGACCTGTTGGTCGCTGGAATGGGCCAGCGTGATCGGCTCCCAGCCGGCCTCGGCCACCAGCTTGCAGAGCGGTACGTATTTCTTGAACAGCGGCCGGTCGCGGTCGTAAAGCTCCGGGCGGCTGAAGTAGTGGCCCTGCGAGGCGTTGTGGCTGAAAAAGCCCGGAAACATCCCGTAGGCCAGGCACCGCTTCATGTACCGCTCGACCAGCTCGTGCGAGAAGTCCTCGAACCGGGTGTTCATCAGGAAGCAGTAAGGCTTCCCCTTGCACATCGCCCGGCGATAGAGCAGCTCGGCGTCGGACATCGGCCGCCACTGCCTGCCGGGGTTCCAGTCGGTCTCCGTGCCCATCACCTCGAGCATGGGCGCCAGCCAGCAGAGCCGATCAGGCGCGCCATTGGCCATCATCAGCTTGTCCATGGCGTGCACGTCGCGGGCGATGCCGCGGACGTACTCGAAGGCGATCAGCCCTCGGAAGATGGCCGGCTTGTGCTCGTCCGGTGAAAACGTCAGCGGCGTATCGGCGGCGGCGAAATGGTCGCGGCGAAAATCCAGCTCGTCGGTCACGTAGCCCTCGCTGGAGTCGACGTACTCGCCGTCGAGATCGGCCGAGCGCTTGGGGCCGTAGAGTCTTTCGCGGAGCGTGGGATTCCATTTGTTCTTGAAGTCGGTCACGTCTGCCGAGATCCCCGGCATGGAGTTCATGCTCCACACGGCGCCGTTGCACCAGGGCGTGTCGAGCAGTCGGGCCGGGAAGCGGCCGGTGGCGTCGTGATAGCCGCTACTGAGGAGGGCCTTGGCCTGCGGGTCACCCTTCTGATCCGCCAGGCGCCGGGCCTCTGCCAGGGCCGCCTCCAAGGTCCGCGGCATCCCCTCGGGCATCCGCATCCACCAGGTCATCGGCTCGGTGTAGCGGAAGGTGACGATCTCGTGCTCGTCGTCCCAGCGGGTCTCGTCGTTGCCCTCCTTGAACCGGAAGCCGAAATCCTCCCAGCCCTTCACCTGGCTGATCTTGGCAAAGGGCATCCACAGCCCCTGCCGGGGCGTGCGACAGCGGAAATGCCCGGGAAAGGTCTCGTAGAAGCGGGCCAGGGCGGCGCGAAAACCCCAGCCGGCGTCGAACCTGAAGCGACAGAACCGCACCCGCGCGGCCGGCTTCTCCACTGTCAGGCCAATGTCGTAGGCCAGATAGAGCTCGCCCGTGCCGCTGTTGTAGCCGATGCGGTAGAACGCCGGGCGGTCCATGTCGATCCCCAGCCCCAGGCCACGGCTCCGCTGGGCTACCGCCCCCAGCGGATAGCGCGACAGGTAGCCGTTGGAACCTGCCCGGAAGCGGCTGGCGTCGAGGTACTGGCGTCTCGGCTCGATCGGCACGTTGCGGCGCGGGTCGTGCAGCCAGGCGAGTTGCTCGGGCTCGACGGGAACCGCGTAGACGAGCGTGAGGGCGCGGTCTTTTCCCGTCGTGTCTGTCAGTGTGACGTCGAAAGACGTCACCTCGGCCCCGGCCGTCGTTTGGCAGTCGAGCTTCAAGCCGAGCGCCTCCCGCTCGATGCGGACGAAATCGGCCCCGGCGGCCACGTCGCGGACTTGAAAACCCTCGCGGGGCGGCTTCTGCGGGACGACGGGCACGCCGTCGAACATGCACGCGCCCTCGGGCGATTTGATCACCTGCAACTGCGGGTCGCGGAACCACGCCTTGCCCGCATGGCCCCGCAGCAGCAGGTAAAAGCTGACCTGCCTGACCGGCTTCTCCGGCAGGATGAGCACCTCCCGGCGTTGCCAGTCGTGCGTGCCGGTTCCGAACGGTGCGGCCTGTCCCCAGAGGGTTGTGCCGTCGGTAAAGAGCAGGTCCAGGTAGAGCGCGTAGTCGTTGTCTGCCGAGCCCGCAACGCCTTCAGCCCGGCTGAAGGCCACGGCGACGATCGGCTCGGGCGTGGTCTGGTTCAACTGCACGCTCTGCCCGGCGCCTCGCTGGACGTTCGCGTCGGCCGTATTGTCGCAGACGAGCAGATCGCCTTCGCGGGCGAAGCCTTTCTGCCAAGGTTGCCAGGCGTCGGGCTTCAGGAGGTTGTCGCCCGCCCCGCCGAGTTTCAGGACCGCCTTGGCAGTCGTTCCGTCCGCCACGGCTGCCTGCCGCGGCAGCAGACAGACAACGGCCAGCAGCAAACCGGCAACCCGTATGCGGCAGATCGCATTCATCGCGTTCCTCCCCGTAAGCAGTCCTGGCACCCGGAACCGGGCGCCTCGGCGACAACCACGACGAGAACACCCTACCCGGGCCGCCCGCCCGGTGTCAACAAGCCGGCATAGAACGGTACGGAGCATGCGGGGTGGCCGGGGTCGAGCGGAGCGAGCCCCCGGAGTGTCGTGGCTGGCGGCGACCTCCGGCCGACCGGCGGCCACCCCGATGATCGGTTCTGGGATAAGCTCTAGGCCGTTCCAGCGGATGCACGCCGCCACGGATCGACTGCGAACTGAAGGGGGGCTCAGTTTTCAACCGCATGGGTGGACAGATGCAATGCTGGCCGCATGGTTGACAAGTCTCTCGCCTACGCCATGCTCTTGGTCAGGTTCGTACCATACTCAGGGCGGGGCTCTGGTGATGGATAGGGCGCACGAGGCGCCAGGAACTCCGCAGGGTACAGTGGAAGTGCTGGCCATGGTGCCGAAATCGGAAGCTGTCCAATGGCTCCAGCGGTATGGTGAAAGCGATGAAGAAAGTGGCTCTGTCTGAAGTGAAGGACGACCTGTCCAAATACCTCCGCATCGCGGAGAAAGAAGAAGTTGTCATTACGCGGCACGGCAAGCCGGCCGGTGTCCTGGTGGGCTTCGCCTCCGATGACCAGTGGTTCGACTACCAACTTGAAAACGACCCGCGCTTCCTGCAGCGGATTCAGCGGGCACGCGCGAGCCTGCGGAAGGGCAAAGGAGTCAAGGTCGAAGATCTCGCCAAGGCAAAGCCACGCCGAACCAAGCGGTGAACCCGACCGGAGTGTGCCCGGCGGCAATCCGTATGACGCTAGGCACAAGAGGTGGTGACGATCGGGCAAATCCCTCGTGTGACTCCGTTGCACCGATGGACGACGAATCTGCCACCCCCGAGATGGAGACAGGAAGTTCCCCCAAGAATCACCGCGGGCGGTGGTTGACAACCCGTTTGGGTACCAATACAATCCAGTATGCTCGGCCACCCAATGGGCGGCGGCGGCCGGGGTGGCTGGCAATCCGTGTGTCGGCACGCACAAGAGGTGGTGACCATCCTGCGAGTCCCTCTTGCGACTCCGTCGCACCGATGGACGGGCAATCGGTCCCAGCCGCGAGTGTGCCTCACCGAGCTGTGGGAGACGAACCAGCCGGAGGATTATACAGAAACCATATAGCGCGCCGCCTTGACCAGGAAGACGACGCCAAGCCACTACACCAAGTCCACGCGATGCGGATTGGCCGGCGCGTTAGGCCGCAGTCTTGCGTGCTAAGAGCATTATCTACAAACCATATAACCCGAAGTTGCGCTCGATGACACAAGCCAATCCCAATGACAGCGACCTCCACGGCGGTCTTGCTGGCGTCAAATTCGAAATCGACAATTCTTCCCTGGGGCATGGGATTACCCTGCGCCAGACGTATGCTCACCTTATGTCCAGCTTCATGTTGGCCTTCCGAATTCCTCACCCACCCGAACATTTCGGGGAACCATGGAAGGCGGCGAAAGGTGGCATATCGGTAGACATCGTCGCGGAGATCCACGTGCCACGCTGCTACAAGCCGCCTGAGCCGTACGATCGTATCAACACGATTTGGTGGCTGGTCTCGCTCCTCAGACTCCACTCCACGTGTCTCGTGTTTTGTCCAGCAACGGCTAATGCTTCGTTCTCAGAAGCGGTTGCAGTGCCTGACGACGCCTTTCACGTTTGGCCGATTGAAGTTGAGCCACGGAAAACCTGGGAAGAGGCCCCGAAGAGAATCATTACCGAAGCTGATGTAGAATGGCTCGCCGCGCATTGGGAGGCAGCCCGGCTACTCCGTAAACAAAGTACCGAATTTGCACTGGCAACATACGCCTTCGATCAATGCACCTTCCTATCGCAGCCGGAACTTGCATTGCTCTCGCTCTGGGGTGCTCTCGAAGCACTGTTTTCTCCTGACAGTCGCGAACTCCGTTTCCGTGTGTCCTCCAACATAGCCGCCTTCTTGGAGCCCGCCGGCATCGTCCGAATGGAGCTTCAGTCACGTATCGCCAAGCTTTATGATGTGCGTTCAAAGGCCGCACACGGACAACACGGACAACAAGCCGACATTAGGACGCCATTGAGAGAAACCTATCAACTCGTTCGGCGAGTTTTGATTCAGATCGTCGAGGAAGGGCACGCGCCCACACATGAGGACCTCCGAAGACGACTGTTCGGTGCCGAAAACGGGGGGTAACAAGGTCGGTGCAGCCGAGGTGCTGCTGGGGTGACGACTAGTCGACGTGCAGTGACGATGGAGACGTGGTATGGTGTTCCAGGTCGTTAGCGGTGCAGCGTTTTCTGGATTCGCCGATTGGCAGCCATCGGTGGCGAACACGGCGCGATCGAAGATTGGCAAACCAAACGCGATGGCACCAAACGTGGCATCGTCGAAATCACGGGAGCATGATGATGATTGCGAACGATCAAGAACTTAGTGTTACGCTCGAGCGAATCGCGAAGTTCCAGCGGCAGGTCTCGCATCTGCGGAACGTGGAAACAAACCCGGGCAATTACCATGCTTCTGTTTCCGGGTTCCTGGCAGAAATCGACCGCATGCAATTGGAGGTGCGAGAGTATCTCAGTCTGCATCCGGCCGAACTGGCCAAGAGCAATGCCTGACCGCTCGCTGGCGCGCGCTTCCGACGTCGCTGGCTGGGGTGGCCGTTTCCGTCGCCCCAAGGCTTACGCCATTGGTCGGTCCGTCGGCAAACACACGCGGCGTACTCAGTACTCGGTACTCAGTACTCCGTGCCCGATGCAGTATCGGCAGCCTGCAAGCCCATGGGCATCGACGAGACGTCGTCCAACGCGAATTCCCGCGCAACGCCCTGCCCCCCGCCCCCCGGCCCCCGGCCCCTACATCAACTGCCACTGGTCCCACACCACTACGTAGACCCCCAGCAGCAGATTCGTCACCGCGTGGGCGGCCACGCAGTCCCAGACGTTGCGGGTCCGCAGGTACATGCAGGTGATCATCGAGAACCAGGCGGCGGCTGCCAGCAGCTCGGCGGGGTGCATGAGCATGGGCACGGCCGTGGCCAGGACCATGGCCCAGGTGTTGGCCTTGCCCATGGGCACCTCCCACCACTTCGGGTCGACCCCGAACCGCATCAGAAAGCCGCGGAGGAAGAACTCCTCGACCAACGGCACCACGATGACCAGCCCGGCGAAACGGATCGCCAGAAAGCCCCACGCCCAGGCGGGGTTGTGCTGAAGCTGCTCCAGGGGGTTGAATCCGCTGCGGGCGCCCAGGTCGACGACGCGGCCCAGCCCCAGCGGGACCAGCAACCGCTGCTCCAGGTTGAGCCGGCAGAGCCCCACCCAAACGACGATGCCGACCACGCCCACCAACACGGCCAGCGGGCTGATTCGCAGTGGAAACTGGCGATAGCCGGGCAAGACGAAGACGACCGCGGCGGCGGTCAGCAGGATCTTCAGCGTGTAGACTGCGGGGTAGCAGGTGTAGGGAACGGCCAGCCCAATCATCTTGCCGCCGAGTGCGTCGGGCGTCGGTTCGAGTGTGCCGACGAGCATGAAGACCAGCAGCGGCAGAAGAAAGGTGATCCAGCGGTGGCGGGCAAGCAGTGCCGCACGTCCCCGCGGCTGGGGGTGCCGCGCCGGAGACTGCGGGTCGGGCCGATTCGGTGCTTCAGGCATACTGCACAACAGTAGCCCGCCCGAGGGCAAAGTCAACCGGGGAGCATCGGGTTGCTAAGCCGCAAGCGGCTGAGCGGTGCATGGCAGCCACCACGCAGTACAGGGTGGCAATGAATTGCCACCCCCATCGAACGGCTAAGCCGCAAGCGGCCGCCCACTCTCAACCCTCAACTCTCAACCCTCAACCCTCAACTACTTCCCCCCAGCACTTCCAAGAACTTGGGCATGAAGTAGGGCAGATCAGGCCAGCCGCGGGAAGTGACCAGCCGGCCGTCGACCACCACCGGCTCATCGACGAACTCGGCCCCGGCCAGCGCTACGTCGGCCCGGATGCCGGGAAAGGCGGCGATGCGGCGCTTCTTCACCGGCCGGGCGGCGTAGACCACCTGCGGACCGTGACACATCGCCCCCAGCGGCAGGTTCTTGTCCAGGAAGAAGCCGGCGACTTTCAGGGCGTCTTTGTCCTGCCGAATCTCTTCCGGCCCACGGCCGCCGGGAATCAACAGCCCGTCGTAATCGGCCGGACTGACGTCCTTGTAGGCCGCCTGGGCTGCAATCCCGTAGCCCAGCTTCTCGGTGTAGTTGGAGTATTGCGGGTCGAAATCGTGCACGACCAGTTGCACCCGCTTGACGGCCGTAGCCGCCACCACCGGCACGGCGCCCTCTTCGACGAGCCGGTAGATCATGTAGTAGGTTTCCAGGGCCTCGCTGAACTCGCCGATGGCCACGAGCACTCGCTTGCCCTCCAGCGGCCGGCCCCGGCCAGGCTTGGCGGCCAGTGCCGGCGCCGATCCCACGGCGGCCGCGCCGGCGGCCCCCAGCGATGCGGCCAGCGCCCGGCGGCGCGTGATTCGGTTGGCCTCTTGCTTGGGCATGATCTTCTCCTGGTCTTCTCCTGGCTGTCGAGGATTTGTTGCTGCTGCCGCCCTGCTGCGCGGACGCTGAGCCCACCCTCCATCCTATAAGCATAGGTTGTCGGGCATCTGCGAGCAACGGGTCGGGCGCCTTGTGTGTGGCAAGCTCTTCTGGCAGCTTGGTGCTTGGGGTGACTGGGATCGAGCGGAGCGAGCCCCCAGATGAGCCTGCTGGGGGCAGCCTCCGGCTGACCACCAGCCACCCACGCATCCGCCGGGAAAACTTGCCACACACGTCGCCTTTCAGGCTGAAGGGGGCAGCTTTCGGCTGGCGGCGGGGCCGGATATAATCGTGCCAAGAGAATCCGCCAAGCCGCGTACAGGTTCCCCGGAAATGGAGGTCGCCGATGCGACGGACTCTACGCCTGCTGGCTCTGGGCTTGATCGTCCTGGCACCGGTGTTGCACGTCGGTGCCCGTGCCGGCCGGTGCCAGGCGGCCGAGCCCGGCCGACCGAACATCGTCTTCCTGCTGACCGACGACCAGCGTTGGGACACTCTGGGGTGCATGGGCAACAAGTTCATCCGGACGCCCAACGTCGACCGGCTGGCCGCCGGGGGCGTGGTGTTCGACAACTGCTTCGTCACCACGTCGATCTGTATGACCAATCGGGCGTGCATCTTTACCGGCCAGTACGCCGCCCGGCACGGGGTGTGGAGCTTCGATACCGACTTCACGCCCGCGCAGCTCGCCCAGACCTATCCCGCCTTGTTGAAGCAGGCCGGCTATTACATCGGTTTCATCGGCAAGTGGGGGGTGGGCACGCCGCCGCGGGGGCTGTTCGACTACAACCGCGGCTGGCCCGGGCAAAACTCTTACTTCCAGCCAATCAAGGGCAAGGACGTGTTGGCCTATCTCGACCCACGGCTGAGCACCAGCGGCCGGGCCACGGAGGACATCGGCCAGGTTCATCTGACGGCCCGCATGGGCCAGCAGGCGATGGAGTTTCTCGACGGCGTGCCTGCCGACCGGCCGTTTTGCCTCTCGCTGAGCTTCAAGGCGCCGCACTGCCAGGACGGCCAGCCGGCCTTTCGCCAGTTTCCCTACGAGCCGGACCTGGGAGGACTCTACCAGGACGTGGTGATCCCGCCGGCGCCGCTGTCGGACCGGGCCTTTTTCGAGGCGCTGCCCGAGTTCCTGAGAACCTCCGAAAACCGCACCCGCTGGAAGGTCCGTTTCGCCACGCCCGAGATGTACCAGCACTCGGTCAAGTCGTACTACCGGCTGATTAGCGGTGCGGACCGGGTGATAGGCCACATCGTCGAGAAGCTCAAGCAGAAGGGGATCGAAGACAACACCGTCATCTTTTACACGGGCGACAACGGCTTCTATCTGGGCGAGCGGGGCTTTG
>Ga0315277_10009471_pt1 | contig 12439 bp, 8 predicted proteins | sample YL17G05_15_MG_FD_203695 | JGI IMG/M metagenome (GOLD analysis project Ga0315277, IMG submission 203695) | Sediment microbial communities from Yellowstone Lake, YNP, Wyoming, USA - YL17G05_15 | ecosystem: Environmental > Aquatic > Freshwater > Lake > Sediment | place: USA: Wyoming | collected... | reverse complement strand
GCTCCCACAGTTCGAGCGCGCGCGTGACGCGAACCGGGTCGTTCGGCGAGATGTTGGCGGCCGCTTCGGGGTCCACGCGCGCGAGTTCGGCGTGCAACGCGGGCGTTCCTTCGGCGACCGCACGGGCCAGGAGGTGGTCGCGGATCGCGCGATCCACCTCGGGGGCCTCAAACACTCCCTGGAGCAGCCCTTTGATGTAAAGTCCCGTCCCGCCGACGATGATCGGCTTGCGGTCACGCGCGGCGATGTCGGCGATCGCGCGGTCGGCCATCTCGATGAAGGCGCCGAGATCGAACGTTTCGGACGGCTCGATCAGATCCACGCCGTGATACGGAACGCCGCGGCACTGTTCCGGCGACGGCCTAGCGGTGCCGATGTCGAAATGCCGATACACCTGCATCGAGTCTGCGGAGATGATCTCGCCGCTGCAACGCAGGGCCAGTTCGACGGCCACGTCGCTCTTGCCGACGCCGGTAGGACCGCCAATGACGATCAGGGTATGGTCTGCCTGCGAGTGCTCGGTCATATTGCCATATCCGGGCTCACATGCCGGGAACAAAACGATGGATAGCACCCATCTCCTCACCAGAATTAGCGATAGGCCGGGTTCATCGAGACATGAATGGAGGAGTCGGCAGGATTGAAGGTCAACAGCACATCGTCAAGACGATAGCCCCATAAGAGATGTTGACCCGCTCCACGTCTATACAATACCTCCAACGGCGACGAACTTACTAGCTGCCAACCAGTCTTCATTGCCAAGGGGTGAATTGTCCCGAAATACTCCGCAGCGGATTTGGAAGGGGTACCAAACTCAAACTCGAGTGTGAACGCTCGGGGATTGCAGGCGATTCCTTTGAATCCTGTTCGAGCGCCGACGAAAGGTTCGAGTTGTGGATAGTCATTCAGTTCGGATTCCTCTGGGACATGGCCGGTGCCGAAGAAAGCCAACCAGATGACCGCAATTGCGACGAAAAGAAACGCCACCAGCAGGAACCAAACAAGGCGCCGAATCGAAATTGGCATGGCACAATGCCCCTGGTTTCCCGCGACGCGGTCCTCAGCTCATTTCGAGCATTCGCTGGATCGGTCTCAGCGCGCGCAGGCGCAACGGCTCGTCGAGCGTGATCTCCGGCGCGCGGTTCTTCATGCACAGGTAGATTTTCTCGAGCGTGTTCTTGCGCATGTACGGACATTCGCTGCACGGGCATTCCTTTTCGGTCGGCGCCGGATAGAACGTCTTGTCGGGACAGCTCTTTTGCATCTGGTGGATGATGCCCGGCTCGGTCACAACGATGAACTCGCGCGCCGGCGATTGCTCGACGAACTTCAGCATCCCCGCCGTCGAGCCGATATGGTCGGCGTGTTGCAGGACGCGCTCCTCGCACTCGGGGTGGGCGACGATCAGCGCGTCGGGATGGCGCACCTTGAGCTGCATGATCTTCTTCTCGGAGAAGATGACGTGCACTTCGCACTCGCCCGGCCACAGCACGAGGGGCCGCTTCAGTTTCTTGACGAGATAGGCGCCCAGATTGCGGTCGGGCGCGAAGATGATCGGTTTCTCCGCGGGAATCTGGCTCACGATCTTCTCGGCGTTGGACGACGTGACGATGATGTCGCTGAGGGCCTTGACCGCCGCCGAGCAGTTGACATAACTGATCACCACGTGGCCGGGATGAGCGGCGATGAAGGCGGCGAATCGGTCGGGCGGACAGCTGTCGGCCAGCGAGCAGCCGGCCTCGAGATCGGGCAGGAGGACCTGCTTGGCCGGGCTGAGAATCTTGGCCGTTTCGGCCATGAAATGAACGCCGGCGAAGACGATCACGTCGGCGGCGGTCGCCGCGGCCTGCTGCGAAAGGCCGAGGCTGTCGCCCACGAAATCCGCGATGTCCTGGATGTCCGGCTCCTGATAGTAGTGAGCGAGCAGAACGGCGTTGAGTTCCCTTTTGAGCCGCTCGATTTCGGCGAAGAGATCGGTTCGAACGTCAATTTCAGTCGCGCCGGCCATTCGGATGCACAACCCTTTCGTCACTCATCTGAATGAAGATTCTACGCCGGGAGCCGGGGCAATCAAATGAAAAGATTTGCAGTGCGGTGGCTTGACACCGCGTTGGTTTTCCTGGAAGACTCCTCGTGCGAAACGATGCGGATTCGAAGAACAAAGCGGACTTCGGCGAGATCAGTCGAGCCGTGTCGAGCCACCGCAGTCCCAAGACGGAGATAGCCCCATGCGACGACGTTCGTTTTTGCATCTCACGGCCGCCGCGTCGGCCTCGACGTTTCTCGGTCTCGACTTGGCCTCTGCAACAGCCTACGCCGCCTCAGGAGAGGGAAATGCCATGCGGATCAACAGGGAAATGCTTCGCGCGCGAAATCAGAACCGTTCGACGGTCGTCTGTCAGAATGGCATCGTCTGCACGAGCCAGCCGCTCGCCAGCGTGGCGGGACTCGACATCCTCAAGGCGGGCGGCAACGCCATAGATGCCGCGCTCTGCGCCGACGCCATGTTGAGCCTCGTCGAGCCGATGAGTTGCGGCCCGGGCGGCGACCTCTTTGCCATTCTCTGGATTGAGAAGGACCGGAAGTTGTACGGCCTGAACGCCAGCGGCCGCTCGCCCTACGATTGGAACCTCGAGAAGGCCGGCGAGCTCGGCCTCGACCTCATTCCCGCCTATAGCCCGCTGGCCTGGAGCGTTCCCGGTTGCGTCAGCGGGTGGGCGGCGCTCGTCGAGCGATTCGGGCGCAAGAGCTTGGCGCAGATACTCGAAGCGCCGGTTCACTATGCGCGCGAGGGTTTTCCGGTTTCGCCGATCATTGCAGGCGGCTGGAGTGTGGACGCAAAGCGGTACCCGACGCTGGCGAAGACGTTCGCGCCCGACGGCAAGACGCCGCGCTACGGCGACATCTTCAAGAATCCCGATCTGGCGGCCACGTTTGAGATCATAGCCAAAGGCGGCGCCGACGCGTTCTACAAAGGCGAGATCGCCGAGCGGATCGTGAAGTTCTCGCAGAGCGTCGGCGGCTATTTTTCGATGCGCGACTTCCGCGACCACACGGCGACGTGGGTCGAACCCGTGAACGCAAACTATCGCGGGTTCGACGTTTGGGAGATTCCGCCGAACGGACAGGGCATCTCGGCTCTGCAGATGCTCAACATGCTCGAGACGTTCGACATCGCGTCGCTCGCGGCCGGCTCGGCCGAGCAGTTGCACCTGTTCATCGAGGCCAAGAAGCTGGGCTTCGAGGATCGCGCCGTTTACTATACCGACCCGGAATTCGCCGACGTTCCGGTGAAGTGGCTCATCTCGAAGGAATACGGCAAGGCGCGTGCGAAGTTGATCAACCCCAAGCGGGCCGCTGAAAACGTCGCTCCGGGTCGCATGAGCGGCGGAACCGACACCATTTATCTCACGGCCGCCGACAAAGAGGGCAACATGGTCTCGCTCATCCAGAGCATCTATCACGGCTGGGGTTCGCACTATGTTCCCGACAACCTCGGCTTCTGCCTCCAGAATCGCGGCCAGGGCTTTTCGCTCAATCCGAAAGACCGAAACAAACTCGAGCCGCACAAGCGGCCGTTCCACACGATCATTCCGGCGTTCGTGACCAAGAGCGGCCGACCCGTTTTCTCGTTCGGCGTCATGGGAGGCGATTTCCAGCCGCAGGGGCACGTGCAGGTGCTGATGAACCTCTTGGATTACGGCATGTCGCCGCAGCAGGCCGGCGAACAGCCGCGCGTCGAGCACGTCGGCAGTTCGCAGCCGACGGGGCAGCGAATGAAGGGTGCCGGAAGCGTCAACCTCGAGCGTGGCATTCCCGATTCGGTGCGGGCGGCGCTCGTCGCGCTGGGGCACAACGTCAACAAGGGCGTCGGCGCGTTCGGCGGCTATCAGGGCATCTGGCGCGAAGACGGGCCGCTGCGCTACTTCGGCGGCTCCGACCCGCGCAAAGACGGCTGCGCGGTGGGGTATTAACCTGACCGCGCATAGCCAGAACCAAACAGGGGTTGAGTTTCAAGATCAACGGTTTATGTGAATCTCTCAACTTCTTTGGGTAGGTGTTCAGCGCACTGTTCGGATTGCCTGACGACCCTGATGGGGTCAGCAAGTTTAGCCCAGGGCAAGCGACGGCACGGAGGAACAGACTGATGTCGGACGCTTCGGGACAGAAGACTGGGCGATGGAGGCGCCCACTTTTTGGGTGTCTTTTGGGGTGCGCTTTTGTGTTGGCCGCCCCCCTGTGCTTCGGCCTCGTTTTCATGCTGCTTTATGGTTATCCACCAGGAGACTACGTTCCCCGGGAAGTGGAAGCCAAGAAGATGTCCGGCTTCTCGTTTGAACTAAACGATCCGGCCACGTATTGGGGAGAATACTCCGCCTTGGTCAAAGTGGACCACAGCCGGTTTGATGCGATTATGATCAACGCGATTCCCGATCATCTTTTGGGGAGCGTGGTCTTGGGCATGCGCGGTGGGAAGACGGTTTGCTTTTTCATCGAGTCAGGAACGTTCTCAGAGATAATCATCAATGGCAAGACGTTCGAGTGGAGCCATGGCGAGGATCTTCCACCTGCGGAGGAACTGGTGCGTGGGGTCGCGGCACAATTGACGGACGCCGAGATCGCTGACTTGCAGGAGCTTTCACGCTTAATGCGCGATCGGAGCGTTCGGAAACAGATATCTGAACGGACCGGATCGCGGAGGCGAATTGACTTCTGGACCGGCTGCGCCATATCGGGGTTCCGCTCACAGGTGGCGGCACTAGCCACTATGAAGCAGAAAATCCATTACGATGAGGCCGGAGCGGCGCTTTACCTTGCGGAGATCTCAATACGACAGAAGCGATACGAAGATGCGCTCCGTTACTGTAATATGGCGGTTTTATCAACTACGGGCACCACACCGTACGCACACGAGGTGACGGGTCGTGTTCTTTTGATCCTCGGGCGATATGGTGAGGCGAAAGAACACCTGCTGAGGGGATTGGCGCAAGGGCAGCGAAAGTCCGCGACTCTCCATGTTTACCTGTCGGTATGTCTTGGCGGCTTGGGAGACTATAAGGCCGCGCTCACTGAGCTGGGAACGGCCTGGCACATTTCGAAGCAGGAGACACTGCGGACCCTTTGGTCCTATCTCTGTTGTCGCGCAACCAGACAATGGATTCTAACTCTGGGGTCGCCCCAAACCGCCCCGGGAGGGCCGTAGTGTTTCTGGGACAGTCGTTCGTGGGGCTTGGCCACACCCAGAAATAGATGAGAGTACTTGGGTCAAGCCTCCTATTTGGATCCGAATTCTCGTAAGAGCCAGCTTTGTTCTCTTCTGCTATTGCGTGGCTGGCGGTGTGCAAAGTCAAAACCGCTGAATCGAGCGCTTGGAAGACTTTCTGGGGTGACTACTGAGGCCCGGCAAACGTGGCCGCAAACCGACCCAAGAGCAGAAGCAAGGTGGCGGTCCCCGGATTGATGAGTGCTTGACACGGCCGGTCGGCCATCCATACTCAAGGGCGTGACATTCATCACGTAGAGGGAGAAACCGCTAATGGTTACCAACCGGCATTGTCTCTTGGGACTGTTGCTGTTGATATCGCAGAGTGCCGTAAGCAGTCCGTCGGCACAGGAGCCTGCGATTGTCAAATTCACGCAATATCATCCAGGCGATCTGCGGTTCAGCGGCGAAGGGGTCGCGGGCAATCCGTTCGCGGTGGACTTTTCGGGCGAGTTCGTAGGCCCCGGCGGCAAGACGCTCAAGGTTCTGGGATTCTACGATGGCGGGACGACGTGGGTGATTCGGTTCGCGCCGCCGCTTCCCGGCGTCTGGACCTATCGAACCGCCTCGAGCGCTCCCCTGCTCAACGGCAAGACGGGCAAGCTCGAAGCAGTAGCCAACACCTCGCCCGGCGTTCACGGCCGCCTGCGCGTGGACCCGCAGCATCCGTATCATTTCCTCTTCGAGGACGGAGCGCGCTACTTTATGCTGGGCTTCGAGTGCGACTGGCTCTGGGCGCTCGATGCCAAGGATGCCGCGCTGCCCAATCTGCGCCGCTTCGTGGACGTGCTCGCCGAGCGCGGTTTCAACCAGATCGTCACCAACATTTACGCGCACGATTGCAGTTGGTCCACGGGCACCCAGAATGCGTGGGACTTCGGCCCGCCAGCGATCTATCCCTGGGCGGGAACCAACGACAAGCCCGATTTCACGCGCCTCAATCTCGACTTCTGGCAGCACTACGACCGCGTGGTGGACTATCTGTTTCAGAAGGGAGTCGTGGCGCATCTGATGCTGCGCGTGTACAACAAGATGGTGCACTGGCCGCCGAACGGGTCGCCCGAAGATGATCTCTACTATCGCACGATCCTCGCGCGCTACGGCGCTTATCCCAATGTGATTTGGGACTTTTCGAAAGAGGCGCACAACGAAAAGGACGCGAAATACAAACTCGACGTGATTGCCAAGATCAGGAAATGGGATGCGTTCGGGAATCTCGTCACCGTTCACGACGACGACGGCAACTACAACAACGGCAACTACAACGTGTGCGATTTTCGGTCGGACCAGCAACATTCGAAATGGGGCGAGATGATCCTGAAGCAGCGCGCGCAGCGGCGGTGGCCGGTTCACAACATCGAATACGGCTATGAGCGCAGCGTCGAGGATTTGCCGACCTACAAGGTCATGCAGGACTGGCAGGAGGTCCTCCGGCGCACCTGGGAGATTTACTGCTCCGGCGGCTATTGCACGTACTACTACTCCAACACTTCATGGGACCTGATCAAGTGGGAGCCGGAGCCGCCGGGCTGGAAGAAATACCGCATCCTGCGCGACTTCTTCGAATCGGCGCGGTGGTGGGGAGCCGAGCCGCACCAAGACTTCGTCGTGAAGGGGGCGGCCTGGTGTCTGGCCGATCCGGGGCGCGAGTACATCGTGTTTGCGCCCAACGGCGGCGCGCTGACGATTCGCCTCGTTGCCGAGAAGAAGTACACGATCACGCGCATGGACCCCTATACGGGCGAGAAGACAGCGGCCGGCGAGGTTGACGGCGGCGACCGGCCGATTGACATGCCGAACGGTCACCCGTGGGTGCTGCTGATTGCTCCAAAATGAAGAATGGCAAGAACGCAGAAGTACGCCGAAGAGGTGCTCTATGGCTCCCAGGAAGAATGATCGTAACAAAAGCAGCCCGTTGCGGTTCACGCACGTACATCTGGGGAATTGGCGCAACTTCGTGCGCACTGACGTTGATCTTCAGCGGCGGGCATTCCTCGTCGGTCCGAACGCCTCCGGAAAGTCCAATTTCCTGGATGTTTTCCGCTTCCTCCACGACATCGTTTCGGTAGGCGGCGGCTTAGAGGAAGCGGTTCGCAAGCGTGGGGGAGTCTCTGCCCTCCGTTCACTGGCAGCCCGCCGCGATCCGAACATTGCAATCATGATCCGTTTGGGGAACGATGGGGAAGAGGATGCCTGGGAGTACGAACTCCGCTTCACGCAAGACATCCTCCGAAGAGCCGTCATCAAGAAAGAGCGGGTTGCAAAGGCAGGCGAGGAGAAGCTGAACCGCCCGAATGATGAGGACAACAAGGATCCGGAGCGATTGACCCAGACCTATCTGCAACAGGTCAACGTGAATCGTGAGTTCCGCGACATAGCGGAATTCCTTGGTTCGGTCCGTTACCTGCATATTGTTCCCCAGCTGGTCCGCGAACCGGAACGTTCAGTTGGACGAAGACATGACCCATTCGGCGGCGATTTTCTGGAGCGGATTGCGAGCACCCCGGAGAAGACGCGCAAAGCGTGGCTTCGACGAATCAGCGACGCTCTTCGTGTCGCTGTGCCTCAGCTCAGCGAGGTGGAATTGCAGCGGGATGAGCGCGGCACCCCTCACCTCCGCGGAAAATACGAGCATTGGCGGCCTCAGGGAGCATGGCAGAACGAGGAACAGTTCTCCGACGGCACGCTGCGTTTGATGGGCTTGCTCTGGGTCACACTCGACGGAAGCGGACCGCTGCTGCTCGAAGAGCCGGAGCTCTCGCTTCATCCGGAAGTCGTCCGGTTCATTCCGCAGATGTTCGCCCGAGCCCAGCGCCGATCCGGGCGCCAGGTTTTGGCCAGTACTCATTCGTCGGAGTTGCTGCGGGATGACGGGATTGGGTTGGATGAAGTGCTGCTCCTGATTCCTTCATCCGAAGGGACCGCGGTCAGAGCCGCGAACACAGTCAACGAAGTCAGGGTCCTTCTCGAAGAAGGGATGAGCCTGCCGGACGTGGTGATTCCCAACACCCGTCCTCTGAAGGCTGAACAACTCACGCTCTTTGGAGACCTATAGGTGACAACATCGCCCCAGTCGGTTATCACGGGTGCTGTCGAGGGACCGGTGGATGAGGCGGTGTTACGCCGTTTGGTAATTCACGTTCACGCCACGCCGGGAAGTGTCTATGGCAAGAGCGGCAAGACCTCTCTACGGCGAAGCATCGGAAAGTACAATCAGGCGGCACGCCGGTCTTCCTGGCTGATCCTGGTGGATTTGGACCACGACGCCGATTGTGCGCCGGCGCTCCGCGCATCCTGGTTGCCGAATCCGGAACGAGGGATGTGCTTCCGGATTGTCGTCCGGGAAGTCGAGGCATGGCTTCTCGCCGATCCGGAACGTTTTGCGGCCTTTTTGGGAATCGCCATTTCCAGAGTTCCGCGCGATCCGGAGAACATCGAGGACCCAAAACGTTTCATCGTTGGTCTTGCTACACACTCTCGCAGGCGAGACATCAGAGAAGATATGGTGCCAAGGCCGGGCAGTGGCCGCGCCGTGGGTCCGGCCTATACCTCGCGACTCATCCAGTATGCGACGGACATGAATTCGGGGTGGCGCCCCGACGTAGCCGCAGGGCATGCCGATAGCCTGAGTCGGTGCCTGCGAAGTCTGAGACGGTTGGGGGTACTGGAGAAAGAAGACCGATGATTCTCGTCGGACCGGGATAGCGACGGCTCCCGGCGCCAGACCGCCGACGCCCCCCTCAGCGATCTCCGTTGCTTGCCCCCTACATCGTGGCGCGGATGACTTCTTCGACCGTCGTGAGGCCGCGCATGATTCGGAGGACGCCTTCCTCGCGGATGTTGCGCATGCCTTTGTGGCGGGCCATTTCGCGGATCTTCGAGGACGCCGCGTTCTGTTCGAGCAGAATGTGCATTTCGCGGTCGGGCGTGAAGATCTCGAACAGTCCCTTCCGTCCATAGAAGCCCGTCCGCTGGCAATGCGGGCAACCTTCGCCTTTGAGAAAGACGATGTCCTTGGCGCCCTGATCGAGCCGCAGCTGCGCCAGAGCCTTCGCGTCGGGCGCGTAAGGCTTGCGGCACTGAGGGCAATTCAAGCGGGCCAGCCGTTGGGCGATGATCAGGACGAGCGCCGAGGCATAGCGGCGCGACTCGATTCCCATATCGGCCAGTCGGGTGAAGACCGTCGTCGTATCAATGGTGTGCATGGTGGTCATGACCAAGTGGCCGGTGATGGCCGTCTCGATGGCCATCTCGGCGGTCTCCTTGTCGCGGACCTCGCCGACCATGATGACGTTGGGGTCCTGGCGAACCATGGTGCGCAGGCCGGTGGCAAACGTGAAGTCAACCGACGGATTGACCTCCATCTGGTTGAGGCCCTTGATTTCGTACTCGATGGGGTCTTCGAGCGTGATGATGTTCTTCTCGCCCGTATTGATCGAATTCAGCGCGACGTAGAGAGTCGTGGATTTGCCGGAACCGGCCGGACCGGTGACAATGATCATCCCGTGCGGACGGCGAATGGCCTGCTCGAAGAGAGCGAGGTTCTGGGCCTCGAAACCGAGATCGGCGGCGTTCTTGGTGATGGTCCGCCGGTCGAGCAGCCGCATGCTGACCTTCTCGCCGTGGACCGCCGGCGAGGTGTTGACGCGCATGTCAATGTCGCTCTTGTCCACCCACATGCTCATCTTGCCGTCTTGGGGCCGGCGGCGCTCGGCGATGTCGAGTTTGGCCATGACCTTGATGGCCGAGACCACCGACGCGACAACGGGCTTGGGCAGAAACAGCGTGTTGTAGAGTACGCCGTCAATGCGGCTCTTGACGGTGGCGCCCTCGACTTCGGTGTCTATGTGGATGTCGCTGGCGCGCGACCGAACGGCATTCGTGATGACGGCCCGCACGAGTTTCAGGGTCGAGTCTTTCTCGATCGTGGATTCGGTGTATTGCCCGCGGCGGTGGCGCACCTCGCGTTCGAGCTGCTCGACCAGGTGTTGGATGTAGTCGTTCAGGTCATGGACGGGCGTGATGTTCTCGCCGCAATGAGGACAAACCAGGAAATTGAAGTCCTCATAGTCCTCGATGTTGTCTATTGCCTTCTTGCAGATGGGACAGGTTTCCTTGGCGCGCCGCGGCAAGCGGACGAGGCCGATCAGATAGCCGAGAAGCGCGAACAAGCCGAGCCAGGTGCGCGTGACCCAGATCGAAGCGGCCACGTCGCCTTTGCGCGCGCGGGCGCGCAGGAACTTCTTGGGAATCACCCAGAACAGGATGAGGAAGGCCGGAATGCCGATGAGAAACGGGAGATAGCCTTCCTGCATCATCCGGTCAAAGACGTCGCCGAAAGTCCCGAAATCGCCGGTGATCAGACGGTCCCAGTAGGAACGCCAGGATGGCGCGGCTCCCCGGGACGGGGGAGGCGGCGCCGGGGCGGGCGTGACCGCAAGTCCCATTGGAAGGCGGCCGGGCGTCGGCGAAGGCGGCACGTAGGGCGCGGGAGTTGCGGCAGGCGTCATGCCAAGGTCGCGCGCGGCCAAGCTGTAGATTTCCTGGGCGCGGGCGCGGACTTGGGCGTCCACGGCATACCTGCGAGCCAGGTCGGCGGCGTCGAGCGCTTTCTTGTTCGACGCGGGGTCGGCCGCGCCGGAGCGGCGATAGAAACGCGCCAGATTCAGCCAGGCCGCCGCGTTGGCCGGATCGAGCGACTGGGCCGCCTGAAGGTCGGCAAAGGCTTGCGGCATGCGCGCGATGTCCTCGCGGTCGAGAACGTCCCCCGCGCGGTTGGCCAGGAAGCGCGAATAGGCCTGGCGCGTCTGGCTCGTCGCCATGTCCAGGCGCTGCTGATAGAGCGGAACCGCCGCGCCGAGGATGCTGTTGGCTTCCGGGGAATCCACGGCGGTGCGCGCGCCGATGAAACCCTTTAGGGCTTCGTCAAAGACGTTCGAACTGGCCAGCCCTTCGTTCTTGACCAGATAGGAGTCGAGGGCGCGCTGGAACGCCGGGCCGGTCACGTTGCGCGAATTGGGATCGGCCCGCCACTGCGTCCGCATCTGGTCCATGACCGACCGGGGGTCCACAGCGATCCGGGCATCAATTTCGGCGGGCGACAGGACCCTGACGGAGGGAATGATCCGCACCACCTTGGCGGCATCGAGCGTCATCTCGATGGGCTTGCCGTCCTCGCCGCGCACGCGCAGGCGCCAGCCTTCGGGAACGCGCGTGACCTGCTCGGCTTCGACCGAATCGGTCGTCCCGCGTTCGGCGCGGAAGATCACGGTGTCGGCACGGGCGGGTCCGCTTGATACGACGGCCAGGAGGGACAAGAGGAGACCGGCAGACCGGTTCATTCGGAAGCTCCTGCGGGCTGCGTCGCGCGGAGGCCACCGCAGTGCCGGCGCGCGACCGTGAAGTTCCTTCGGTCGGAACTTTCCCGTTCGCCGGATTTGTAGTCTCGCTACGCCGTGGAGCGCAAGCTTTTTTCGGGCCTTCAGAACTCTCGATGACCCCGCTGAAACGCTGGACAGAACGGCGCCGCTTCTTTACGCTCCGTCATCGAGTTGCGAAGAGGAACAAGGTTTTGCCGTCGAAACGCCATTGGGTCGGAAAGATGCGGTGCTGCCTGATTGCCGAACGGGCGTCGTGCCGCGGGGAGTTCGACGAGACTGTCGCGGCGGCCCTGGACGCCGGGGTCCGAACCGTGCATCTGCGCGAGAAGTCCGCGACGGCGCTCGAACTCTACGATCTGGCCCGGCCACTGCGCGAAATGACGCGCCGCCATGACGCGCTGCTGCTCATCAATGATCGGGCGGACGTGGCGCTCGCCGTTCAAGCCGACGGTGTCCAACTGGGCTGGCAATCGCTGCCCGTGGCCGAGGTGAGGCGAATGATCGGCGCCGGGAGACTCATCGGCAAATCGGTGCACAGTCTCGACGACGCCACACGCGCCGCAACGGAGGGGGCCGACTTCCTGTTGGCCGGTCCGGTCTTCGATACGCCGTCGAAGTTGGGATTGGTGCCCGTCCTGGGGCTGGAGCGATTGGCGGAAATTTGCCGAACCGTGCAACCGCCCGTGATCGGTCTCGGAGGGATTGATGCGCTGAATGCCGGCGAGGTCGTTCGCGCGGGAGCCGATGGGATAGCCGTCATCCGGGCGATCCTGGCAGCGTCTGATCCGGGTGAGGC
>Ga0315277_10009470_pt1 | contig 12439 bp, 5 predicted proteins | sample YL17G05_15_MG_FD_203695 | JGI IMG/M metagenome (GOLD analysis project Ga0315277, IMG submission 203695) | Sediment microbial communities from Yellowstone Lake, YNP, Wyoming, USA - YL17G05_15 | ecosystem: Environmental > Aquatic > Freshwater > Lake > Sediment | place: USA: Wyoming | collected... | reverse complement strand
AGATTTTTCCGAAGATAGCTTGTTTCTTAATCAGATAGAGAATTACGGGGATTCCGGACCTCCAGAAACGAAATTTCCCCTTTTCCTTTTCCTCGAACTCAAACCTTCACAGATTCTCCCTGGAGACTGGGATCTGTATCAAGCCGAGTTGAGCATGAAGATAATCCCAATCTCTGAGTTCTTTAGAAGCAGTTATTGGAAAGATGTCGTCAGCTCCAAATCCTGGAGACAATTCAAGGAAGAACTTGCAGAACCTTTTCACCATATATATATGCTGCGTTATATTCATGATCCTAAAGATAAACCTCTGTATTCCCTGATTCATCGGGTGGATGATCAACGCCTGGTTGATTATTTTCGATTGAGGCTGAACGGTGTTCAGAATCAGGAAACACTCGATCTGGCGCGGGAACTCGCAGCATTCCATTCGGGCGATCCTTACCTTGAACTCCATCATATTGAAATGGAGGCTCTTGCCGGAAATCCAGTGGAAGCGGAACGCTTATACCATCTCTGGCAGAAAACCCACTCCGCCTTCCCAGACCTTCTTCTTCAGAAAATGGCACGAAAAGTGTTTCGAACCGTACGAATGGAAGAGACAAGGAAACAGAAGAACCCCGTTTCTCCTCCGGACACAATGTTGGAAAGCTCAGCAAATGATCTGTCAACCCTGATTAAGTGGCTAAAGGAATTTCTTGCCTCTGAACAGCTCTTTTTCGTCTTTTATCCCCTTGTACCATCTCTTAACTTCCCCAAACCAACAACATATCCTAACTATGTTGAATGCGAAACCAAAACAAGAGTCCTGGAAGTGATGGCTATCTTGTATCTTTTTCAAGGCCATCATGAAGAGAGCCTGGAGATACTTTGCTCTCTTTATCGCATCGGTCAATCCCTGAATGCAAACGGGACAATCATTCAGCGATTAATCGGCATCAGAATCCGCGCCATCGCCTGTACAGGGCTCCAGATCTATCTCTTGAATGCCAGTGAAACTCGAGAGGATTTTCAAAAATCCTGGGCAATGCTGGAACGGCTTAATAATATTCCGGCACAGGAGGATGGATCGATTATTCTGGAAGATGAAATATCTTCCTTTGTCTCTCTTCTAAATCCTGATTCAGGTGTCCCAGTCCCCAATTATTCAGAGACATACATAAGACATTATCACACGGACATGAAATTCCAGCTCCTGCGAATGGCTGCTGCTGCCAAATATCATTTGATTACAAATGGCGATTTCCCCTCCTCAGACAAGGAATTTGCCCCGTTTCTTTCAGAGGGTCTCCCAAAAGATGTGTTTGCAAAAAATGCCCCGCTCCATTTCACAAGGAATTCTCCAGATGAATTTACGGTTTATAGCATCGGTCCGGATGAGGATGATGACACCGCATCTGTCATATACGATCCCACGAACGGCATCATCACTGATGGGGATATTGTTGCAACCATTCCGCGCGAACGCGAATTCCCCTTTCCCGGGAAGGGAGTTTATGCAGACTCAGATTATGATCTCCTGAAACAATTTCCCAATGGACTGCCTCCTGACGTGTTTTCCCATCCCAGATATCAGGATATCTATTCTGATACAGGGTGTTTGCCTCTCAGCATCATTGAATCAACCGACACCCAGCCTGTTGTGATCTTCAGCTTCGGTCCGGATATAGATGAAAATGTGATGCCGGATCTCTTTTTGCCGCCATTACCCACTCGAGTAACGCCAACTCCTGATCCGGCTGTTGCTGTTCCCACGCCTGATCCCGGTCCCCATCCTTCCCATGAACGCACCATTCAAAAGGTTTTCCGCAGGAGTGAAACCGTCCCTCCGCCCCGGGGATTCTGGTCTCTTGAATCTTTCTATGATCCGACAAATGGACTCAGCAGCGAGGGAGACCTGTTTATCGAAATACCAAAGACTTCTCATAATGGAGGAGAGGTAAAATGACACTTTTTCGTACAAAAAGAAAAATTCTAGTCTTCATCGCCCTTGGCGTATTCCTTATTTTTGTGTGTTTCCTGGGATGGAAGCTTTGGAAAACGCGGCATTCAGATCAGGCAGCCGGAATTTACATAACAGCCGGAGGACAATCGTATCTTGTCATCAAATCCGGATTTTGGGGACTCCGCGTCCAGGAGGGATATTTTATCACAACCGGATTTGAATTTATTACACCCAAGAATTTGACCGGCGCTGCATTGACTGCGGATTTCTCCGATGGCAGTTTGTTCCTCACTCAGAAAGAGATCTATGAAGTAAAGGGCAGCTCAGGGAAACTCACAGAGATAGACACCTTTCTTCTCTCCCTGGAACTTAATTCCTCCCAGTTAATTCCCGGAGATTGGGATTTGGTCAAGGCGGAACTGGATGGGAAGAGCCAACCGGCCTCCGGGCTTTTCACCGGTAAATATTGGCGAGATCTCAAGGCTTCAAGATCCTGGAGCCGTTTCCGGGAAAACCTGATCCGGCCCGTTCTCGCACACGAGATGTTGCGTTATATCCACGATCCTGCGGGAAAACCCCTGTATTCCCTGGTTCATCGCGTGGATGATCCCCGCGTGATCGAGTATTTCCGTTTGCGGCTGGATGGAATCCTGAACCAGGATACCCTCGATCTGGCAAGGGAACTCACCGCCTTTCATCTGGGGGATCCTTACCTCGAACTCCATCGAATTGAGATGGAGGCTCTTGTCGGAAGTCCCGAGGACGCGGAAAAATTATGGTATGAGTGGCAGAAAGCCCACAGCGCATTTCCGGATCGTCTTCTCCAGATGATGGCGCGAAGAGTGTTTAGAACTGTTTATACGGAAAAAATGAAGAAGAAATCGCCTGATATCATGGATCCTGACAAGGTTTCAAGATCCGCTCAATTCGATCTATCTGCCCGGCTTGATTGGTTGAAAAATTTTCTCGCCTCTGATCAGATGTTCTTTCTCTCCTATCGCCTGGTTCCCCCCTTGAAGTCGCCTTCCTATTCTCCCCCGGGAATTCCCAATTTCCTCAGTCTTCAGGTGAGTGCAAAAGTTGCCCGGACAATGGCGACCTTTTATCTGTTTCAAGGCCGCCGCGAGGAGAGCCTCGAGATTCTTGCAGCCCTCTACCGCCTGGGACAATCTCTTAATTCCGAGGGAACTCTTATCCAGCGATTGATCGGCATTGCAGTCCGCGCGATTGCCTGCGCCGGACTCCAGACCTATGCCCTGAATGCCTGCGAATCAGAGGCGGATTTTCAAAGCTTATGGGCTGTGCTGGAACGGCTTCATAACACTCCGGCACAGGAGGATGGCAGACATATCTTGGAAGATGAGATGTCTCCCTTTATTTCTCTTCTGAGACCCGTTCCCGGCCCTGGCATCCCCAATTATCTTGAGGTGCAGACACGGCATAAGGTCACGGATATGAAATTCCAACTCCTGCGCATGGCGACAGCGGCAAAATATCATCTTGTCACAGCCCGGGATTTTCCCTCTTCGGAAAAAGATTTTGCCTCGCTCCTCCCTGACGGCGTTCCTCGGGATGTGTTCTCAATTTCAAAAAAAGCCCCACTCCGTTTTATCCGAAATTCTCCAGATGAATTCACGGTTTATAGCATCGGTCCGGATGACGGTGATGACAAGGCTTCTATCAGCTATGATCCCACAAACGGCACCATCACTCCCGGGGATATTTTTATTACCATCCCCCGGGAGCGCGAGTTCCCTTTTCCCAAACAAGGCGTTCATGCAGCCAATGCTTTTGATTTACTACAACAATTTCCCAACGGCCTTCCTGCGGATGTATTTGCAGATACAAAAGGTCTTCCCCTCAGCATCATCGAATCAACAGAAACTGATCCAGTTGTGATCTTTAGTTTCGGCCCGAACACGGATGAGAATGAAATGTATTCCTCAGCTTTTCCCGCACCCATTTCCCCGGGAAGATTTCCCCCTGAAGTCCCGCCCGCGCCCTTTCCAACTCCAACGGCCACACCCACACCTGCTCCGCCTGTCCCCACGCCAGCGCCCGGCGCTCATCCCACTTATGGCCGCACCATTCAAAAAGTCTTCCGCAGGAGCGAGGCAATTCCCCCGCCGCGCGGTTGCCGTACCCTCGAACCTTTTTACGACCCCACCAACGGCACTGTCACCCCCGGCGACCTCTACATCGTACTTCCCCGTTAAGGGGTCAATCCCCCAAGAAGTACCAAGAACTCTTTGAAAAATCCCGCGAAAACAGGGGGTCAATCCCCTGAAAAGTACTGAAAACTTTTCTGCATGAATAGTATATTTTCGGAACAGCATATTTGGGAAAAACTTGACAACAAGATTAAAATTGGAATAATTTTCGCTCATGAAAAATGTTATGCGCTATCTTTGCCCCCTGATTTTTATTCCCGTTTTTTGTCCAGGGAATCCTGCGTGCGCGCAAAGCGCCAAAGACATCGAAGGTATCTATATCGTTTCAGGAGGAGAATCTTATCTTGTGATTGAGTCCGGATTTTGGGGATCCCTCGAGGTTCGGGAAGGTGAGATTCAGACACCTGTATATTTTCATAGACCTCCCAAGACGATATTCCATTCCCTGGATTTGAAAAACGACACATTGCACCTGGTTCAGGAAGAGAGATATGAAGATGGCAACGACCCTTACGACTATAACAAAGTGACCTTGAGTTTTACTCTGAAGACCTCTCCGGATCTTCCCGGGGATTGGGATCTTGTTGATGGAGAAATCCGATGTATGAAAATTCCGATAAATAGAATGTTCAGCAAAAAATTCTTTGAGGATCTTTACTACTCTTACTCCCTGGAAGACCTGAAAGAGGATTTTATCTCCTATTTACCAAAAGGCAACATAGAGAAGGTGTTTCATTATAAATGGGACGCCGCCAGGGGGAGACTGCCATCCTTTCTTCATCGGGTGGATGATTCCCATATTATGGATTATTATCGCCTGAGACAGAACGGCATCATCAACGAAAACACTTTCCAACTTGCCCGGGATCTGTCAATATCCCATCCCAATGATCCTTATGTGATGCTTCTCCTTGCGGAAATGGAAGCGTTGAAGGGCAATCCATCTGAGGCTTCCATACTTTGTGAATTATGCAGGGAATCTCTTAAGTTTTATCCTGATCCCATTCTCGAGCAACTCACTGAAAGCGTGTTTCATACTGTTTGCATTCAAAAGAACAAAAAGATTCATCCGGATCAGCAGAGTCCCTGGGATTTTTTTAAAACTGATTATCAAGGGCGAGGCGGAAAACACAATTTGAAGGAGACCATGGAATACTATAAAAATTATCTTGATTCGGGAAACATGTTTTTTATCTCCCAGGAGATTGTTCCTCCCCTCAAAGTCCCAGGCTATTTCGGCGGGGCTGTACCAAACTTCCTTGAAATTCAGGTTTCTTCAAAGGCGCTTCAAACACTTGCCACCTTTTACCTTTTCCAGGGCAGAAGGAAGGAAAGCCTGGAACTTTTGGCATCCGTCTATCGCATGGGGCAATCCCTGAATGCCCATGGAACATTCATCCAACGACTCATCGGGATGGGTGTCCGCCGTATCGCCTCCGGCGGATTGAAAATCTTTGTGCTGAATGCCTGTGAAACAAAGGATGATTTCCATGAATGTTGTAAAACACTGGAAATGCTTCACAACACACCCTTTCAGGAAGATGGAACCCGTCTTTATTGGGGAGAATTTCCCCCTCTTATTTCGCTCATGGAAGAAGTTCTTCCTGGAGGGTGTTCTTATATGAGGACTCCTGAAGGAGAAGCAGAAGCAATAGCGCGGCAGAGAATGTCGGACATGGAATTTCAGCTTGTGCGCATGGCAGCAGCGGCAAAATACCGCCTTCTCCTTTCCGGCGATTTCCCAAATTCCGAGAGTGATTTTTCACCGTTTCTTCCAAATGGCTTGCCCAAAGATGAATTCACAACTGGAACTCATTTGCGCTTTGCGCCTCTTTCAAAAAATGAGTTCGTGATCTATAGCCTCGGCCCGGATAAAGACGATGACAAATCTTCCCTTGAATACGATCCCACAAACGGAACCATGAGCAACGGCGATATCTCACTTAAGATTCCCCGGGAACGCGAATTTCCCTTTCCCCGCGAGCCTGTTCACGCGGCAAATGCCTTCAAACTCTTGGAACAGTTCCCCAATGGTCTCCCCCGGGATCCGTTTAACCACCAGAGAAATCAACCGCTGAATATTCTTGAAGCCACAAAAACAGAACCGGTTGTGATCTTCAGTCTGGGTCCTGACATGGATGATATATATATTCATCGACACGGCTATTTCAAGGAGTCATCGAAGGAATCAGGCGATAAATTTGAACCTGTTTCCACTCCTGATCCGGGACAGAATCCCTCCTCAGGCAGACTCCTTCAAAAGGTCTTTCGCAGAGCCGAAAAAATCCCCCTGAAACCAGGCTCTTGGCTCCTGGATCCCTTGTATGATCCAACAAACGGAACAGTCACCAATGGGGATCTGTTCATCGAAATTCCGGGAACCGATATGGGGTCAATCCCCTGAAAAGTACTGAAAACTCTTATACATGAAATGAATGTTTTTTTGAGGTTAATACAGGTTAAAAAGTTTCAATCAAAACTTGACAACGACATTAGAATTTGATCTATTCTCATTTATGACTCGGCCAATACGGATTAATTTGCCCTTTTGTCTCTATCATGTTTTTTCCCGGACCAATCCTGGAGAAATTGCCTTCCATGATGCCAGAGATCGCAACAAATTCCTTTTCTATCTTGTGAAATATTCAACCCTCTTTGAATACCGCATCCACGCCTTTTGTCTGATGCCCAATCATTTCCACCTCCTGCTAGAAAGCGCACAATCTGCAGGCCTTTCCGAACTCATGCGCCGCCTTCTCACCGCTTACACGATTTATTTCAATCGCCGTCATGAACGATACGGCCATCTGTTTCAGGGACGTTTTAAAAGTTTAGTCGTTGATAAAACCCAGTATCTGATATCCCTTTCACGATATATCCATCTCAATCCGACCACAATCTCTTCCCGCGTAAAGGCGGAAACATATTCAGGTTCGAGTCTTCCTTTTTATATTGTCGGAAATGATCCACCCTGGCTTTTCACAAAGGAAATTCTTTCCTGGTTCGATGGGAATAGAAAACAATACGCCCAATATATATCTGAAGGATTAACTGAAGAAACCAAACCGACTATCTTTCGACAGAGATTTATCGGAGGGGAAAAATTTTCCCAGCGCATCTATCAACGCATGAATGCGCTGAACACGACCGGTTCTAAAGGAGATAAGGCCGCTTCGATCAGAAAAGATCACGAGCGCAAAAAGGCGGATAGCATTGTTGATCTTGTGGCTGAATACTGCGGTGTTGAAAAGGATCTGATTCGATCCTGCGCCAGGCCGGCATTCCAGGTCGGCAAGGCAAGAAGCCTTGCGATATATATTTTACGGGAACATATCCCCTGGACAAATGATGCCATTGCAAAATATTTTGGACTGAAAAGCTCTGATACAATTCTGTATCATTTGAAAAAGGTTAATGAAGATCCAGAGCTGAGGATACTTTTAGACGAAATTCAGAAAAGTATCAAGCTATGACTTTTAAGTACTTTTCAGGGGATTGACCCCCTACGGTTTTGACCCAATATGGGCATAGGGGAGAAATGCCATTATGAAGAAAAAATTGTATTGCTCATTCTCGTGTTTCATCGTTCTGGGATATTTGCTGATTTGCTCAGCCCTCTTTTCTCAAGAGGAGGATAAATGGATAATAGAGGCGAAGACATTCCTTGCCGCCCATCCGGAGAACAAGGGATTGGGATTTCTTATCCAGGCTGTGGAGAAAATGAACATCGAGGCCTATCTCTCCCATAGTAAGGATATGGATAACATTATCAGAACCGGATGGAAGGGGCAGAATCAGAAGCTTCAGGAACTGCTCACATCCCAATCCCCGGCTATGGAAGCGGCTGCTCAAGCCGGTCAGGCAGCCCCCTTTTCGTTGCCTCCTTATAAGGACGTAGATTCCCCCGTCCCGAGTTTTTCAAAAATGCAAGGAATCGCCAAGATGATGTCAACGGATGCCCGAAGGCTGGAATCAGCAGGCATGGTTGATCAGGCCGCTGACCGGGCTGTTCAGGCTGCCTTTTTTGGAGATGTTTTCTGTGCCAAGGAACAATCCTTGATTTCATATCTTATTGGATTGGCCTCTTTGAAGATTTTCTTCATATCCCTGGAATCCATCCTTTGTCATCCCGGATTATCGATCCAGGCCGCCCAGAAAATTGGGGGCAGACTGTTCGAACTCGATAAAAAGCATATCGGGATTTCAGTGATCTTAAGGAACGAATTCCGTCCCAGTCTCAGTGGACTTAAGGTCTTTAGGGATATTGAAGATGATTTGGAATCGAAGGATTCCACGATTCAAAAGTTACTCCATAATGATGAGGTAGATTATCAAAAGGTCTGGGATGCCATTATTGCAAACATGGAAAAGCCTTACTGGGAACGGAAAAATATTGATGCGGCTTTTATACGGGAACAGATCTCCAATCAATTTGTTGAAAAATTTGTCCAGAATATAAATTTCCGGGAAGCAGCCACACGAGCTGATTATGCCATTGCTCACCTGCGGCTGTGCGAGGCGTTGTGCGCCCTGAAACTTCAGAAAAAAGACCTTCTGGCGCAATTCCAGGATCCCTTCACCGGCCGCCCCCTTGTTCTTGCCCCGGACCGCATCTACAGCCTGGGCCCGGACATGATTGATCAGAAAGGCGCCCTTCTCTACGATCCCACCAATGGCACGGTCAGCCCAGGCGATATCGCTGTTCTCGCACTCCCCAAATAATGGGGTCAATCCCCTGAAAAGTACTGAAAAGTCTTTCTTGTGTGAATCTTCTTCTCCACTCAGAATTATCCGGATCTAATGAGTTGGAAGATATTTGGCTATTAGAGAACTGAAAATAGAGAGATATGACTTTTCAGTACTTTTCAGGGGATTGACCCCCTACTTTCCCCCTACTTTTGGGTGTTGAAGGGATCGAGGGAACGATCCAGGAGCGCGGCGAACTCCTCCCGCGTTATGAATTGTTCGGGATGAAACTGGAAAGGCTCTGCCCAGGACTCAAACCACCTCTTTTCATATCCAAACTGGATCGCGGCAAATGAGGGATGCGATATTGGAACGTCACTAAAATAAGGAGCGCGCTGCGCAGGCAGCGGAGAATCGAGCAATTCATACACCGCCTGCACAGCCTCCCCCCGCGGGATGAAATCCGGATCTTCCAGGCAAATTGTTGTGGTCGGCGGAGAATCGAGAGAAAGACAAACAGCCAACGCCTTGCCCGCCTCGCTCCTCTCCACATTTTCTTCAGGATTGAAGTATGTCCGATTCCCCCCCTCCTGAGGAACCTCCGTGCCCTTCAAGGCAGCTGTAAGCCCAACCCTCTGAACCGCCTGGAACGACCACCGCTTGGGAGGCACATCCACAAACGGAAGGCACCAGCACCCGGCATCGAAAAGCGTTTGTTGAAGTTTCCTCACGGGAATCATGCGGGGTTCGAGATCCTCGAACGCGGAGAGAGCGGCAGCTGCGCCGGCAGCCTGGCCCCCTGCCATCGCGCACGGCAGGTGGCTCACGCAGCCGATCACTTTATGTATAGCGGAAATGCTTTTCCCAATCGCGATCAATCCCTCGAGATCTTTTGAAAGATTGAGGAAATCTCCCGACTCATCTCCGGCAATGGAGATCTGAGCATTAATAATAAGGTAGTCATCATTGTCATTTCTGAACACGCCGCCTGTGACGCGATTTTTCTCCTTCAGAACCCGCACAACGCGGAATCCATAATAACAGGTGAGATATTCTTCATCCTCAGCCATCTGGCGGAATATGTCAGCGCCCACATCAGGCTCGAACGCTTTATCTCTGTCAATGCCCGTATCGGGTCTTCCCCCTCCTCTATAATATTCATACAGGCGCTCGCGGAATTCCCCCCATAAACCCGTGGGGGGCATATGGTTGCTGTATATGAGCTTCGAGTCTGCTGTAGTTAACATGCAGCTCAGCTGGGGAGTTTTTTCCACACAAATCGTATTTGCTCCCAGCCGCGCAGACTGGATGGCTGCGCAGATGCCCCCGGCGCCTCCTCCTGCAACCAGAACCTCGCATTCGAGCGTTGTTGTTGTGAGTCCTTTCACTCCTGGAGTCAGAAAAAAAAGAATGGGAACAAGGAAAATAAAATGAACGAATCTTTTCAAAATCTTCCCCTTCCGTGTATAAATTATGATTTTGAAAGACAATGACTATAACAATCAACAATTAACAATTAGCAATCAACACTTGTTATCAATTCCCTTGCAAAAATGGCGGAATCATACAAGGACATAGAACATAGATCTGTGATGAAAATTTCGTCAATATAATGAGGGGGCTGATATGAAAAAAATTCTCCTTATCCTTTTTCTGTTTTGTCTTCTCCCGGTTGCCCGGGCTGCCCTTCCGCTGAATGATCCCTGGCGCTCAGCCCAAGATCAAAGCTTTTTCGGTATGAACGGCTCCAAGGTGTTCCACATCCCAAAAGAACTCGAAACGACAGTCAAGACCCGCATCGAGTGGATGAAGGAACTGGGCGTGGGATGGGATCGGTCTGATTGGTGGTGGCATGTCATGGAGCCTGAAAAGGGCAGGTTCGATTTTTCCGTTCCAGACAAAATCATCGAATATTTTGAAAAACAGCACATCCAGATTTACCCCATCCTCTCTTACGGATCCTCCTGGTGGAAAGGCCGCAACACGCCTCTTACAGATGAAGACTTTGAGGACTTTGGCAAATATGTTTTTGAAACTGTGAACCGGTACAAGGATCATTTCACTTATTGGTCGGTCTGGAACGAGCCGAACATTCTGCCTTTCTGGTCGCCCGAGCCGAACCCGGATCATTATGCCCGGCTCCTCAAGATCGCATACACCCAGGCAAAAAAGGCTGATCCTGGATGCAAAATCTGCGCCCCTGTCATCGCTCCGCTCGGCGCATGGGATAAAAACTTCACCGAACGCCTTTTCCAACTCGGTTGTCTGGACTCTATTGACGTGTTCGACTATCATTATTACAGGAACCATCCGCCTGAGGATGAAGTTCCCGCTGAAATTGCGGATATCAGAGCCTTGATGCTGCGATATGGAAAGGAAAAACCGATCTGGATCAGCGAATCCGGAGTATCTGCTCCCAACAAAGACAAGGAGAAATCGTACAAGGCCCAGGCAGCGCTTGTTGTGCGCAACCAGCTCCTCTGTCTTGCCTGCGGCGTCAAAAGGTTTTTCTATTTCGATCTCCAGAACTGGACAGATAATCCGGACGACACCTGGGACAGCAAACTCGGGCTTGTGGAGGCAGGCGGCGAAAAGAAACCCTCCTTTCTCGCATATAAAACTATGGTCAAGGAGGTGGATTTCAAGAAAGTTGTCGGAAGATTCCGGCGTCCTGATGAAGGTTGGGACGCGGTTCTTATATTCGATCCCAAACACAGGGAGTATATCCTCGCAGCCTGGCGCCCGGGGCTTGGCAGCAAGAAAAAAGTGGATTTCATTTGCGAACCTGAGGATGTGAAGATCGTGCATCCATACAGCGATGTGGAGATGAGAGTTCTGGATGCCCCTCCGGCGCCGGATCAGTTCACACGAACGATCTCAGTGGAAATAGATCAGAACCCGCGCTTTATCCATTCTGTTGATCCCTTCAGCTATCTCCCGGAGGCAAGCATCAGGCTTGACCCTGAGAAAATCTATATGAATCCGGGAGAAACAGTCGGGTTCCGCCTGGAAAGGTCTTTCATTGGTGATATGATCGAGCCTGAGACTTTGCCTTTGACAGAAGAACGCATTATCAGGAGAGACATCCCTGAAGGTCTTGTGTGGGATGAAAAAAATGGAGGGCTTGAGGCATCAAAGGACATCGCGCCCGGGACAAAAATTTTATCCGCCTTTGTGAAGGTAAAACGTCCGTCAAAATTTAACACGCAAACATACGAATTCAAGACATCGGCAATCGTGGAAATCCTTCCAGTGATGACCCTGGGGCTGCGTCCTTTCATGGAGGATCAGGCGCTCAAGATTCAGGCAACGGTTATCAATCAATCCCCCAGGGATCTGAAAGGCGCGATAAGCCTCGTGGAGTCCGGAGTCGCAGCTCAACGGATTCTCTTGGAAAAGGATGCAGTCCTCGTCAAGCCCCAATCAACATGGCGCGAGGACTTATCGCTTGATAAAAAAATCGTGACGGAATATAAGGCTCCCACCACGTGGCGTCTCAAGTTTCAGGAAAATGAATCCAAACCTTTTCGGATTCACACCGCGCCCTTCAGGGATAGATCCCCTGTGATTGATGCGAATCTTGATGAATGGAAGGACATCCCCGGCCTTGCGATCAATCAGAAGGATCAAATCACGCGCG
>Ga0315277_10009469_pt1 | contig 12440 bp, 5 predicted proteins | sample YL17G05_15_MG_FD_203695 | JGI IMG/M metagenome (GOLD analysis project Ga0315277, IMG submission 203695) | Sediment microbial communities from Yellowstone Lake, YNP, Wyoming, USA - YL17G05_15 | ecosystem: Environmental > Aquatic > Freshwater > Lake > Sediment | place: USA: Wyoming | collected... | reverse complement strand
CAGTTCCGGCCTCCGGGCTGCTCCAGAACGTTCTTGGCCGCGGCGGTGTCCTTCAGGTGGCAGGCTCCCGCGTCGCTCCAGTTCCCGGCGTATTGGCTGGGCCTGGGCACTCCGCAGCGCTGGTAGTAATAGGATTTCAGGGAGACGAGGACCGGAAGGTTGTAGATGGAATCGTTGATCGCGAAGCGGTAGGACTGGCCCAGGGAACTTACATTGAGCTGATAGGTCCCCGCGGTTGTGAACGGGGTGAAGTCCACCCACCAGATGGAGTCCCCGGACACGGTATTGTCAAAAGCCCGGAAGGTGATGCTTCCGCCATTCTGGGGGATTCGGAACACGACCCCTCCCAGGGTGTCCTGCACCTGCACGCTCGAGCCGGGGTTGCTGGTCACGATCGCGACCTTGGGGTCGGTCGGCCGGTACCCGTAGTGGTCGCACTTGATGTGCTGGGAGACAGCCCCGAAGGAGGGGAGCGCTGTCCCGGCGCAGAGCAAGAAAATAATAAATCCTTTTCTCATGGGTCTCCTTTGTATGAAGGCCTTTTAATATTACGACGAAAGGGGGAAGAAGTCAAGGGCCATTTGCCAAAAGAAAAAGGCGAGGCCGATCGAGCCTCGCCCTTTGTTGCGATCGGGCCTAAAACCCACTGTGCTCCGTGCGGGAAATGATCTCGTCCTGCAGGGTCTCGGAGAGGTCGCAGAAGTAGTCACTGTACCCGGCGACGCGCACGATGAGGTCGCGATGCTCCTCGGGGTGCTGTTGGGCGGCGCGCAGGGTTTCCGAGTTCACGACGTTGAACTGAATGTGGTGGCCGTCGAGTTTGAAGTAGGTCCGGATGAGCTGCGCCAGCTTGTCCAGGTCCTCGTCCCGGGCTAGGAGCGAGGGGGTGAACTTCTGGTTGAGCAGGGTGCCCCCAGTGCGCAGGTGGCCTATCTTTGAGGCGGACTTGAGCACCGCGGTGGGTCCCTTTCGGTCCGCGCCCTGGACCGGAGAGATGCCCTCGGAGAGCGGGGCCCGGGCCCTGCGGCCCTCGGGGGTGGCCCCGGTCACGGACCCGAAATACACGTGGCAGGTCGTGGGCAGGAGGTTGATGCGGTAGGTCCCATCCCTGGCGTTGGGCCGTCCGTCGATCAGCCGGAAGTAGAGCTCGAACACCGAGCGCATCACCCGGTCGGCCTCCTCGTCGTCGTTGCCGTAGCGCGGGGTGCGGTTCACGAGGAGCTGCCTCAGCCGCTCCTGTCCCTGGAAGTCGGCCCGGAGCGCGGAGAGGAGGTCCTTCATCCCGACGTCCTTTCGCTCGAAGACGTGGTGCCTGAGCGCGGACAGCTCGTCCGTAATCGAGCCCAGCCCCACGCCCTGGATGTAGGAGGTGTTGTAGCGCGCCCCGCCTTCATGATAATCCATCCCCTTTGGGATGCAGTCGTCAATCAGGAGCGAGAGAAACGGGCAGGGCAGGTGCTCGGCGTACAGGCGTTCGATATTTCCGTTCCCCTGGATCTTGATCTCCAGGAAATGAGCGACCTGCCTGGAGAAAGCCTCGAACACCTGCTCGTAGCTCCCGAACCCCTCGGGCTCCCCGGTGGCGAGCCCGATCCTTTTGCCGGTGCGGGGGTCTATGCCGTTGTATAAAACGATCTCCAAGACCTTGGGCAGGTTGAAATACCCGGTGAGGATGTAGGCCTCCTTGCCGAAGGCCCCGGTCTCCACGCACCCGCTCGAACCACCGGCCCTAGCGTCCTCCAGGGACTTTCCCATCCGGACGAGTTCTTGGACGATGGCGTCGCAGTTGAACACCGAGGGCTGGCCGAAACCCGTGCGGATGATCTTGGCCGCGCGCTGGATGAAAGCCTCCGGGCTCCTGCGGCTGACCTGGATCGAGGCGCTGGGCTGGAGCAGCCGCATCTCCTCGATCACGTCCAGGAGGAGAAAGGTCATCTCGCTCACCCCGTCCTCGCCGTCCGGGGTCAAGCCCCCGAGGTTGATCTGGGCGAAGTCGGTGTAGGTCCCGCTCTCGGCCGCGGTGACCCCAACCTTGGGCGGAGCGGGCTGGTTGTTGAACTTGATCCAGAAGCACTGCAGGAACTCCTCGGCACCCTCCCGGCTCAGACTCCCGTCCCCCAGGCCCTTTTGGTAGAACGGCAGGAGGTGCTGGTCCAGGTGCCCGGGCGAGAAGGCGTCCCAGGTGTTGAGCTCCGTGGTCACGCCCAAGTGTACGAACCAGTAGTACTGCAGGGCCTCCCAGAGGTCCCGCGGGGCATGGGCCGGTACCCGTTCGCAGACCTGGGCGATGCGTTCCAGCTCCGCCCTGCGCTTCGGATCGGATTCCTCTTCCGCCAGTTCCCTGGCCTTCCCGGCGTGCCTCTCAGCAAAGCGGATCAGGGCCTCTGCGCAGATGGCCATGGCCTGGAGCTCCTCCCGTTTCCTTCCCGCCTCGGTGTCATTGGAGCCCTCCAGTCTCTTTCGGCTCTCCTCTATTTCGCGGAGGAATTCGCGCATACCCTTTCTGTAGATCTTGCCGTCGAGAACGGTGTGCCCCGGGGCACGCTGCTCCATGAACTCCGTGAAAATTCCGGCCTCGTAGGCCTCACTCCACTCCGGGGCCGCGGTCTCGAATATCCGCTCCCGCATGGTCTTCCCCTTCCAGTACGGGATCACAATCTCTTCGTAGGCCTGGCGGGTCTGGGAGCTGACCTTAAAAGGGATCTTGGGGCGGGAGTCCAGGAGGTCAAGGTCCGCGAGGCTGTGGCAGCATATTTCCGGATAGGTGGGCGCGGCTTTGGGCGAGGGTCCCTTTTCCCCGATTATGAGTTCCCCCTGGTTGATGCAGACCGTTTTGCGCTCCAGAAAGTATTGGAACGCCAGGGCCCGCATCACGGGCGCAGGGAGAGGACCGTGGTCTTGCTTGTAGAACTCGGTCACGAGCAGCGCCCGCTCCGGTGAGAGGGTGGCTTTGGCCTCGAGACTCTCTTGCCGCAATCTGCTCACGCGCTCGGTCATGGATATCTGGTCCTCATCCTCCTACGTGGACCGGCAGTCCGGAATCCGAGAACGTCCGGGCGAGTTCTAGCATCCGCTCCTCAGACGGGTTCCGTGTCTCGGGCAGGCGATAGGATTGGCCGAGGTTTTCGTACTTGGCCAGGGCGGTCTGATGGTAGGGGAGAAGGTTCACCCGCTTCACTCCCGGCAGGGTCCTGGCCAGGGCGGCGGTTGAACAAAGGTTCTCTTCGTCGTCGTTGACCTCCGGGATCACGGGAATGCGGAGATGGAGGCTCGCTCCGCGCCCGGAGAGCCTCTTCAGGTTTTCCAAAATAAGCCGGTTCGAGGCCCCAGTGAACTGGCGATGCCGCTCCTCGTCCATCAGCTTGAGGTCATAAAGAAACAGGTCCACACAGGTCAACAGTGACTCGATCTTCTCCCAGGGGGCGTACCCGTTGGTGTCCAGGGCGGTGTGCAGGCCCTCTCGCTTGCAGGCCTGGAACAGTTCGAGAAGGAACTCCGCCTGCATCAGGGGCTCCCCACCCGAGGCCGTGACGCCCCCTCCGGATTCCTCGTAAAAGGGCCGGTCCTTGAGTACCTCTTCCATGATCTCCGTCACGGTCATCTCCTTTCCCACCATCTCCCTGGCCCCGGCATAGCAGGCCTCGGCGCAGGTTCCGCAGGCCCGGCAGAGGCCGGGGTCCTCCCGGGCCAGGGCTCCCTCCGGGCAGGCGTCCGCGCAGGCCCCGCAGCGGATGCAGCGCTGGGCCCGGAAAAAGAGCTCCCGCTCCGGGGAGCGACTCTCGGGGTTGTGACACCACCAGCAGTCCAGGGGACAGCCTTTCAGAAACACGGTGGTGCGGATCCCGGGCCCGTCGTGGATCGAGAACCTGCGGAGGTCGAAAATCAGGCCTGTTGCACTCATAGCGGTAATGTACAATCATACACCGAATAGAGATATAATTCAAGGTTGGAAAAAATAAAGCCATTTCTGCTCTCACCTCCAACCTTACCGAGCCAGATTTCCTCTCCCCTCCTGTAGTTGGCCTGCAATTAGCGTGAAATTGGCGGGAAATGGGGGAAAAGGGAGTCTTCGGATCCCGCCTTTTTTGTCCTATTGACCGAGCTTCCTGTCATCGGGTATAATGGGACCGAAGGACTGGCTTCGGGCGCGTCCGAATGTGGACCCTGTCCGCCTTCACCTTTCCCTGCAGCCAGTAGGATCCCCCCCAACTCGTACTCCCTTATAAAAGGCATGAAATATTATAAATACGGTTATCAGGATTTGATCCGCGTCCTCTGCTTCCGGGCGGAGGTCTATACGGTTCTGGGGAGAGGGGATGACGCCCTGTCCGATTTGGGACGGGCTTGGGGGCTGGCCCCAAACCTTAAGGACTCCGGATCGAGGCAGCGGTTACAACTGGATTGCCTTCGCAGGAAGAGCAAAGTATTTGATTTTCAGGCCCGGTATCCTGAGTTGCGGGAGGCAGCGGAACAGGCTCTCGAGATTTCCCTTTCCCTCCGGGATCGGGAGGGGGAGGGAGAGTTCCTGAATCAGATTGGCAAGGTCTTTTTTTACCAGGGAGACTATGGGCGGGCCATGGACTATTACCAGCGTTCCCTGACGATTCGGCACGAGATCGGAGACCGCCAAGGAGAGGCGGCGAGCCTGAACAACATGGGATCGGTGCGCTATTACCTGGGGGATCATGACCAGGCCTTGGATTGCTACCATCGCGCTTTGGAGATCCGGCGCGAGATCAGGGACGCCCGTGGCGAGGCCGCGAGCTTGAACAACATCGGCGCGGTATACTATCTCCTCCGGGAGTGTGACCGGGCCTTGGACCACTACCACCGCTCGCTCGCGATCGTCCACGAGATCGGGGAGCGCTGGGGCGAGGCGGGCAGCCTGAACAATATCGGCCGGATCTACGGCCAACTGGGTGAGTATGAACAGTCCTTAGGCTATTACCAGCGGGCCTTGAAAATCCTGCAGGAGATCGGAGGGCGCCAGACCGAGGGAGTGTGCCTGGTCAGTTTGGGCTCGGCCTATGAAGCCCTCGGGGATCCCGAGCGGGCTCTGGATTGTTTCCAGCGCTCCCTGACGCTCAGTCGGGAGCTCGGCGATCGCCGGGGAGAGGCGGAAACCCTGAGTCACATCGGGGACGCGTTATCGGAGATGGAGAGGTTCCGGGAAGCAGAAGACGTTTACTTGAAAGGGGAGGATCTGTCCAAGGGAATAGGCTACAAGGATTTTTGGGCTTATTGTTTGGAGGGCCTGGCATCCCTCTATTTAATACGTAAAGACCTTCCTCTAGCCGATCAGCGGATCGGTCAGCTCATGATCCTGGCTGAGGAGTTGGAGTCGAAATACCACCGCGGAGCGGTCCTTTGCCTCCAAGGTCGACTCCAGTCCCTGCGGGGAGAAGTAACTCTGACCCATTCGTCGTTTCAGGGATCCCTCTCCCTTTTCAAGGACTTACGGGAGGAATTGGACCTCGGGAAAGCGTGCTTTTACTTTGGGCAGGGGCTGAGAGCCCTGGGCGAACAAAGCGAGAGCGATTGGTATCTCGTTCAGGCCAAGGAGATTTTTACGAGGTTGAAGGCCAGGGGCTGGCTGAGTCGAATCGAGAAATTAAAAGAAAGCCAAAGCGGTCCTCCAGACAGCCCTCCTCGGGTCCGTTGAATAATAATTCACAGGAACCTGCTGGACTACAGCGGTTCGTGAAGCCCCCCCATAGCTCTTGAAAGGCCTTGCAAATTAAGGACCTTTTAGTCTAAACTGATTATCCATGAGCATGACGATCAAGCCCGTGCGCAACCGGCTGGACCTTCGAAGGTTCGTGCTCTTCCCCTGGAGCATTTACAAAAACGACCCGCACTGGGTCCCGCCCATCATCTCAGATCAGACGAAGTTCCTGACCAAGGGGCCGTTCCTGGAGGTCGGAGAACGGGAGCTCTTCCTGGCCGAGAAGGACGGGAAGCCGGCCGGCCGCCTCTCGGCCCACGTGAACCATCAGTATGAGGAACACTGGGACAGGGAGACCGGTTTCTTCGGTTTCTTCGAGTGCGTGAACGACCCCGAGGTGGCCAAGGCCCTGTTCGGTGCCGCCGAGGCCTGGCTCAAGGCGCGGGGCAAGACCAAGATTCTGGGACCGGAGAGTTTCTCCATCTACGACGAGTGCGCCCTGCTCGTGGAAGGCTTCGACGATGACCCAACCCTGCTCCTGGCCTACAACCCCAATTACTACGAGTCCCTGCTCCTTGGGTGCGGGTTCAAGAAGGCCGTGGACTGGTACGCCTATATGGGGGACGAGGCGGTGAAGGTGACCGAGACGATGCAAAAGATCAGGGAGCGGGTCCTGAAGCGCGAGCGGGTCGTGATCAAGACCTTGAAAAAAAACGAATTCCGTAAGCGGGCCGAGGAGGTGAAGGGAATTTTCAACGAGGCCTGGCGCGAGAACTGGGGCCACCTGCCCTTTACCGAGAACCAATTCAAATACCTGTTCGCCGAGATGAAGCGCATCGCGGTCCCGGAACTGACCTATTTCGCCGAGGCGGGCGGGCGGACCATCGGCTTCTCGCTCACCATCAAGGACGCCAACCAGGCCCTGAAGCGGGCCCGGGGCCGGCTCTTCCCCTTCGGCCTCCTGAAGATCCTCTGGGGACTCAAGAAGGTGAGCCGCCTGCGCACCATCGTCCTGGGCGTCCTGAAGGATTACCGCAACCGGGGCATCGACACCGTGTTCTACCTGAACACGATCGAGAACGGGCGGAAGATGGGCTATACCGAGTCGGAATGCTCGATGGTGGTGGAGACGAACACCAAGATGCTCAAGGCCCTGGAAGCCATCGGAGCCAGGCGGTATAAGACCTACCGGCTGTACGAGAAAAGCATCGGTTAAAAAGGCGGGAGTAGCGAAAAGGCGAGCCTGTGGGGCTCGCCTTTCATTTAGAGATGGAACGGAGAGGGAAAAGCCTTACTGCTCACACCTTACGAGTTGTGGACGAAGGGCAGAACCCTTTCATGGAGCAGCCGGGGCAATTTGGCTTCAGCGCCTTGCACACCCGCCTCCCGTGCAGGATCAGGCCGTGTGAGAAGAAAGTCCAGTCGTTCTCGGGCAGGAGCTTCCGGAGAGCGAATTCGATCTTCACCGGGTCCCCTTCCTTCGTCAGGCCCAGGCGTTGGGAGAGCCGGGTGACGTGCGTGTCCACGATCACGGCCGGCCGGTGATGGTAGCCGCCCAAGAGGACGTTGGCGGTCTTTCTCCCCACCCCAGGAAGCTCGACGAGCTCCTCCATCGTATCCGGCACCCTGCCCCCGTGTTTCTCGAGCAAAGCCTTACAGCAACCCTGGATGCTCTTGGCCTTATTGTGATAGAACCCCGCGGACCTGATGTCCTGCTCCAAGACCTTGATGTCCGCGGTGGCGAAATCCTGCGGACTCCTGTACTTCACGAACAGCGTTTTTGTCAGGGCGTTCACCCGCACGTCCGTGCACTGGGCCGAGAGGATGGTCGCGACCAATAGCTCAAACGGCGTTGTGAAATCCAGGGTCACGGTGGCGTCCGGGTAGTCCTTACGCAGGACCGAGAGGGCCTTTTTCGCCCGGTCTTTAGCAGGGGATAACCCCAACGTATTGAGGGCTTCCTTCTTCGGCATTACTCTCCTTATGTGCTTCATTGGAGTTAGTTTAGCATAAAGCCGGGAAAGAAGCAAGGAAGGGCGACTCGTAAGAGTCGCCCTTCCTTGGATTGTTAGAGTTACTTCGTCACCTTGACCAGCACGGGGTTGGCCTGGCCATCGTTGCCGGGGTTGTAGTACTCGTAGGCTCGGGACAGCCGGGTCTTGGCGCGCAGCGGGAACTTGGCGCGCATCCCGAAGGCGAGCTCGAACGGAGCACGCGGGTCGAGCTTGTCCAGGTAGAGGATGACCTGCCGGGGGGTCACGCCGTACTTCTGAATCTTCTTTCCGACCTGGGCGTCCAGGTCCGCGGTGACCACCTCGAAGCCCGGGGGCAGGCCCACGTCCAGGATAACCATGTTCGCCACGGCGGGCTGGTTATTCTTAGCACGCACCTTGCAGACCATGACCTCGTTGGTCAGGAGCTCGGTGCGGTCGTAGTTCACGCCGAGGTCGAACTCCGGCTTCTGGGCCCGGGCCTGGATCACGGGATCGTCCCAACGCAGGTAGTAGCGGGTCACGACCTCGTACATCGCGCTGCCCTTGCCGGTCAGGCTCAGCGACACAGCGTTCTCGCCTTTGACCGTGTAGGGCCGGAGGTCGAGCATCTGCATCACGTCGCTGTTCTGTTTGTTGAGCTTCAGGGTCTTGATCAGCTTGCCGTTCATCTCGATGGCGACCTGAGCATCCACGTCCTCGGTGGACTTCTCCAGGGCCGCGACCAGGGTCTTGAGGCTCATGACCGTGGCCTGGGTGGAGTACCAGGAGCCGTAGCTGTCCTTGTTGCGCACGAGGTAGGTGATGACCTTCCCGGCCACGTCCATGTACCGGCCGGAGCGCACAAGGGCGTATCCGGCCAGGGCCGTGGTCTCCAGGTTGGCGCTCTCTCCGCCGGAGAAGGTGACCGAGGGGATCTCGGATTTCCAGTAGACCGCGTCCTTGTCGCGCTGGGACATGGCGAGGAGCTTCTCGAAGGCCTGGCGGGTGCTTTCGGCCTCCTTGTCGTAGGCTACCAGGGCGTTCACGATCAGGGCCAGCGTATAGGGGTCCTTGGCCTCGCCCAAGTGGGCCTTGATGTACTCGATGCCGCGCTTGGCGGCGTCGCCCTTGTACCCGCTCTCCACCAGGGCCCAGGAGATGTAGGCCGTGGGCAGGAGCGAGGAATTCTGGATACGGCTCCAGGATTCGGCGTGCAGGAAAGCCTTGTCCGGGGTCCAGGACCCGTCCTTCTCCTGCTGGTTGGCTAGCCACTGCTGGGTGCGGGAGATGACGTTGGGGTCCACCTCGTGGACCTTGCTCATGTCGTGGAACTCCATCAGGCCGTAGGCCGTGAGGACTTTGTTGGCCGGGGGGTTGCCGAACCAGTCGAAGCCCCCTCCGGGAACCTCGAAGCTGACCAGGCGCTGGTAGCCCAGGGCGATGTACTGCTCGGCCTGCATCTGGATCTCGGGCTTGGCCTGGCGTGTGGCCTTAAGGTAATTCAAAATCAGGATGTCTGGGTAGGTCATGCTGGAGGTCTGCTCGAAGCAGCCCGAGGGCATGCGCAGCATGGACTCCAGGCCGCCCACGACCTGGGACAGGATGCCCGGGAAGACCTTGACGATGACCTGCTCGGTGCCGTCGATCGAGCCCTTCGGAATGTTGATGGTCTTCACGACTTTGCCCTCCAGGCGGTCCGAGGAGGAGGTCATCTGCTCCTCGCCGTCGGGCACGACCTCGATCTCGCGGGAGATGGCGTCACTCATCTTGGAGCCGTAGGCCTTGACCGTGAGCTTGTGTTTGCCGATCTCCCTGGCGGTGAAGGTGTAATACACCACCCCGACCTCGTTCTTGCCCATCTCCTTCTCCTTGGTCCAGGGGTCGGAGAGGTCGAACCAGGTGTCCTTCTGGAGTTCCAGCCGGACCTTCTGGGAGCCGGAGAGGTAGTTGTACATCGCCACGGGGATCGAAACCTCGTCGCCCTTGGTGAGCGAGACCGGGAGGTCGATGTCCACGAAGAAGTCCTGGAACACGGTGATCCCTGCCGTGGTCGAGCCCATCTGGCCGGCCAGGGACGAGGCCATGGCCAGGAGGCGCCATTTGGTGATGGAATCGGCCATCTTGATCTTGACCTTGGCGCGTCCCGAGGCATCAGTGATGAGCGCGGGCTCTGAGAACAGGGTTTCCGGGAAGTACTCCCGGATTCGGGGCTCGGCACCGCCCCCATCCTTTTCACCGGACCGGGTCTCGGTTTTAGCCTCCTCCATGGGCATGGCTTTCATCGAGCCCGCCGGGGCCGCCATGGGCATGGCCATAGCATCGGCCATCTCTGCGCCCTTCATCCTTCTCATGTCGCGTTGGAATCCGCCCCTTCCCCCGCCGATAGCTTCCTCATCCCAGCCCCACCAGCCGTAACCCTGGTACGGGACGTCGTCCGCGGTTTCGAAATCCTTGTCCGGTCCGGCCGACATCAGGGTGAAGCTCCACTCCCCGGAGAGGTCTTTCACTTTATACGGCGTGCCCCAGGGGTCGAGCAGGTCCTTGGACTTCAGATAGCCTTTGCGCATCAGAGGGGACAGGCCATCCTCCGGCTTGGGGAAGCCCTTGGTCACTCTGCGGTATCTCTGCAGGGCCTGGGAGACCGCGTTCCAGGAAGTCGAGAACTTTGGCGAGAAGGCGGTAAGCATCTTGGAGCGTTCCTCGCCGTAAGTGTCTACGTTCAAGGCATAGTCCACAATCCGGGTGGCCTGGTTGAAAAGGATCTCCGCGGCGTGTTGCTTGGAGTCGTCGAGCCCCTTCTTCTCCTCCCAGGACACGACCTCCAGGGGGCCGAAGCCGTGGATCTCGATCTTGGGCTCCAACAGTTCCTTTTCGAGGTTGAAATAGATCTTCTCCATCCCGGGCTGGTTCTCGGACAGGGCGAAGACCGCCTCGTCCACGACCTGGATGCCCAGGGCGGCGTACACCGGGTGGCCGGCCAGGTCCTTCACTTGGAAGGCAATCTCGGCGTCCTCGGCCGGGAGATAGGTCTGCTTCGTGGGCATGACCGCGATGTTCAAATCATTGGCCGGGTTCACATAGATGACCTTGGTGTCCCGGCAGATGTCCGCGCCGTGGGACACAAGATAGGCGTGGAGCCACAAGGCCCCGGTAAGGTCCGGCCCGAGATCCAGGGCCAGGGCGCCGCGGCCCTGCTTCAGGTCCACGGCCTTGGTCAGAATGGTCTGGTTGTCCTTGATCACGTCCAGATACACGGTCCCAGTCTGCTTGGTCGCGACCACGGAGAGATGAGCCGTCTCGCCGACTTTGTAAAGCGAGAGTTCTGGGCGCAAGGCGATGAAAGTCTCGCCCTGCTCTGGTGAGAGGCTGGCCGTGGCTGTGCCGGTGTTGCCCTGCTTGTCCGTGGCCTTGGCCGTGAGCGTGACGTATTCCTTCTTGCCCGTTACCTTGAACCGGGCGATGCCGAACTTGTCGGTCCGCTCGGTGAAGGTGGACTTGCTTTGCGAATCCTGCAGGACGACCACGCACTCCGCCGGGCTTCCGTCCGGATAAGTCGAGATCACGTTCACGAAGTTCTCCAATCCGACTTTCTGGCCGTGCCCTTCGGGCACGACCTTCACGATGACCGGGTCCTTGGCCACGGTGCGGGTTTCTTCTTTCCGTTCCTGGTGGTCGGCTTTATCCGTGACCGCGAGCTCGAACTTCACGAAGGCGCTGCCCTGCTCGAGGGGCAGTCCGGCGAAGAACTTGGGCAGCTCGGCCTCGAACTCGGCATGCCCTTTGGCATCGGTCTTGGCGTGGATGGTCTGGAAAGCATGGAACCCGGCGTCGAACGTGGAGCAGATGACCTCCACTTCGCCGTTGGCGACGGGCTTGCCGAAGAAGTAGTCCGCCTGGACCTCGCCCTTGACCTTCTCCCCGGGCATGTAGTACTGCTTGTCCGTGGTGAAGGCGAGCTTGAACTTGGGCAGAACATAGCGCTGGACCGTGACCGTCTTCTCCTGGGTTTCCTGGCCGATCAGGGCCCGTATCACGTACCGGCCCATATTGACCTCGTCGGCCACCTCGAAGTCGCAGCCCACGATCCCGAAGTCGTTGGTCTTGTAGGTCTTCTTGAACACCTTGTTCCCCTTGCCGTCTTCGACCTCGATCACGAGATCGCTCTTGGCCAGGGGCTTCTTGTCGGCCTGCTTCAGGGCCAGGGCCCGGATGTGCATGGTCTGCCCGGGCTGGTACAGGGGCTTGTCGGTGGTGACCAGAATTTTGTGGGTCTTCGTGATATTGATGCTCTGCTCCACCTTCTGTTCGCCGACCGCGCTGGTGACTGTGATCGTAACCTTCTTGCCGCCCTCCTTATCTTCGGGGATCTTGAAGGAGGTCTCGGCCGTGCCCAGGTCGTTGGTCTTTCCTGCGTAAAGCAGGGTGCCGTCGTCCAGGGCGATGCGCACCGTGGCGTTCTTCACCCCGGACCCGGTGCTACGGTCCCAGGCGATGACCCGTAGGCCGCCGTTGCTTCCCGCCAGATATTCTGTCTGACCCAACACAGAAAGCTCCAGTTTGCCGAGGAGCTTGGAGACGGCCACGATCCCGGAGACCTTCTCTCCCGCGAAGGCAACGTCGTATCCGATACGGGCGGTGGCTGCATCCACCTTGTCCAGGCTGATGGGCAGGTCAATGGTCGCGTTGGTGGATCCCCCGGACCACTGGAACGAACTGGACCCTTTGGCCTGGGCGTTATCCGAGGGGTCTAAGAGGCTGACGCTGATCTTGGCCTGGCCGCCTCCGCTCCCTGAGATGGGCAG
>Ga0315277_10009468_pt1 | contig 12440 bp, 7 predicted proteins | sample YL17G05_15_MG_FD_203695 | JGI IMG/M metagenome (GOLD analysis project Ga0315277, IMG submission 203695) | Sediment microbial communities from Yellowstone Lake, YNP, Wyoming, USA - YL17G05_15 | ecosystem: Environmental > Aquatic > Freshwater > Lake > Sediment | place: USA: Wyoming | collected... | reverse complement strand
AAATAGTAAGGAAAATGAACGAGAGAAAGACGGACCTCTCCAGGTATGACATGTACCTCAAGGTATCGAGCCAGGGCCTGATCCCGAAGACAGTGGGCGGAGGGCTCGGAATCGAGAGAATGGTCCGGTTTCTGACCGGGCAGAAGCACATCCGGGACGTCACTCTATTCCCAAGAGTGCCTGGGGAGAAGATTGTATTCTAGGAGCGGCCGAAGTCCTCAACCAAAGCTCTCAACTTTCGCACCTGGACCGGGCACGGTTATGAACGATTCGGCTTTTAGGCCAGCCGCCTTCCTGAAGGCTTCGACCATCGCCCTCCTTATCGAGACTGCCCTGCCCTGCGCGATTGCGAACACTGCTGGTCCGGAGCCCCCGACCGAGACTCCGTATGCGCCTGCCTTGAGCGCGCTTTCGCGCACAGCTTCATAACCTGGTATGAGTCGGATCCTGTAGGGAAGCGCGAGTCTGTCATCCAGATAGGAACCTATCAGCCTCACATTGCGTTTCATCATTGCGTGGAGCATCCCAGATGCCCAGCCCACGTTGCACACAGCATCACTGATCGCAATCGAGGTCGGAAGAATCTCTCGAGCTCTCCTCGTCTCGACCGAGATTTCTGGTAGAGCCACGATTATCTGGAACCTTGGAGGTTTTATCCGGATGATGGTTCTCGTCTTGAGATCTGAAACAACGGTGAAACCCCCATAGATCGCAGCGGAGACGTTGTCGAAGTGCCGGGAGCCCGCTACGAGTTCTTCCCCCATCGCGGATGCTTCGAGAATGACCTGCTTGTTCCGTATTCCAAGTAGGGTGGCCATCGCCAACGCACCACCGGCGGATGACGCCGCGCTGCTGCCAAGACCACTTCCAGGTTTCATACCTTTTCTGATGGTCATCGAGAAACCCGCGTCAGCGTGTCCACACAGCTCCGCGAGTCTCATCGCTGCGTATGAGGCTGTGTTCAGATCCGGCCTGTTGGGGAGCTTGTACTTCCCGAGAATCCTCACCTCGTGCCTGCCTTTCGGGAGCCTTCGGACCGCAATTCTGTCGCAAGGGGATTCCAGACAGAGTCCGAACGAATCGAAACCTGGACCGAAGTTTGCTATGGTAGCGGGGGATGAAACCACCGCTCTCTCGCACGGCATTTCTCGCACCTGGCTGCATGGGCATGGTCTGCTTGAATATTAAGGTGCTTCGAAGGGCGATTCATGGACAGAATTGTGCAACACAGCCGATGCCAGACATCGGATTGAACCCTATGCCAGTACCATCCAGCTGTGCGAAGGGCTTATATTGCCACTAATCATAGCAGGCGCACTCGGTGGGGAAGCTATGGCTGCTTCGTTCGAGATGAGATGCATTGAGTGTGGCAAGGTCCACGACATGACTAGGCCTGCCTATGCATGCACGGACTGCGGCAACCTTCTCGAGATTGCTTTGAATCGTGACGCCGCTCTCGACCGGCTCTCAAAGGTCGATTGGAGGAGAAGGCCCATCTCTGTCTGGAGGTACAAGGAACTGATTCCAGTCGGGGGAAAGGCTGCATTGTTCTCACTGAATGAAGGGGGCACGCCTCTCCTCGAGTGTCACAACCTTGCAGACGAACTCGGGATGAAGAGCTTGAGAGTCAAATTCGATGGCATGAACCCCACAGGATCCTTCAAAGACAGAGGAATGACCGTAGGCATCACCAAAGCCAAGGAACTCGGCATGAAGACTGTGGCTTGTGCGTCCACTGGGAACACATCAGCCTCATTGGCAGCATATGCAGGTCTCGCGGGATTGAAATGCGTGGTCCTGATTCCCGAAGGAAAGGTTGCTCTTGGAAAGCTCGCGCAGGCGATGATGCACGGTGCGACTGTGGTCACTGTGAAAGGCAACTTCGATCAGGCATTGGACATCGTGATGAAGGCGTCCTCGAAACTGGGCATGTACGTGCTCAACTCGGTGAATCCATTCAGACTGGAAGGACAGAAGACCGCAGCATTCGAGATAAGCGATCAGATGCACGGCACAAGTCCGGACTATCTCTACATTCCCGTCGGAAATGGAGGCAACTCCGCTGCGTATTGGAAGGGTTTTGCGGAGTACGAGTCTATGGGATTGACGAAGGGACTTCCCATCTTCAGAGGTATCCAGGCAGAGGGCTCGGCGCCGATTGCTCACATGTTCGAGAGCAATGCGCGGGAATTGTCGCCGGTCCAGAAACCAGAAACCGTCGCGACGGCCATCAGGATAGGCAATCCTGCGAACTGGAAAAAGACCGTGAGAGCAGTCAAGGAGTCGGGTGGGAGCGTATCCACCGTCACAGACAGCAAGATCCTAGAGGCACAGAAGGCCCTCGCCAAGAATGAAGGGATTTTCGCCGAACCCGCGGGGGCGGCAGCTCTCGCTGGTCTGATAAGGGATATCGAAGCAGGCGAGATCGACAGGACCTCCAGCGTCGTCTGCGTCTCGACAGGACACGGATTGAAGGATCCCGACGTCGCGATATCTCAGAGCGCAAAGCCAAGAACGATCGAGGCATCCCTCGAAGCACTTCAGAAGCTTCTGCGAGGCGATTGAGGTGAGAGTTCTCTTAGTCGGATTCGGAGTGGTCGGTCAGAGTTTCATCGACCTGGTGGAACACGAGGCAAAGAAGCTGGATCACGACTACGGCCTTCGACCAAAGATCGTTGGGATTGTCGATAGGAAGGGGGCAGCCATCTCACCAGCAGGCCTCGATGTCAAGAAAGCGCTCACCTCGAAGAAGCAATCTGGAACACTGGAGAGACTTGGACGCGATGTCTATCATGAGGGGATGACTGGGGTGGATACCATCAAGGACCTCGAATGTGAGGTTGTGATCGAAACCACCCCAACCGAGCTCACCAAAGGCGAACCTGGCCTCAGCCATGTCAAGACCGCCATGATGGAAGGACGGCACGTGATCTGCACGAACAAGGGGCCCCTGGCAATAGCCATGCCAGCATTGATCGAGCTTGCACATCACAACGGCGTTGTCTTCAAGTTCAGCGGGACCGTGGGAGGGGGAACACCCATCTTGGACTTCGCGAAGAAGTGTCTCGAGGGCAGCACGATCAAATCAATAAGTGGAATCCTAAACGGCACCTCAAACTATGTCTTGAGCAGGATGACCACCGAAGGAGTCGCGATGAAAGATGCGCTGGCGGAGGCACAGAAGCTGGGATATGCTGAAGCCGACCCAACCTACGATGTCGGAGGATTCGACACGGCATGCAAGTTGGTCATCACATCGAACTACGTTTTGGGGTCGAGCATGTCCATCAAAGACCTCGACATCAAAGGAATTGCCAAGGTTTCCCAGAGCGACATCGAGGGGGCGAAGGCGAGGGGGAATGTCATCAAACTCATAGGCAGAGTTGAGAAAGTGGCCAATGTGGCACCCCAAGAGATTCCCATGACCCACCCCCTGAATGTGAGCGGCACATTCAATGCAGTTTCTTTCGACACCTATCCAGCAGGAGAGGTTACCCTCGTAGGAAAGGGTGCTGGAGGAAAGGAGACGGCGAGCTCCGTGCTCAGAGATCTGATCGAGATAAGGAGGACTTTCGCCCGATAGGTATTTTTGTCGGGCTCCGATTCGGGTAGGTCCAAGTATGAAAATCGTCATGAAATTCGGCGGGATCAGTATCGCAGACGGCGACAAGCTGAGAAAGGTCGGGACCATCGTGAGGAAGTTTCACAAAGAGGGGCACAAGCTAGTCATCGTCACGTCCGCCATGCACAACATGACTGATTCCCTATCAGAGATTGCGAAGAAGGCGTCCAGGGGGGACAAGAAAGCGGTCCACGACTTCAAGGACGCAGTCCACGCTCGGCACAAGAAGGCGGCTGAGGCGGCAATATTGAACGAACAGGTCCTGGCCAGAACGATGGCCGCCCTGAACGCCCGGGTCGACGAGCTGAACAACATACTGCTTGGCGTCGCCCATATCGGCGAATTGACGCCGCGATCCAGAGATTTCGTGGTCGGATACGGGGAGAAGCTGTCCGCTCCATTGCTTCAGGGAGTCCTTGAGGATCTCGGGATCAGATCAAACGTATTGACCGGAAGCGAGGCGGGAATCGTCACCGACGATAGATTCGGCGATGCCGCACCTTTGATGAATGTCACAACTCACCAAGTAAGACAGACACTGGATCCTCTTCTAGAGGAAGGAATCGTTCCCGTGATCAGCGGGTTCATCGCCTCGACGCAAGAAGGGGTCCAGACAACTCTGGGCAGAGGGGGCTCGGACTACACCGCATCAATAATAGGCGTTGGAATAAAGGCAGACGAGATTTGGGTCTGGAAGGACGTAGACGGACTGATGACGGCCAATCCGAAAATCGTCAAATCAGCGAAGATGATCCACGCCATCTCTTTCGCCGAGGCGATGGAGCTTGCACACTTTGGCGCGGAGGTGGTCCACCCGAAGGCCCTGGAATGCGCTGCAAAATACCGAATACCATTCAGGGTGAAGAGCATCCACGATCCAGAGGGCAAGGGGACGATCATCGAGAGCGAGGTCAAGGTGAAATCTGGGGACGTCGTGAAGGCAATCACGAACATCAACGATGTGAGCCTCATTACCGTAAGTGGCGCGAGCATGGTAGGGACACCAAGGCTGGCCGCGAAAGTGTTGCAGATCCTGACAGATGAGGACATCGACGTGCTCATGATTTCGCAGAGTTCGTCAGAGGAGAGCATAACGCTTGCGATACCGAAGGAGAGCGGCGCGAAGGCTCAGAATGCGCTGGAGCTATCCCTATTGGGTTCCAAAGAGGTGCGAGAAGTCGCCATAGAAGATGGCCTAAGCATCGTCGCCGTCGTGGGGGCGGGCATGAGGGGAACTCCTGGAGTCGCAGCACGAGTATTCGGCACGATGGCCGGGAACGAAGTGAACATACGAGCTATCGCCCAGGGCTCGTCCGAGCTGAACATAACATTCATAGTCAAGAAGGTGGACGCCAAGAAGGCCGTAGAGGCGTTGCACACAGATTTCAAACTAGGTGGGTGAACATGCCCAAGATTCAGGAAAGCGTCCCGCTCAGGAGCGATTCGATGAGGAAGGGGCTCTCCAGAGCGCCAGCGAGAGGGCTCCTGAGGGCCCTGGGGATGAACGACGGTGATTTGGAGAAGCCGATGATCGCGATTGCCAACTCGTTCAACACTATTGTGCCAGGCCACATGCATCTCAACAGACTCGTGAATGAAGTGAAGAAGGGAGTCGATGAGGCTGGCGGTGTCTCCTACGAGTTTGGTGTCCCTGGCATCTGCGACGGCATAGCCATGGGACTTGACGGGATGAGATACTCCCTGCCCTCAAGGGAGATCGTTGCGGACGGAATCGAGGCGATGGTCGAGGCTCATGTAGCGGACGGATGGGTGGGGGTGACTAACTGTGACAAGATCACGCCGGGGATGCTGATGGCCTGCGGGCGAATCAACATACCTTCCGTGATGCTCACCGGGGGGCCGATGGTCCCCGGAGTGTACAAAGACAGGAAACTCGATGTGATCTCCATCTTCGAGGCAGTTGGGGAACTCAAGGCTGGAAAGCTTACCGAGAGTGACTTCGAGGAAATCGAGAAAAGGGCATGTCCTGGACCAGGATCGTGTTCAGGCTTGTTCACGGCCAACACGATGGCATGCCTGACCGAAGCTCTGGGACTGAGCATTTCGGGATGCGCATCCTCACACGCCATCTCAGAAGGCAAGCTCGACATAGCGCGGAGGACGGGAGCGCTTGCCGTCGATCTGGTGCGCAAGGGCTGCAAGCCGCGAGATCTCGTGACCCGGGAGAGCTTCGAGAACGCTCTCAGAGTGGACAACGCGATCGGGGGATCCACAAACACGTGCCTTCACATAATAGCGATAGCAAAGGAGTTCGGCGTACAGATTGAACTCGACCTCTTCGACAGGATATCGAGAGATACCAAGCACATAGTGGCACTGAAGCCCGGCGGAGAGCACTACATGACGGACCTGGACAGGGCCGGAGGAATTCCTGCGGTGCTTTCCAGGCTTTCTCCTAAGCTCAAGGATACGCACACTGTCGACGGAAAGACCATCTTGGAGATCGCGCGGTCATCACCCGTGAAGGACCAGAATGTCGTGAGGGATCTCAAGAACGCATATCACGAAGAGGGTGGCATTGCAGTCCTTTGGGGCAACTTGGCCGAGGAGGGATGCGTGGTCAAGCAGTCCGCGGTGGTTGCGTCGATGAGGAAGTTCGAGGGACCCGCCAAGGTCTTCGATTCTGAGAAGGATGCGACCGACTCCATGCTCGCGGGGAAGATCAAGACAGGCGATGCTGTCGTCGTTCGCTATCAAGGACCTAAGGGAGCCCCAGGCATGCCGGAGATGCTCGGTCTGACCGCAATCGTCGCAGGAATGGGACTGGGCGAATCCGTTGCGCTGGTGACAGACGGCAGATTCTCAGGAGGAACAAGAGGATTGTCAATCGGCCATGTCTCTCCGGAGGCCTACGTAGGCGGAGCGCTCGGGGCAATCCGAGACAAGGACATCGTCAGAATCGATTTGGACAATAGGGAGATTGAGGTCTTGATTTCTCAGAAGGAGATAAAATCGAGGCTCAAGGACAGACATCTTCCCAGGATCAAAGTGACCGGATTCCTCAAGCGGTACAGGGACATGGTCGGCTCTGCCAGCCAAGGCGCCGTTTTGGAATCCCAGAGCTGAGCGAACGAGAAATCATTCGTTCTGGGCAGTCAAGAGAATCAAAAGATTGAAGAGGTTTTCGAAGAGGTTTCACGCCTAGAGCTCTTAGCTCACCACGAGCGTGACAGCGAGTTCGTCATAGGTGCAGCCCGTGTAGAGATCATACACCACGACTGTCCCGGAGTAGGTTCCCGTGACCTCGGTTATCGATGTCAAAGACACCGTGGCCGACGAGCTAGGATCCAACGTGAGCATCATTGAACTCACTGAGAGGTCCTGCCAGGCTGGATGGGCCGCAGTGGTGAGCGTCAGCGTATAGGGCGTTGTCTGGCCGGTGTTCTTCATCGACACTGCCGCTTCCCAGACTCCAGGTATGGGATCGTCTACAACTAGCTTGTCCCCGCTGTTCCACAGCACAGTCCGGTCGCTTCCGTCCGTGGCATAGACCACGACATCTATGTCCGCCGCGGCTACCTTCCAATTGACGCTAAGCACGAGTGACTCTGTTCCGGGTGCGACCGTGAACAAGATCTCGTCATAGCCAGCGCCGCCGATGTTCGTTGAGCTGAGATCCCCATCGTAGGTATCAGTTGTGTACTCGACTGAGTTCTCAACTGGAATGAGCGCCACAGACATTGGGGCGCCTACGTGGTTGGACAGAGTTACCTCGGCACTGCCATTGACCTCAACAGACGCTGCGTCGAATGTCAACGGGGATTTCAGCGTAGCGACCAACGTGTAGGGTGCCTCGAATACCTTCCCCAGGAACGTATCGTGCAGACATATCATCCATTTCCCGGAGACGGGGTTGGGCACAGAGACGACCTGAGTGGTCGTTCCAGTAGATGTCGCCCACATTGCGTAGAGTCCCCCTCCGAGGTATGGCGTCATAGACGCGTCCACCGTATCCCCCGCGGGATCGATCAGGTAAAGGTCAATATCGGTGTTCCAGTCGGTCCAGCTCAAGACGGCTGTGAGCGCCTCGCTGTTGGCAGGGACATCCATGACGTAGTACACCCAGTCGCCCTCCATCGAGCTATACGTCTCGTGGCCGACATCGATTGCGCCCTTCGCGGATACCCCGGGCGTCATCGGAACCGTCACGGCCACGGGTACGAGAGACTTCCCATTGGCTCTCGTTACCTCCACATACGCTACATATGTGCCGGCCTGCGCGCCTATCGGGACCTGGATTGTGACTGTCGGACCAGCCGAGTGGGCCCAGGTCCATGGACTCGTCTTGAAGAACCCTATGCTCACGTCGAATGGAATCCGGTGGTTGACATACTGCGCACCCCACACCCGCAATTCGTAGTTGCCCGGCGTCACCTTGGCGTTGAGCTCCTGCGTATTGGTGTGAGCGTACGCATAGTTGATCATCGTTCTTCCGCCATTCTCAATCCTGTATAGTATCAGGTTCAAGTGGTCATCAGTCCAGGTCAACGGATTTATGGGAATGTGCACATCTGTGCCGAATACGTACATCTGATCGAAGGCCAAGTCGATGTGCGCGTAGCTCACGCCTTGCGGAATGGTGAACGAGTAGAACCAGTCCTTGTTAATCTGGACCTCTCCAGACACCTTCGCTCCACCAGCGACGGGTTCAAAGACCTTGGTCGATGAGACTCTGCCTGGTCCTAGGTTGACCGTCTCCCTCTGGCCTGGTGATATAGTCAAAGCGAGAGATGGGGTGCTGCCAACCTGCCTCGTGCCGATTGCAGCTTGATATGCTGCGAGAGCATCGATTCTGCCGGCTCCTTGTTCAGCAGGACCATAGCCCATGTCCTTTGCTGTCCCCATGAGGATCGCTTTGAGCTCGGCGGGCGTCGGTGCTCTTCCGTTGGTGTTCTTGAACGCTTCATACACAAGCGCACCCACTCCAGCAGCAACAGGCGTGGCCATGCTGGTGCCGCCGAACTGCAACTCCGCAGTATTGCCCGGAGTCGGTGCGGGACCCCATGCACCAACGGCTGCCAGATCTGGATCGATCCTTCCATCAGCGGACGGCCCTCTCGAACTCCAGAATATCATGTGATTGTTCTCGTAGTCATTCGCAAGGTACCTACCGTTAGTCTTGGTGAATGGCCAATAGCCGAGCAATTGGAACGCCTCTGCATTGTTCGTGGAGGCTCCAACTGTTATCGTGCTCTTGGAGACTCCCGGAGAACCGATCGTTCCCCGTCCCATGCCCTCGTTGCCAGCGGCTACGAAGCTTGCTACTCCCGCTTCTGCAGCGCGGTCAAGTGCGAGAGCTGTCGGGTCGTTCCCATCATTCGGGACTTCGAGCCCGCCCAAGCTCATGCTAATGATCTGAGCGCCATCTGGCGTCGTCGGATCGCCATCGCTGCCAGCCACAGCCCATTCGATACCGGCAATGATCCACGAATCCCAGCCGTAGCCATCATCGCCGAGGACCTTTCCTGCCATGATCATCGAGCCAGGGGCCATGCCCTGGATCTTGATGAATCCGTAGTACGTGTTGATTGCCCTGCTGGCGATCAGTCCCGCGGTAGACGTTCCATGACCATCAGCATCATGGAATTCCTCGCCTGTAAAGGCCTTGTAATCGTAGATCGCAGTTGCCAAGTCATTCTGGGAGATGTCGGTGCCGGTATCCAGGACCGCAACACGAACACCGCTTCCAGTTATACCCTTCTCCCAGACCTTGTCGGCGCCCATCGTGTACGGAGTTGAGGCATACCATATTCCAGTCGCAGGGTCAAAGATGTTCGAGTAGTCCGCCGCCCAGTCGCCCTGCGGCACAGGCAGTGCCTGCCGTTTCTCGTCGACGAGTATCTTCTCGACCTGCCCTATCGATGCGACCTTCGCAAGGGATCTAGCGGGGATCGATGTTGCCATGATTCCGAGCGCTGGATACTGCGCAGTCACTTCGGCTCCGCCTCTTGCCATGAGACCTCCGGCCTGAGCGACATCAGCTCCGTCTGTCAGGAATACAATCGTCTTCACTTCGGCGTCAGGCGAAGCTTTCAACAGATCTGTCAGCTGGTTCTTCAGCTTCGGCTCCAACTTCTCAATTGCGTAGGCATTGTTGCTGCCCGCAGCTGGCACGGAGACTACTACCGCGACCATACTCAGGGCGAGCACAAGCACTGCCAAAACGCATGCTATCCTTCTCATGTTATGCATTCGGTTCTTCCCCCCGTGTCTGATTGTTCGAATCCTGAAACGCGATATCAGGGCGGACCCTCAATCACAATCACCGAACAACAGCTCCTCCCCTCGTGATATTGTGATCAGCGCGGACGCATTCATCCTGCCGTCAGAGTCTCTTCCCTAGCGCGCTTCCTTGAGAGGCAGACGGAATACTGACTATACTAATTTTGCGGACAAAAACACCAAGTCTTTCGGGTCACGTTCAGATGAGGAGAGCACAGGAAACGGCATCCGCCTCGGAAAGATTCTTGACCTGCAAGACAGTTGACCTAATTAGGCTCGAATGATAAGTGTTGGGTGCCGATCGTGACCGAGATTGCGGATTTCGTGTTCGAGATACTGCCCGGCCTCATCGGCTTGGTGGTCGTATCCTACGTATTCATTACGGTATACACCTTGAAGGCACGATTCTTCGAAGTCATGCGCAGTTGGTTCGTTCTCCTATTTACGGTGTCCTTGATGGTGCTCTGGATTCTGGAGATCACCTCCAGCACCCTCGTTGGATGGTCGGTCGATGTGCACGCATCCGTAGATCTTACATTCATCATAGTCTCCATATGGCTCTCCCTTTCGACCGTTCTCCTCACCACAGTTTACTCCAAATACAGTTCGGTCGAGCACTTCAAGGCTTGGCTACGACGGCACCCTTTGAACCTGATCACGGGCTGGGGGATGCTTGGCGCTGCGCTTGTCGTCCTCGTCTGGACAAGTGATCTGGGGGATGCCGAGAGCCTGAATCGGAACTCATGGGTCCTGGCCGCGGTCAGTGCTTACTTTGTGGCGACCGTGGCTCTGGATATCCTGTTGCCCGTCTCGGAATCGAGAAAGGGCACGATAGCGAGACTTGACAAAGCAGGCCGAAGAAGCATGCTTCTCCTTGCTGTGACCTGGACGGGCATACCAGCAACAGAGCTTGTGCTCGATGTGATACTGAATATTGGGAAGGGCTACGAAGAGTACAACCCATACTCTTGGATCATGGTTGCCTTATTCCTCGTAGCAGCCAGAGCCGTGAGGGGAGGCGTGTTCCTGGCCATCACCGTCGGCGGGGAGGCTGAGACCTACAAGAGAGATGGATTCAGAAGCTTCGACATTCCACGAGGGGTCTACCTCATCTACGACGACAAGCCTGATTCAGCGTTCAGTCTGTTCTCAGATCTGGTCAGCCTTCCCCTAAGGCCTGATGCCGAGATTCCTTCGAAGGAGGATTCCGCATCTGCCACGCTCGAATTCCTCATCCCTCGAGGCCTCGTAGTCACTCGCGAGTTTCCAGACAACGTGAGGAAGGAACGGAACCTGCAGGTCACACCCATTATTTGGCTGACCGAGTCACCGGGGGAGAGAAGGGTCGCTCCGACAAGTCTGGCCGTGCTTACCGACACGGTCATAAGGTTCATGGAGACGAATCCGAACAGCATAGTCCTGATGGAAGGAATCGAGTACATAATGACATTCAACGAGTTCAGGAAGGTCCTGAGATCTCTCGATTCCCTGAACGAGATCGCGTGGATAACGAAAGCCCGACTTCTCGTCGCCGTGCATCCCAAGGCCTTCGATGACAAAGACCTTGCGATGTTGGAGAGAGACCGGACAATACTCAGAGGGACTTCGGGCATCGATGAGCTCAAGCGAGAATCGTTGATCACAGGTGCTACCATCTAAGACGGCTCGGAGCTCGTATGGGCACCACGGGATTCCCGCTGGCAATTGACGCATTCATGAGCATCCCACGCAAGGCGGTATCATCTCAGGACCCACGGCTTGGTCCGGACTAGAGGGCGGTCACTTGGCCTCTGCTTTCTTGTACGAGCCAAGGACCTTGACGAAGGCGCCTGTCTTCAGGAGACCTCCGATTGCGGCATGGCAGTTGGGATCATCCATGCTTCCCTCGAAATCTGTATAGAACACGTAGACCCATGGCTTGTTCTTCCTTGGCCTGGATTCGAGTTTCGAGAGGTTGACATTGCGCGAGGCGAATTCGCCAAGGCACTTGTGAAGCGCCCCAGGCGCGTTCTTTGTGGCGAACACTATTGAGGTTTTGTTCGCACCATCAACAGGTCCAGGGTTCTTCTCGAGCACGAAAAAGCGTGTGACGTTGACATCCTCGCTCTGGATGTCCTCTTTCAGAGTCTTCAATCCATAAACGCTTGCTGCACGCTTGCTCGCGATGGCCGCGACGTCCGTTCGCTTGGATTCGGAAACGATCCTCGCACTGCCTGCGGTGTCGTAGGATGGGATGACTTTCCATTCAGGGTGATTCGCGAGGAATTTCCTGCATTGGCCAAGGGCTTGCGGATGGCTGAGCACCTCTTTGATGGTCTCCATCGACGCATCGCCGTACACCATCAGATAGTGCTTGACAGGCACGATCGCCTCACCTGAAACCGTCAAATCATGATCGAACAGGAGATCGTTGACCTGAGCCACACTGCCCTCGATCGAGTTCTCCACGGGGACCACTGCGTGGGTGACCTTGTCGTGCTCGACTGCCTCGAAGACCGATTGAAAATCAAGCATGGGCTTCGTCTTCACCTTGCTCCCGAAGAAATTGAAGCAGGCATCTTCCGAATATGCCCCT
>Ga0315277_10009467_pt1 | contig 12440 bp, 6 predicted proteins | sample YL17G05_15_MG_FD_203695 | JGI IMG/M metagenome (GOLD analysis project Ga0315277, IMG submission 203695) | Sediment microbial communities from Yellowstone Lake, YNP, Wyoming, USA - YL17G05_15 | ecosystem: Environmental > Aquatic > Freshwater > Lake > Sediment | place: USA: Wyoming | collected... | reverse complement strand
GGCGCGCGAGGTCAGAGGGCCGACGAATTCGAGGCCCAAACGAATCTTGTGCTGCGCAAGGATTTTGGCCGCTTCGCCCAGCCGCTGGCGATGTTGTCCGAAGTTCACCTCGAACGGCAGTTGGTCGCTGGCGGGCGTAAGCCAGGTCGAACAGCGCGTGCATCCGATCTGGGCCGCTGTTTCGGCCAGGCGCGGAAAATCGGCGAGGCTTTTGCGAAACTCCTCGTCGCCTCTGCGAAACTCAACCGATAGCCCGAAACCAGCGGCTTTGACGCGATTGTCGGCAAGAATAGTTTTGGCTTTCTCGATGCCGATGCCGATCACTTCGGAGGGACTGAAATAAATCCCCTCAAAACCGAACTTTCCGGCCAGTTCGGCGGCGCGAGTGAAACCGCCTTTGACGCCGATTGCTCCAAGATTCAATGCCTTGAACATCTTCGACCTCCATACCGATTTCGGATTCTGGACTTCGGATTGGCGATTTACGGTTTCAGATTGCGGATTGCCAACCTCCAAGCGCCGATCTTGGATTCTGGGTTTCGGACTGAAGACGCAGCCTCTTTCATGGGCAAGATGTCCATGCTGCGAGAAATGCCCGGCTTTCAAGGCACATTGTTGGGACGCGTGTCGAAGTAGATGCGCAGCGCCGGATCGCCCAGGAGGCAGACACCGTGCGTATTCTCGCCAACGCCCATCGAGCGTTTGGTGGCCGTCAAGGCCTCGCCCACCGTGATGTTGGGATTGCCTTCGAGCCGCGTCAATAGATCGGCGGTCAGGGGGAACTCGTTGTCCAATGCTCCGCGCCACGTGGATGAGATCACGGCAATCGCTCCTCGCTTCGGCTCGAGAATCAACGACTCGCCAATCGTCTGAGTCATCGGGTTGTCGAAGGAGTTGGTATAGCATGTGAGGGCAAGAACCAGAGGATACTTGCCGCTGTTGGTCAGTTGAGCGACTTGTCGGGGCGAGAACAGGTCGGGGGCCTGTCGGGCGCCAATGTTGGGACCGACCTGCCAGACAAAGCTGCCGCCATGGCCTGCAAAGACAACCAGCCCATGGCCCTGACTGAACTGCCGGGTCACCGTCGTGGCATAGGCATCGCTCAGCGTCATCTCGCCGGTCGCGAAACACCGCACGCAATTGAAGTTCTTCAAAATGGTCTGCCCCAGATTGTTCAGCCGCTCGTGGCTATAGCGATCGAAGCTGGAAATCAGCAGCGCCGACCGTCGCCAATCATCCGTGGCCGGACGCGTGTCATACTCGATCACCTTGTCCACATAGGCACGCGCTTCGGCCACCGAACGAACCGGAAGGCGTCCGATGGCCAGGTCGGGATTCTCGCCATTCTGGAGGGCAACGAACCAGTTGTCGCTGGCATAGAACCCCATGGAAGGCGACCGATAATAGTAGGCAGGCAGATAGTTGGCGAACTCGCTCCCTTTGATTCCAAGATCGTCCCAACTGGCGTCGCCGACGAGAAGCACAAAACGCGGCCGGGGATTCCAGTTCTTGTCGGCATAGCGGATGAATTCCTTGCTGGCGACAATGTTGGCAAAACCCTCGTTGAAGCTGTCGGCGATCTCATCGGTCGTGACCACCATCGAGCGCAGCCCCAGCTGGGCGCGATGCTTGGCCAATCGCGTCGCCTCCGAGACGAATTTCTCGTGCGTGATGACGAGGTAGTCCGCTCCCTGGGGTTGCGAACGCAATCGGTCGGGTTTGACCAGGCGCACACTGGCCGGCGTTCCAAAGCCGGCGGAGCTATAAGCCAAATAACGATGGCCGGTCTGCGCAATGGGCAGATAGACATTATAATAGTTCTGACGCCGCAGCCGCCATTTTCTGAGAATGGGCAATTGCTGCCGCTCGCCGGTCGAAAGGTCGAGCAGCCAAACGGGGTCGTGGCGGAAGGTTTCGAGCGCGATGGGATTGAGCCAGTCCTGGTAGGCCGGCGGCAGTTCGGTTGGGGGCGGCGGGCCCACAAAATCCAGCCGATCGTCTTCCGCGCGGTAGTAGCTGGGATAGGTAATCTCGATCCAGTCGAGCAACATCATGTCCGGCTGGTCGGACGATGCGCGCGGCACGGCTTGGAGCGTGATGGTCGTGGACCATTCCCGGAACAGCTTGGGCGACAGCGTGGCGGTTGTGAAATAGCAGGGGCGTGCGCCTTGCCATCGCGCTTCGCCCACAACGACGCCGTTAACGAGAATGCGCGCCTGATGCTCGGGCGGATTGCGGGGCTGGTTTTCGCCCCACAATTTGAGGGTCATCGAGCAGGGCTGATCCGAGTCGGCGGCCAGTCCGATCAATCGAATATAGCAATGGCGGGAGGGACGAGAAGGCCAGGAGAAGAAGTCCCAGAACTTGCCGTCGGTGTATTCCGTATTGGGATCGGGCTTGAAATTGCGCCGGACCCAGTCCTGCTCATAATGGCGGACCCGCCGGAAGGACTGGAGCGGCCAAAAACGGCCCAGCAGCGGCACGGTGGTCGGAATGTCAAACATTCGAAGCGGCGAGGTCGTACTGCCGGGCGAGAATCGCAAATCATAGGCTACCTGCGTCGTGTAGGCATCATGGACATTCAGAAATGAATCGTTATCAAATGAACCGTGCATGACGCGATTGTAAGGGCTCCGAAACGCCGGCGCATACCATTCAATATAGTCGCGGCGGTTGAAGCGCCCATCCTCTTCGCCTCTTACGAGCAAAGGGACTTCGGAACCCGCGCACCAAAGCGACCATTGCCGCGGATCGCCCATGACCGACAGATGGGGCGACAGATCTTTGTAGGTTGCCCGATAGACAATGTTTTCGGCCGTGGTGACGAACTTGATTCGCGGTTCGGACAGGGCAACCGGCAGCGATGTGGGTCCGCTTCCAGGCGATGGATTCTCGGCAGGTTCACCCAGCCGCTGACCTGGAAAGACCAACGCCACGGCGAACAGCATGGTCACCACAAACATTCTCTTCGAGTTTGCCCAATTCCCAGTCCGCAATTTCGAACCTCCCGTTGACGGCGACTTTGGTTTTGTGAACCCCAAATCCTGAACCCCATACCCGCTTTAGATCTTCAACGTCGTCTCGAGATTCTCGTTCCCCTGGATCATCTCATCCCAAGCAACCTCGGCGCCGCGGTAGGCGGCCGTGCGTCCCAGGACGGACGTCAACGTGCTTTCCGCTCCCGACGCGCCGGTATTGATGAACTTGCCCGTCTCGATGCCCGCAATGAATGCCTTAATATTGGCCACCGCGCCGTCCTGATAGATACCGGAAGTCAGGCCACCCTCCCAGGGATTGTCACCGGTGATCTTAACCGAACCACCATAATGAGTATCCACGGTACCGCGGCTCCCATAGATGCGCGCGCACAGGTCGTCATAGCCCCGGGTGTACTGGGCCGAGCTGAAGTCAATCAACACGTTGTTGGGATACCAATAGGTGACGATGAAGTGATCCCAGCAATCGCCGACGTCCACGCGCGCCTTGCGACCGCCCGTGCCGCGGGCCTTGATCGGGTGGGACCGGAGCAGCCAGTTGCACACGTCGAGGACATGGATGTTCTGCTCGACAATAATGTCGCCCGAGAGAATCTTATCGAAGACCCAATTGCGCAAGCGCGCCGCATCGCTCTTGTCCTTGGGATCGGCCTGTGCGCCCAGTCGGCTCGCGATGTAGTACACATGGCCGGAGACGGGAACGCCGATTGCTCCCTCGTGAACGCGCTTGACCGCCTCGATATAGAAGTCCGTGGCGCGGGTCTGGAAATCCACGAGGAAGCTCAACTTGCCCTTGGCCTTTTCGCTCGAAGCGATGATACTCTGACAGCCGGGAACATCCACGGCAACGGGCTTGGCGAGATAGACGTGCTTGCCGGCGTTGACGGCAGCCGCCGCCTGGGCGGGATGAAAATAGGGCGGGCTCTCGATGACCACGGCGTCAACGCCCGATTCGATCAGCCCCTTGTAGGAATCAAGCCCGACGAAGCAATGGGCGTCGTCGAGCGGGGCGCCGCTCCTCACTCTCTCGTCCTTGCTCTCTTGCAGTTCGCCTCTGGCGCGATCCAGACGGTCCTTGAACGGATCGGCCAAGGCGACGATTCTGGCGCTTGTGTGCTGCGGAAAGAATCGGCTGATCCAACGGCCCCGTCCGCCGCAGCCGATCATGCCGATCCGCACCGCCGAGTTGGCCGGCGCACCCCGAACCGATTCCGGCTTGACGATGACCAGGCCTGCCGTCGCCGCGGCGGCTCTTTTCAGAAACTCCCGTCTCCGCATATTCCTCCGACCCATTGTCCGGCTCCTTCGTTTCCAGGAATGATCCGTCGAATGGCAATGCAACCCCACATAGACGATAGCCCAACCGAACGCAAGCAAGAACAGGGTTGGGACAGCCACTATGTTATTCCGCGTGCTTCCGGCGCCTAATTAGCGCTATACCTTCAAAAGGGAAATTCCTACGGGCAAGATGCCTGCCCAAAAAAAGCGTTCAAGACGAAAGAATTGTCTTGACGACACGGACGCCCCGCGCTAGCAAGACAATTGCGCAGAGCGAGAAACAGTCATCCAAGACGAAGAGTGTTATGCAACCTTCCCGGCCGAAAGGGGGGATGTAGTCCGTTCGTGCGTTTGGAGCAGAAGAGGGATCTGCTGCGGCAGCACCCGCACCGGAGCCTCTTCAAAACGCACTGAGCGGAAAACAGTGAAATGATTTTAGACAGAGGGGAAAACCTCGCTTAAGTGCTGCAAGCGAGGAGAAAATGAACTTCACATGAGGAAAGGAGTAAGAACGATGAGCAGTGTAGTTAGAACGGAACGCGCGTACTACATCATGATTGCATTTGTGCTTGTTTGTGGTTTGGTGTGCTTTTCGCCAACGGTTGCGCCGGCGGCGGAAAGCGCGAATGGTTTCTGCCAAAGCTGGCTGATCCTGGGGCCGTATACCCAGCCCGGTGGGGCCGCTCCTGGCGGCGCGATACGGCTGGACTACTTGACCGACGGCGTCAGCGTGAGAGAGAGGACCTTTATTCCGACGGACGGCACAGTAGTGAATACCGATTATAGCACGGCCGCCAGCACGGGTTTCGTCACGGCCACACAATACAATATCCACTCGGTGCCGACCGTGTTCGCCTGGACCGACACCGATGATCTCGTGAACTTCAACTATGAGGACCTCACCGCCGTCTGGTGGGACTCCGTCACCGAGGGCGAACTGAACATCATGGCCTATTGCTGGACATACGCCAACAACAAGACGGGGTCGCGCTTGAATTGCTTCGTGGGCGTTGACAGCGACGACTCCATCCAGGTGAAGATTAACGGCGCTGAAGCCGGCCTGGTCAGCGCGGGGCGCGGTCAGGGCGGCACGGACAACGTTGCGAACGCCTGGCCCGTATGCCTCGAGCCGGGCATTAACCTGGTGATGGCAAAGATATTCGAGGGCGGTGGTGGCTACAACTTCCGGTTGCGCTTCCAGCTGGATGACTTGCTGGGAACTGCGGGCACCATGGTGCCGGAGAGCGCGGTGGACTTCGCGACCGCGGGAACGTATAGCTATCCCGCCAACGTCGCAACCGCCTCGCGCGCGATTCAGTCTGTGGGCTTCTATACGGTTGGGTCGCCTACCACGTTCACCATTACAGCCACAACCGCTCTGGGCACACCCTCACCGACAGTGATCGAGCAGCCGCCGGCCGGTTGGACGATCGGAACGCCCGTTGTCAGCCAAGGCTCTGCCGGTGTCGCGGCTGGAAAGATCACCTGGACCGTTGGCGCATTGGCAGGCAGCGCCACGATGCGGTATCTCGCTACTCCGACCGTGGCAAGCGGCGACGGCGTATGCAGCGGAACGATCACTAGCGATATCATTGTTTACATAGCCGGCATGAATTCCATCACTGCACCCACGGGATCGCTTGGCATATTCGATTGGCACGGAAACATCGGCATTGCTGGCGATCCCTCGACGCCGGGCAACGCAACCGAGGCGGCAGGCGTTTACGACATCACGGGTTCGGGATCCGACGTCTGGGACACCGTGGACCGCTGCCACATCGCCGCCAAGCGCGTGGCCGGCACCTTTGCACTTGATGCTACCGTCCAATGGCTGGACTCCACCGGCGAAGCCACGTGGACCAAGGCGGGCCTTATGGTGCGCCCCAGCATCAATTCCTCCGACTGCATGGCGAATGTTGGGATACGCAATCCATCCACGGCACCCGGTATCGGCATCTTTCAAGGGCGCGACTACGCGTACGGCGGGTGCTGGGAGCCGTGGGTTAATTTCTCCGCCGTTGAGCCCGTGCGCCTGCTCCTTATACGGCGCGGGACGCGAGTGGATGTCTTCCAGAGAGTGGGCACGGCTTGGGCAGCGATCGGCTCCCACATTACTCCCGGTCTGACGTCCAACGAGGCCGTGGCGTGCCTCTTTGCGACGAGCCATGAGAACGGCAACGATGTGACAGCACGGTTTACGAACGTTAGCATTATTAGCCTGGCCGTCAAAGACGCGACCCGCACGCTCCCGCCGGGCCGATTCACCACCGAGCCGCTGACTGTGGCCATTGGTATCCAACATGCATCGAATTCCAGTCCCTTGATCGTCACCGATGCCGCTCCGGCAGGCTGGACACTATCGAACCCCATCCCGGGCGGCGCGGTTATTAACGGCACGACCATTACATGGACGCTGCCGTCGTTTACCGCCGACACCACGGTCACCTACAACGCAACGCCACCGGCGACTCCGAGCATACTACCCCAAGAGTTCCGTGGCAGGGTGGTGGATCAACTGGGCTTCATTACACTTCTCGGCGGCGATTCGTTTGTTTACCCCGCCGGCGTGGACTACTTCCGACAGGGAATGTTCCCCGACGCGTCCTATGTGGGCGCGGCGGATGCGCTCATCATTATGTATGCGAATGTCAACCCAGGCGATCGGAATTCGGGCGCGAACGACTATCTCGAAGAAGGCGACTGGGATGGTGGGACGGCTGACAACAAGCTGTCTTTGCTCAGCTTCTCCCTGCAACCCACGATCCCCATGAACGCCATCATCTCGGAAGCGCGATTGCAGCTGTACTATGACCTCCAGCGCCGCGGGGATTTCACTGCGACAAGTGATCACACGGTATATGCCCACATGCTCGCTCGTCCGTGGGGTGAGGGTACGGGAACCGGCATTGACGGGCCTGTGGCGCTAACCGGCGAGAGCTGCTGGAATACGCCCCGCCAGAATATGGATCCGTCCTGGGAAGTGGCGGGCGCGCGTGGCACGACGTTGGACGTCAAGCCGCCAGCCCAATTCCAGGCTGTTTCGGCGCCGTATGGTGTGGTCGCCGACGTGTGGGTCGAACTTGACGTGACGTCGTTCGTGGAGTATTGGGCTGCGCATCCGGGCGAGAACTACGGCCTTAAGATTTCGCAGGATTCGGCCTATCCGGTTCCTGCTCCATACGTCCAAGGCGCTTACGACTTCCCATCGAAGGAGCACGCGAATGTCAGTTTGCGGCCGCTCCTGGCCGTAAAGTGGGTGCCCAGGCCCCCAGTGCTGAGAGCGCGCAATTGGGCGCTCTACCGATAAGCACGGAGGGCAACGCCACACGGTAGTGGATTGACAGATTCAAAGTAGGGCGGTGGGCAGGCAAACCCACCGCCCTTTTTCTTTAGTTGACATTGGAACAGTCATTATCATCCGGCGGCCACATGCGGATTGGCGGGACATTCGCCGCCACGGGTGTAGTAGTGACTGTTCAATCTCTAACCGGCATTTCTCACCGTCGCTGTAGCCGCCGAAGTGATGAGGCGGACAGGTTGCGGGTGGGAAAGCGTCCGCCTCATCACTTCGGCGGCTACAGCGTGTCGCCTCTATTATTGATTGGTGAGAAATGCGGGCTAATCGCGGGACATTCCCCAGGAATTTTGCAAAAACCTCTCACGAAATTCGGTTCGTAGTTCCGCCTTTAGGCGGGCTCCAAAAGCCCCACTAAAGTGGGAACTACGAACATTTTCATCCATTTCTGGGTGGCGCGAAGCGCCATGAGCGACTCTAAAGAAACTGGCGCTCGGTCGCCCGAGCGCCAGTTTGCCTTTTCCAGCGGAATGCAGCCTTACTTGGGAACCGGAGAAGGCGGAACGGGCGGCGGCACAAAGGGATTGTCGCCCAGCGTCAATTCCGCCGGTCCGTATTTCTCCTGCATGTTCATCGCCTGTTCCCACTTGATTTCCTGGCCGGTGTAAGCCGATGTGCGGCCCATGATTCCCATCAAGGTGCTCTTGGCGAGATTTTCCGCCTCGTTCAGATAGGGCGCCTCGCCGCGAACGGCGGCAATCAAATCGGCGTGCTCTTGCTGATACGGGTTCGGATTGCCTCCGCCATAATTCCACTTGGTCTCGCCCCAGATCGAATTGCGGCAGTTGGTTTTGCCTTTTGTGCCGACGGCGAATTCGCCGACCTGGCCCCAGCAGCCGTCAATCTGGCGGCACAGACTCGTGACGTGCACGTCGTTGGGGAAGACGAAATCCACCGCAAAATTGTCGTAGGAGTCGCCCATTTGGCGCCGAAGCCGGCTGCCCATGCCGCGCGCCGCGACCGGATAGGCACGGAGAACCCATGTGATGACGTCGAGATTGTGCACGTGCTGCTCGACGATGTGGTCGCCCGACACCCATCGCCAGCTGTACCAGGAACGAATCTGATGTTCGATGTCACTCATGCCGGCCGGTTTTGGATCGCGCCAGCCGTACGGCCCGCCGCACCACCACACATTGCCCGCTACGATATCGCCGATTGCGCCGTCCTGGATACGCTTGATCGTCTCGATGTACTCCGCCTGGTGGCGGCGCTGAGCGCCGACGGCGATGTTGAGTTTCTTGTCGCGCGCTTTCTGTGCTGCGGCAATCACCTGGCGCACGCCGGGCGCATCCACGCACGCCGCTTTCTCCATGAAGACGTGTTTGCCCGCGTCAATCGCCGCTTCGAGATGAATCGGGTGGAAGAAAATCGGCGAGCAGATCAGAACGACGTTGACGTCGGTCTTCAGCAACTGCTTGTGCGCGTCGAATCCCACGAAACAGAGGTCGTCCTTCACCGCGAATTCCGACCCCTGGGCGAATTGTTTCTTCTGCGAAATTTCCCGGCGCGCACCCTCCAGTCGGTCTTTGAACAGGTCGGCCATCGCAATCAGTTGAACGTTCTCCGCGGCTTTCAAGCAATCCTGGGCCGCACCTGTTCCGCGCCCACCGCAACCAATCAAACCAACCTTGATTACATCGGCATTACCGGCATGTGCCGAATGCAGGATATTGAACGTCGCGGCCGCCGCTGTCGCTCCGGCGACCGCTTTGACGAACCCCCTCCGCGAAACACAGGTTTTTTCTTCGCCCATCGTAAGCGCCTCCATTGTTTTGGAAATGATTGCTGCTTGTGCAGACAGCCGCCCCAGGACGCGGCTTCCTCTGCCGATTAGCTGGCAAAGCGCCCGCGCAAGAGTCAAGCACGTTTTCCAGAAACGGCGCAAGCATGCGAACCGGGAACTTGCAAGGGGCGAGCGCCCTCATCTCGGCGGCGGGGCCAGTGTTCTCGGGCAGCCGCTGACGCTCGATTCTCCCAGCCCCTTCTTAACTGCGCGCTGGAAGATACTGAAGCGGATCCACAGGAGTTTCCGCGTTCTTGCGGATTTCGAAATGGAGGTGCGGACCGGTGGCATTGCCCGTCGCGCCCACGGTGGCAATCGTCTGACCGGCTTCCACGTAGTCGCCTTCCTTGACCAGATTGCGCTCGTTGTGGGAATAAAGCGTGATCCAGCCGCCTGCATGTTCGACCAAGATCATATTGCCCATGGAAGGCAGATACTTGTTGTCGCTGTAAATCACGCGGCCGGCATAGGCGACACGAATGGGCGTTCCGCGCTTGTTTGCGATGTCAATGCCTAGATGGAGCCGTCGGCCGGACGAACGGACATTGTACGTGGACGATAGCCTTCCTGCGACCGGCCACTGAAAACGCGGTGCGTTGGGCACGGTGGTTTGCGAGGAGGATGGGAAACGGCGCTTGCTGTAAGCTTGAGCGATCTGAATTCCCCTTTGTCGGTAGGAAGAAGCGGGCACGGGCTGTTCGACGGCGTCGCGCGAAGTGTCTTTCGGTGATTTCGCAGAGACCGCGGCATTTTTCCCCGCCTCGGACCTGGGTTGCGAGAGCAGCGGGGATTCATCCGAAGCGGAGGATTTGTTCGCCGCCCGGGTCTGGCCCGAAACGTTGGCCGGCACGATCACGACCGTCGGGGCCTGCGGCGGGCGCGAATCGGCTTTTGCGACCTGGACCTGCTTAGAGCCCGACGCGCGAACGGCATCCGAGACCCTCGGTTTGACATAATAGGATTGGGGAAAAGCGGTCCGCGTTCGCGGGATGAAAATTCGCTCGGCGGCGCCGAGCGTGCGATCTGGCGCTGTAGCATTCAGTTGGGCTAAGAAGCCGAGATCACAACGAAATCGTTTGGCAATCGAAGCGAGAGTATCGCCACGGTGAACTGGATAATAATATCCGGCCAACGCCTTGCCGTTCCAGTATTTCAGATGAGTGAAAGGAACTTTGGCCGGCGTGGCGCAGGAACTCGCCAGCAATCCGACAACAACGGCGACAATCGCGGGAAGCAAGGTGGCTTTCGCACAGAGCGCCCCGGAGGACAAACCGAACAACCTGCTGCGCTGTTTGCGAAAATCCATTGGTTAGAACCTCGCACCGCTGTGTTGCGTCGGTCCGAACTGCATGACCCTGCGCACTTTCCTACTCTCGAGCCCCGAAACCTGTCAACTGCTTGATAGTGAAAACCAATCCCATTGGGGCATTTTTTCGGCTTAATGCCACGGCCAAGATGATTTTTCGATGACCAGCCGGCGAGTTTCCGCAATCGCCCGTCGGACTTTACAATCTCAATGAGAAGACAGGAGACATTTCGCACATGAGGAATAACAGCGAACGAGATGTTGCTGTATCGTCGAAAATCAAGCGCGAGCGGAAGCATTTCTTCCGCTCTTTAGGATTGACGGGGCTGAATGCAATCGCCGAGAATTTTCCCGGCTACTCCCATAGCGGACTATGCTGGGTGGATAGACAATGGAAATTGGAATCATTGGCCTGCCTCGCAGCGGCAAAACAACGGTATTCCTGGCGCTCGGCGGCGAATCGGCCCGTCTGGCCGCTTCGCACGCTGGACACACCGATCCCGTGATCGCAACGGTGCCGGTTCCCGACAAACGGGTGGAAGAATTGGCTGTCATAGTCAATAGCCCCAAAGTCGTTCATGCCATGGTTCGCTATACCGATCTTCCCGGTCTGCCTCCCGAACAGATCAAACGCCGGCACGGCCTGCCCGATTCTCACGTGCAATACTTGGGGCGCGTGGATGCTCTTTTGGCGGTGATTCGCGCTTTTGACGACGGCAGCGGCGTTCCCGTTCAGATCGAGCGCGACATCGAATCGCTGGAGACAGAGCTGGTCCTGACGGATTTGCAGCGGGTCGAAAGCCGCCGCGAAAAGATCGAGAAGACAATCTCCAAAGTCGCCGGAAAGGAACGCGAAAACGCCGAGATCGAGCTGGCCGGCCTGACGAAAGTCCATGCCGCTTTGAACGAGGGCCGTTCGGCATGCCGCGTCGAACTGACCGACCGCGAGGAGATTTCGCTTCGCAGCCTGGCGCTGATCTCGCGCAAACCCATCGCCTGGGTGGTCAACGTGGATGAGCAAACCCTCGCGGCCTCGACCGATCTGACCGCGCCGCTGATCGCCAAGGACCCGAGTCCTCATGTGGTGTGCGCCCAGATAGACGGCGAGATGGAGAAAGAAATTGCGGAGCTCGACGAGGCCTCGCGCAACGAATTTCTGGCCAGTTTCGGCATTACCGAACCTGCGGCCAAGAAGATCATCGCCCTCTGCTCCCGGCTGCTGGGATCCATCGCCTTTTTCACCGCCAACGAAAAGGAAGCACACGCCTGGACGTTGCGCGAAGGGGCAACGGCGGTCGAGGCGGCGGCAACGGTTCACAGCGATTTTGCGCAAGGTTTCATTCGCGCCGAGGTGGCGGCCTGGGAAGACCTCAAGCAGGCGGGCTCGTATGCCGCGGCGCGAAAGACCGGCCACGTACGCGCCGAGGGCAAGACTTACGTCGTGCGCGACGGCGATGTGATCCAGTTCCTATTTCACTCCTAGCAACCACAGGTTTTCTGGCGCAGCAAAGCCATAGCTAAAACAAAAGTAAGCAACCACAGATTTCACCGATTTCGCAGATGCAAAGCTCTAACCCGCATTTCTCACCAATCAATAATAGAGGCGACACGCTGTAGCCGCCGAAGTGATGAGGCGGACGCTTTCCCACCCGCAACCTGTCCGCCTCATCACTTCGGCGGCTACAGCGACGGTGAGAAATGCGGGTTAGCAGTCACAAA
>Ga0315277_10009465_pt1 | contig 12441 bp, 8 predicted proteins | sample YL17G05_15_MG_FD_203695 | JGI IMG/M metagenome (GOLD analysis project Ga0315277, IMG submission 203695) | Sediment microbial communities from Yellowstone Lake, YNP, Wyoming, USA - YL17G05_15 | ecosystem: Environmental > Aquatic > Freshwater > Lake > Sediment | place: USA: Wyoming | collected... | reverse complement strand
GCAAGGCATCCAGGTCTTCGATCAACTGCGCGCGAAGCTCAAGAAAGAGGACACGCATTTCGAGGGTAAGGTCAAGAAACCGTTGATCTACCTTGCGGGCACGATCCTGAACATGGTCGAGCCCGTGTGGCTCATTATCGCGAACCTATTTGGCGAGTCGCCAGCAATCGTGACGTCAATGTTCGGTATTGGCCTCGTCTTCCTGCTCCTCTATTCGGCGAGGGTCTTGCATGAACATATCACGCGCAGGGAGATTTTCGGGGCGCTCGTCATCATCGCGGGGACTCTAGTTCTCGGAATTGAAGCAATTGCTCGGCCCGGCTATGATGAAATCTTGATGAGCATCCCGAGTGCATTCTTGTTCATCGCCATTTTTGCAGCGATAGGCATAATGCTGATCATCCTTGCCTTGAAAACCCGCAGCGCGCGCACGATCGGCATCATTTTTGGCCTCGTAGCTGGAGGTTATGGTGGCCAAGACATACTGTTCAAGATGCTCGGCCAGTTGCATATTGGAGATATGCTGGGCTGGCTCGTGTTTGGCTCGTCATTCGTCGTAGCATTCTTGGCCTTCTTTTTCACGCAATGGGGCTTCGCGAGAAAAGCACAGGCAAGCACCCTCGTGCCGGCGTACGATTCATTGTACGTGGTTATACCGGTCGTCTATCAAGCCTTGTTGTTACCCGGTTATGAAATCTGGCTGTCCACGATTGCCGGCATCGTGCTCGTGATCATCGGCGTGGTCTTGATGAAAGGGTTAATTAACAGTTCGTAAAAATTTGGACAATCTTGGACATCATTCGCAAGCCTTATCATCGCTCCCGGCGTTGGTGTTGGGGGATGAACCTCTCGTTCAGAGAGGTTCGTTCAGAGAGGTTTCTTTAGGTTTGAAGAAACGGTTCAAGAAAGAGTCGAGCTCAGAAGAAGTAATAAAAAGGAAGGATGCCACGTGTTAAATGTATTTTTTCACGACATCAAGGGTGACCAGGTTGAACGGCTTGAGGATGTAACCATCCGCTTTGCACTCGTCCATCTTATTTCGAACGTGTGTTTCCGGCACCGCCGTCAGGAATATCACTTTCGTGTTGCTCAATGCTGCATCATTCTTTATCTGTTTGCACAAGGTGAAGCCATCGACCTCAGGCAATATGACATCGAGGAGCAGCACTTTTGGCCGCGATTCGAGGAGTTCCTTGACGACGCCCATGCCCGTGGGGAGCCCCTTGCAAGAAATTTTCTTGAACTCAAAATACCCAGTGAGCAGCTCGAGCGTCGGGGGGTCGTCGTCGACGATCAAGACATCGTAGCGTGATTCGCTTGTGTCGATGTTGTCGATGGTCGCCTTGATTATTTTTTCCATGACCACGCTGTTGGCGAAAATCTCACGGATTTTATCTTCCACGTCCTTGTCCACGCGGCCCTTGCACGTGTTCAGCAGCAGTTCCGCGAAGCCCTTGATGATCGTGAGGGGTGATTTCAAGTCGTGCGAAATCTGGGCAACCTTTTCGTACGTGCCGGCATTATTGATGTTCTCGATGTAAAACGTCACGGCGTTCCGGATGAGCTTGGAAATGTTGAGGTTGTTTCCAGAATCGCTATCGATGAATGCTTGCCACTTCTGCTTATCGTCTTCCGAGACGTATAATGCGATACGTTCCTTATCCCTGTTATAGATCCTCTCGCCACGCTGCCATTTCTTGAAACTTTCCGTTATCACGCCTCGCCAGACCGCAACTTTTCCCGTCTCTTGCTCGTAACGAACTATATCTTGCGTCATTTTGTCGTCGGAAATCAGAGTTCACTCTCGATCTGTTTGATCAAGAAATAATAAGTACTCACAAATCTCACGATTATGTAGTAAGGAATGTGATAAAAATGTTGTTCTTATGCAAAAACGGTTGTAACAAATCTCGTACCTATATATAATCGGCGCCTTTTCGTTACGACAAAATAGAGTCACTTCTTTCCCGAGGCGAGGCGAGCGATCTGCATCAGTTGCTGCTTGTAATTCTTGATAAGCACGATATCATGAGCCTGTTCGGCAATGGCAAGCATCTGGTTGACAAGGCATCTTGCTTGATCGAATTTTCGATCATGCAGCGCGAGAATGACCTTCTCACGCAACGGCACGAGGTATTTTCCAAATTTTCCTGCCATTGCTGCCGGATTGCTCTTTAATTTATTTGCTAGTTCTTCCTTATCTAGACATTGCATCGCAAGCTCGAACTCGTCGAGATTAAAGCAAATATCTGCAAGGTCCTTGAAAATGGCGGAGGCGTTTACAAAATCAGACGCATCCCATGCCGCTCTTGCTTCCGCTAGTTTGAGGTTCTTTAGACGAACGAGTTCAGCGCGATTTTTTTCAGGTGTAGGCTCGATCAGCATGACGGATCAACTCTTGTTTTTGGCAAATGCACGTTCGAGCGGATCGCTATTGCACATTTCAATCCTGCTATCCAGCCGAATCGCGCATCGTATTTACTCGCAACAACCGAGCTTATTATGGAAAAAACGACTTAATAAAGGTTGGCATTCATATAATTCATTCTTTGGTTGAAAAGTCGAGCATTTTTTGCAGAACGAGTCAGACAATCGTGTTTATACGCGGATGTCATTACATAATTTTACAGTGAGCGGAAACTGGTCGTCTTCACACGATTACGATTAAACGATCTCCATTTTTCGATCATACGCAAGAAGGCTTGACTAACAGATTTGTGTCAGCAACCACAATTTTTATTACCAACAAAAGCCATAGTAAGATCATTCACGAAGGCAGAAAGGGCAAAAGACTGGTGTGATCAATTTCAAATAATCATAAAAACGGTTCTGACGAGGATAAGGAACTCGACGAAAAGGACGAGGCAATGAAAAACCCCCGGATGAGAGAGTTCGAGGAAGCGACAGGGCTCCGTTCCGTCTGGCGCGGCGTCATCACCGAGACATTCAAGAAGTGGGACAAGGGGGAAAAAGTATACACGCGGGACAAGGAACGAATAGCGCTCTACGTGTCGGAGGAAGACAAGCAAAAATGGCAAGAATTCATCGACAAGCAAGAATCGCTTACGCTATCGAGGTTGATCCGCAACGCAGTTAATTTCTATATTTCCTATCAGCCCAGAATCCCAGCCCTCGAAAAATTGAGCAAGGTTTCCCACGATCTTAAGGAACCCCTCACGATCATCAAAGGCTTTGCCCAGTTATTGCTCGATAATTACAAGAACCGGCTGGACCCGGAAATCACGAACAAGATAAAGGAAATCTTCGACAAGAGTATATTCCTTGAAAACCAGATACGGAAAATCCTCGAGGAGACAAACGAAACTCCCAGTTTGTTCGATGTCATCGTCGTCGATGATGATAGCGCGACGGTCGAATTGCTGACTAGCTACTTCCAGTTCAAGGGCATCAAGGCCAAGGGCTTGTCAGGGAGTACCGATGTCTTGAAGGAGATCAAGGAAGCAAATCCGAAAGTCGTGCTCCTCGATGTGATCCTGCCGGAAATCGACGGCTTCAAGCTGTGCAAGTCCATCAAGGCTAACAAGGACCTCAACAAGATCAAGGTCTTCTTCGTCACCGCTGTTCCGGGTTACGAGGTCGATAAGAAGATGGAAGAAACCATGGCTGACGGGTATTTCTTGAAGCCTTTTGATTTTCAGCAGCTAGATACCCTGAAAAAGTACTTGTAGAGGCAAAAAAATAGAAGATTTTTAATTTTTCCTTTTCTTCATATGGATCCAGAGACCATGCCACCTCGTTCCTTGATACCTTCGAGCCACTTCATGATGGAATCTGGTAGGGATTTGATCGGGTTGTTATTGAAATCGATATAGTCGAGTCCATTTAGTTTCGTGAACGATTCTGGAAGCGTGGTTAATTGATTGCCATTCACGAAGAGAGAGAAAAGCGATGGTAGCTTTCCTATCGGATCGACGGACACCAGCTTGTTGTTGGCGAGGTTGAGGGTATCAAGCGATTTCAACCCCCCGATAGCATCGGGGATGGATGTTAACCGCGAAAAACAGAGATCAAGGGTCTTTAACCGCGTCATGCTCGTTATGTAGGGGGGAATTGATTCCGCCTCGCAAAATGTTATCTTCAATTCTTCAAGAGCGGTAAGAGATGCAATCGATGCAAGAGAGGCGAGAGTCGTGAGCTTCGATTGGTAGCTTCTGGGTTGATCGTAGGAAGGCTCCCCGTCCAAGGTCAAATGTCTCAGGGATGTCAACTTTGACATAGTTTTTGGCAAGATAAAATCCCCACTCAAGTCCAAGCTTTGAAGGGACTTCAAGCTCGTTATCCCTGCTGGCAACGAAGACAGGTGGTGGTTCATGTCGAGCTGGAGTTCCTCGAGGGACACGAGTTTCCCAAAATCGAATAGCATATTGGTCAATTCATTATTACCTAGGGCGAGTGTTTTCAGCTTCGTGAGATGTGCCATACTGTCCGGTAGCGAGCTTAATTTGTTGGTATACAACTTGAGATTCTGGAGATATATCAAGGATCCGATTTCAGCGGGTGCTTCTTTCAATTTTAATTCACTTAAATCCAACGCTATCACATGACCATCCTTCACCTCAAATTTTAACGGGTCTGCTGTGCGTTCGGATTCTTCCAGGTCTTGCTGCGATGCCTTTATCTTCGACTCGATAAGAGCCAACGTAGCCTTCTCGGCTTCGCTGATCTCTTGATTCTTTTCTTCATTCATGAATTGCTCGAGTTTAATGTTCATTTCTTTTTGTAGGTCGTCGAACTTTTTCTTGATATCGGGATTCGCGTCGAAAAATCCATCTATTTCTTTTTCGTGCGATTTATCAAATGCTTGAAACTCTTGCAAGGACGCACCCAATGCATGCAACTCCCCTTCGATCAAGCCATTTGCTATTTCTTCGAGCAATTTGCCTGATTGCCTTTTTTTTTCGCGCTCATCCGTGAACGCTTTCGATACTATTTGCCACTTCGGAACGAATAGGTCGAACACCTTGGGCACGGTCTTCATGAAGACTTCGAAATACTTGTCCGCGGTTAATCCTTTTGCTGGCGCTTCGCTGCTTTTTTTACTTGGCATGTTCTTTTTTGGGCTCATTTCGATTCCTTCCAGTAAATAAGTGATGATTGTAATAATCCGCGGTTAAAAATATAATTAATCCTTTTTCTTTGAAAAAAGATATGGTATTATTAATAGAACGCTTCGACGTGCAAAGTTCCTTTAGCATCTACTTTATTTTCAGACACTTTCGAGGGGTTTACTCCATCGATGGTCGGGCTCTCGACCGTCACTTTCACGCCGGATGGTGCTTTCACGTCAACCTTGAATAACCTCTGTTTCGCATCGTGTTGCCACTCCACCTCGATTTGACCCTTGATGGTCGGTACCGTTCCCTTGGCCCGCGCCAGTCCCATCGGATGCGGCGCTATTTTCACCCTTTCTGCCCCTGGCGAGGTGATCTGCACTCCGAGGCAGTGCCGGGCCAGGTCGTGCGCGGGCGTCGCGCTCCACGCGTGGCACAGCGAGCCAAAATCGCCCCAGCTTTCCCAGATCGTCGTGGCACCGTGGTCGAGCATCTTGCACCAACCATCGTGCATGAACCTCGCGATAAGGTCATGCCGGCCCAGCTTGGCGAGCGCCTGGTTCACGTGGTGGAAAAAGTAAGGCTCGGCCATGACGACGTGCTTGTCCTCGTCGAGCTTGGGCGCGGTGATCCCTTGCCATATGGGCACCTGGTTTTGTACATATAGCTCCGGGTATGGCTTGTCAAACACGTTCTTCACGATCGATGCCACGCGGTCGGGCGGTGCGATGTCATAGAGAACAGCCAAGGCATTAGCATGGAACGTGACCTTGTGGCTGCGTTTTTCGACCTTGCCGCCCTGGCAGACGACCACTGCATCGGCGTAAGCACCACGTTTCTCATCCCACAGGTACGTGTTGATGCCCTTGGCAATGTTATTGGCAATCCCGTCCAGGTGCGCGACTGCCTTGTCCCAGCCCGCGAGCCTGCCCATCTCGGCGAGTTGCTTCATGGCGTTGTACAGCTGCGCGTTGATGGGACAGCACGCGCCCCACTTGTCGTTGGCGGACCAGTCGATGAACGTCCAGTACGGCATATCGGTGAGCAAGCCCGTGGCCGGATCGATATATTGGATGAACCACTTGATGGCACGCAGCATCGACGGGAGCATTTCGACCACGATGCTCGTGTCACCCGTGTACCAGTAATACTGGTAAATTTCGCTGATCCAATATAAGCAATAGTCGGGAATGATGAGACCATGGATCTCGGCGTCACCGGGTGTGCACATGTCGGTCAAGCCATCGCCGCGCTGGCTCTGCGCACACTGGACGATGAGCTTCCGGGCGAGAGCAGTGTCACCGAACACTGCGTAATTAGTGAGAATCTCAACGTACGCGTCCCCAATCCACTGCCTTTGCTCGCGGCTAGGGCAGTCCTCGTAGCCGTCGTGCATGCAATTCCGGAGCGTCCACGCGCAAGCCTCGTACAACTTGGTCAGCTTTTCATCATTGCAAGAGAACGAGCCCACCTCCTTTACCGGATACAAGAACAAGTTCGCCCCGAAATTGCGAATCGTTACCTTGCCCTTGCCCTTTATGTTGGCTTGCACGTAACGGAATCCGTACCAGTGAAAGAGCTCGTGCTGGTTTTCTCCCGCCTTGCAGATGTACCGGCTACCTTGTTTCTCTTGGAACGCGCTCGCGCGGGGCATTTTCATGCCCTTGGCGATATCGAGCTTCTCCGACCATGCTATGTCGATGATGATGCCGTCATTCTCGGAAATGATTTCAAAAAAGACATGACCAGAAACATCTCGGCCCATGTCGAAGACGATGCCGACGGGATCCGCCCCGAGCCCGATCTCGATCGGCTTTCCAGCCTGCCAGTTTTCATCGAGACCCTTAATGGCATCCTTGTACGTGGACATGGCGAGCTGCACGTGAAAATCGATCGGATCGCTCGCGGGATCATTGAAGGATTCCTTGATATCGTCATTGGTAAAATATTCCTGCAAGATGCCCGCGCTCGTGATGGCCGCTGCCCGGATCTTGCTCTCGGCAAGGCGCGGGATGTCGCACTTGACCATGTTCGGCATGATGTTGTTGATGGCGATCTCCATGCTATGCCCCCACGCGTTGCCCGAATCATCAAACCCGGTCTCCATCCAACCCGGAGGCATCTTTGCGGCGTCGAAGATCTCGACGAAAGCAAGCCCGACGTTGACCAGCGGTGCGTCTTGCTGCCAGGCACTGCACGGAAACGCACGCGTGGTCTTGTCGCTGCTGATGGTTATGGGGCTTTTTCCAGGGATGTCAAGCTGGAAGATGAGCCCGCCCTTGCCAGTTGTTCGACCCGAAATTCCGCCATGAGGAAACGGTTCTAGCCATGAGAGCGTTTCGCCTATAAATTGTGCGATGATGCAAATAACGTTTTTTCCCGGCCGCAAAAACTTGCCAACGTCGTATTCATCGTAGTACCAGTTGTGCTTGTTGCAGCGGTAGATGCCGCGGCCGACGTACTGCTCGTTGATGTAGAGCATGTAACGGCTATCCACGGAAATTTGAAAGGTTGCATCCTTGAATTTTTTTTGCGACGCGGGGAGCTCGAACGTCTTGCGGAACAACCCAAAACGGTTCCGTTCCGATGGTAGCACCCCGACGACCCGCTGGTGGCGATACTCGCCATGGATTGCCCACGGTGTTATGTAATCTAGCCATATCCACTTTGCACTGGAAAACATAATGATCAACTATACAATCTGCCACGAGGCGATAAAAACGATTCCCATCAAGGCTAGAAAAATGGAAACTGGGGACGGGTGCTGATGCTTCAGAATTTACGAGGTTTATATAGCGTATGCGATAGCTTTATGAAGGATTTGTTAGTGAGTATGGCGGTTTTGTTGATTCTCCACACAATCGAAAGAGATGACATTTTTGATGGAAAAATCTAGATACCTTGCGATTAACATAATATTGGCAGTCATCGCGTGCAATGGCTGCGCAGCCGCGACCGCCGCAACAGCTCAATGGTTTCCCGTGTCCGGAACGACGACAGATTACACCGCAAGCGTGTTAATATCGTTTACAAATGGAACCAAGTCAGCATATAGTCTTTTCAACGTGTTTGGTAATTCATCAATTCCCACGATGTGCCAAGCCCAATATTTCTGGCATTATGGAAACCTTACATATCCAACGATAGCACCTGGTGTAGAAATAAAAATGCGGCACGTGTACACGGAACTGAATTCGACACACATGAACCGAACGACGGCATTTCTCTTTGGAAACATCGTCACGAACACGACGTCCGTGAATTTCATATATTCACGCGGGACCTCGTTTGTTATATCGCGAACCTTTTTCCAAAACGCGGGTATACCGGTCAGAAAGGACGGATTCATGGATGAGCAGGCAGGCGAGACGTTTGACCACATCAACAATCTTGCGGTCATCGGAGATGTCGTTGGCACGCGGTACCACGTTCAAGCGATAACACGAGAAGGCGAGGAAATTTTGAGTTATTATGATGCCATAGCACAGGCTAATGAAACATACATTACCGACTCATCTGGTAAAGTTCTTTCCTTTCAGGTTGCAACAAATTGGGGTATCGTGAATTCCGAGATTGCAACTGCCGAGATTCTCTTCGAGGTATCATCTACTTCGTCTATGCCTGTCATCTTCGAGTCCCCGGTTGAATGGGCCGTCGTGATTGCGCTCGCTGCAGTTGTGGTGGTGCTTGCCACCCTTCTTGCCCGGAAACGCAAGAGCAAATGAAAGGCACAAGGAAAACCTTTGAAAAATTAATTTTTTCACTTTGATCTCAAAAATGTGTTATTTTTTTGCATTTTCATTTCTGCTTGCTACCGCAAGGCTGTCATCATTCGGTACAAGCCCGATCCACTTTGCATTGGAAAATATAGTAATCAACTATACAATCTGCTATGATGTGATAAAAACGATTCACTTCTGTTGCTTTAATGGTGGAAGCAGATGTTCAAAATCGAAATGTAATCCTTGATACACGGATTTCTTAAGCGGTAACTCGATTTTTTTCCTCTGAAGTGCCGACATGTATGCCGCTATGACGCCTTCCACGTGTGCCCGCCCGTCCTCGTAACCCGGGACCCACTTGGCGGGAAAGTCCACGATTTCTGGCTGGTTCATGATCCGCGCGATGAACATGTCGGCCTGGCGCTTGTAGGCCCGGGATTTCCGGAAATTGCCCGGCACGAGCAGCGGCGACCGCTTGTTCGTGATGATGTTCGTTCCCGAATATTTCTGGAGCTTCACGGGCTTGAGGGTGTACTCGTGCGGTGCGTCCCAGTAGATGCTCCCGCTCGTGCCATGTACGTGGCCGCGCTCCTCGCCAAAGGGCCGTCCTTTCACGTCTTGACTTCGTTCTACCAGGCCAATGGCCCCGCTCTTGTACTTGATCGTGATGATGCCGTGATCCTCGTGCACGCGACCTGGATAAACCCTGGATATTTCTGCACTCACATGCTCTGGTTCCCCTAGCCAGAACCGGAAGAGGTCGTAATAATGAGGCAAATGGTCCATGAGATCCCCGCCACCAGCTCTTGCATCGGTAAGCCGCCACGCGCCAAGGTTCTCTTCCAGGTCGATGCCCAGCTTCTTGAACAAATTCAACGTGCCGCGGATAAGTCCGGTACTGAGGTCCGGGATGTAGTGATACCAGTAGATCGAGGCTTGGAATGGAACGCCGATTTCCCCGTTTTCCAGCGCCTCCTTGATTTTTTGGTGAGTTAGCTCGAACCTTTTTTGCGACGCCACTTGAAATACCGTTTTAACACTGTTCACCGCATCGCCGATCACGTCGCACTCGTCCATCGACACGGCCATCGGCTTTTCAACGAGCACGTGGATGCCACGTTTCACCGACGCTAAGACTTGCTCGCAATGTGCCCAGTGGGGACTACAAATACTCACCGCATCGATCTCGCCGGATTCGATGAGATCCATTGGGTCTTTGTAACTCTTGCCAATCTTGAACGATCTTGAGAATTTATCGAGATGCTTCTCGTTCGGGTCTGCCGCGGCGACCAGTTCGGCATTTGGATTTTCTTTATACCATAACGCGTGTCCTAACCGTGCGATTGTCCCGCACCCGATGATCCCGACTTTTACTTTCATAGAACAACCTTTCCTTCCACCTTTTTAAATCCAAAGCGGGTCCTTGTCAAGAACGCGTCTGGTCGCAAGAAATCACGATTGGTTCAATCCGGGGAATCGACCCGATCGTTACCCGGTTTTTTTCTGATATTTTTCTTTAGTTGAATTGGCAGAAATCAAGGCCATCAGCTCGCTGGCTTCCTTGTCCGCTTCTTCCCACGGCGTCTTGAACCGGTCCTTGAGCGGTGATCGATTGAATCCCGCGGCCGCGCACTTGCAGAAGATGTTCACGATGAACTTGCTCGGGCCGCACAAGACCACCGCGTTGGCGAAATGCTGGATGCCGCGTGAATCGAAGCCGCCGACGAGCCCGTACACGAAGAACATGAGCATTGGCAGAAAGAACAGCATCGCGAACAAGAAAAGCGCGATGAGCGGCACCACGGCGACGATGGACGGGTACGCGGCCCATGTTGCATTGAAGATCTGCACCATCACGAGATTGACAGGTATCACGGCAAGCAGCGAGATGGCCGTGGCCCCGAACATTTGCCAGACGTTGATCTTGATCCGCACGCATTTCTTGTGCACGAGGTAAAACTCCACCGCCGTGATGGCGATGTAAGCCGGGATGTCGTGCACGACGTAGAGCGGGAGCAACGCGGTTTCCCCGAGCACGGGTAAGGCGGTCAAGCCCCATGGCGACAAGAAAAGGAAAACCGTGACCATCTTCACGACCTTTTCCGTGATGATGCCATACGTGCGATACTCTGGCCGGTCGAAAGCTTGCAAGAATTCAGCACCGATGACTGCGGGCGTGACGAGAAGCCTTGGAATCACGTACAGAGGAATTATCGAAGCGGTCGCGGCGAAGTTTCCGCCGAGGTGGCTAAAGACTGGCGGGATCATGATGGCGATTTGGACCGTGAGAAAAGAGGCGAGGTACATCCAATTTTGGAGGTAATGGGTGACGGCGTACTGGGCAAGCTTCTTCTTGCCGTTGTTGTAGGATTCGGACAAGATGGCGGAATAATCGTATCTCAAATTCACGAGATTCGCGATCGTGCGCGCCAGGTCGATCAAGCCCATGATGAACACGTAATTTGGCATCCACGTTATCATCATGATCAAGGTCAAGTAGTCCGTGAGTGCCGAGATCAAGGTGGCCCCGACGAGCTTGAACCCGTAGACCAGGCATTCCCGAGCCTCGACGCGGGTGAATCCGGGAATCATAACTTCTCGCAGCTTAATGCCGTACGGTTTCAAGATCTTGCTCAAGTAATGCCCGGCCAAAGCCAGGGCGAAGAAATCGTCGATGTATTTCCCTATGATGAAACCGATGGTGGCGCCCATCATTTCGCCGAGTATGGGATTGATCGATCCGAAATAGCGCCCGACGAGGATGAACGAGATCGACGTGATGTTTTCAAACAAGACGCCTTGGACGATGTCGACCACGTTCGCGCGATCATAGCGTTGGAACCCTTTTAGCGAGGAATTGAACGCGCCGAGCATCCCAGGAAATTGCACGGTCGAATAGATCATGAAGAACCACATGGCGTAGTTCAAGTTGGTGTTGACCAGGTAAAAAAGACAAAAGATCGCGACGATCGTGACTTGGAGCAAGCCAGTAAACATTTGGAAGTAAACGAAAAACTGGATGTACCGCAATGCCTTTCGCGGGTTGATTTCAGCATATTGACTTGCAAACCTCTCGCAGGCTGGCCCCGTGGCCACGTCCATTATCGAGAAAAAGAGCCCGAAGTAGTTCACCGTGAGCATCTGGAATCCCATGGCGTCGGGAAATGGCAAAATATAATTTGGGAGAATCCAGGTATACATGAGCAGTGCCGGGATGGCGATGACGAGAAAGATGACGTAATTGAACCAGAACGACGCGAGCGGCCTGTGAACGCCGAGAGTTCTCCATAACTGGTCTCTTTCCCCCGCCTTATTGCCGGCGAGGGCGTTCGTGCCCTCAACCGGGCTCGGTGGGTTCCCGTCCATGACTAACTTGATTAGTTTTCTTGATTAAATCAGTTTTGATCGATAGTCTTTTGTCCTTAGTCTTTCAACGTCTTACAAGGAATCGAACGAACGTTTATCCAGATAGACAATGCCTAGCGCGAAAGGGACGGATGTCATCAACGCGTTGAACCATGAGATCCGTCGAAAAATCTTGATGCTCCTTGAAAGCACACCGAAGACCTACTCGCAGTTACTCGAAACGTTCGATATCGCCACCGGAAAGTTGAACTATCACTTGAAACTTCTCGAAGGCCTGATTG
>Ga0315277_10009463_pt1 | contig 12442 bp, 12 predicted proteins | sample YL17G05_15_MG_FD_203695 | JGI IMG/M metagenome (GOLD analysis project Ga0315277, IMG submission 203695) | Sediment microbial communities from Yellowstone Lake, YNP, Wyoming, USA - YL17G05_15 | ecosystem: Environmental > Aquatic > Freshwater > Lake > Sediment | place: USA: Wyoming | collected... | reverse complement strand
CTGGTTCAGCAACCCAATAAGCGCACTGACCAAAGCAGTGGAAAATGGATACTACATCACAGAAGGAGTGCCAGCAGTCTATTCAGACGGCATACGAGAGGTAGTCAAAAAAGTGCCACTAACTCGCCTAATGACAGAAACAGACGGACCAGTACACTATTTCAGAAAGCCCTTTGAAGGCAATCGGACAACACCAGCTTTCATTCCCATGGTGGTTAAGGCTATATCAGAGATCAAGAACTTGACCCTTGAAGATGTTGCTGAACAAGTGGCAAACAATTTTGAAGCCTTCTTCGGAGTGGAATTAACCGATCGATTCAGATGGAACGTAGCAAGTGGATTGCCACATTCATCTCGAGTCCCACATGAGTAAAGTTAAATTAGTCTTGCTGCCTTTATGTGAGCTAACTTTAGCGTGTCCATACCGCTGGAGCCCAAAACAAACAATGTACACTCATAGGAGCAGAAAACTTGGGAAATGTGAGAACGGATCAGGTAAAGCGAACGGCTAAGGAGCTTATCAGACGCTTCCCTGACAAGTTCAATAACGATTTTGAAAACAACAAGCATCTAGTCAGTACGCTTACACAGGGGACAACGATCAAGATTAGAAACCAGATTGCTGGTTATATCACGCGCTATCTTGCCTTGGAACAAGAGGAAGCTCCTGAAGGAGAAGAGACTCTGGCGGAAGAAGGCGAAGCTGCTTGATGGACGGATACCGAAAGGGCTGGGCACTCCGCTACCTGCGTGAAGCCAAAGCCGAGCTTGAAGCTGCAAGAAAAATGCCCTACATGGCTCCAAGCCTGGTTCTGGAATCAATAAGAAAGGCCCGAAATGCTATTTACTATAGCCTAGGTGAACCTGCATTCGTGGAAATAGTCATAAGAGAGACTGCCGAAAAAACTCAAACACAGGCAATAACGGATCCCGTGTTGAAGTGTCTGGTGGAGATTGAAGAGATAATACAGCAGCTGGCACAGGTGGAGCAGGTGGACGGAGAAAAAGCCATGAAACAAGCTGACAACCTAGTGAAGCTAGCCTCAGACATCGTCGAAACGCTGATAGAAGAAAAAATAGAAGAATAAAGAAGCTATTTCTCAACAGCCTTGGCTATGCGGTCCAAAGCCTTCTTGATGTTCTCAACCGAATTGGCGAAAGACAGACGCAGATAGCTTTCTCCAAACTTGCCGAATGAAGTGCCTGGCAGCACTGCCACGCCAGCGTTGTAAAGCAGATGATCTCCTAGCTTGCGAGAGTCCATGCCTGTGTCGGTTATGTTTGGGAACGCGTAGAAGGCTCCTTTCGGTTTCTTGCATGTGAAGCCCTTGATCTTGTTCAAGCCTTCAACGATGACTTCTCTTCGCCTCTTGAACTCAGCAACCATCCTCTCAACATCGCCCTGCAATCCTTTCAAGGCCTCGATGCCCGCGATCTGGGTAAAGGAAGCTGTACACGAGTTCGAGTTGGTCATCAACTGTGCAATCTTTTGAGCAATATCCTTCCGCATCACACCGTAGCCGAGTCTCCAGCCAGTCATCGCGTAAGTCTTTGAAAAGCCATCCAGTAGGATCGTCTTGTCCTTCATTCCCGGTAGCGAAGCGATGCTGTCATGCTTGCCCTCGTAGATTATTCTGCTGTAGATCTCATCAGCCAGCACAAACACGTCATCCCTGTCCGCAATGCAGTCGGCTATGACTTTCAAATCATCTTTTGTCAGAATCCCGCCTGTCGGGTTTTCCGGATAGTTCAGTATGATCATCTTTGTTTTCTTCGTTATCTTCTCCTTAACATATTCGGGGTCAAGCCTGAAGTCGTTCTCTTCCTTCAGCGGTATGGGCACTGGTTTGCCTTGAACAAAGTTCACCAACGACTCATAAACAGGAAAACCAGGATTAGGGTAAAGAACCTCTTCGCCCGGGTTCACCAGAGCCAGCATGCTGAAGAACATTATTGGCTTGGCACCAGGAGTCACAACAACCTCGTCGGCTTTTGCCTCTATTCTCCTAGTTCTTGAGATGTACTGGGCGATGGTTTCTCTAAATTCTGGAAGCCCAGCTGATGGCCCATAATGAGTGTAGCCGTCTTTGAGCGCTTTCACAGCTGCATCTTTGATATTTTGTGGCGTGTCAAAATCTGGTTCACCGATCTCCAAGTGCACAATGTTTTTCCCTTGCTTTTCAAGGGCTTTTGCTCTTGCGAGCACTTCGAACGCTGTTTCTGTTTCTAGGGTTTCCATTCTTTTCGCGAAGATGGAGTTCACTCGGATCACCTTAACCTGAAAGGGAAAAAGAAGTTAAAGAAAGACGGTATATAACCGTTACAATTCAGTCTAGCCCAAATCCATGTCTAGAATTGCCTTGTCAAAGGTTTCACTTTCATCACGTCTGGGTTAACCAGGTTGGGCGGCTTCCTTCCCTCAAAGAATGCAACAAGGTTGTCTGCAACCATCTCTGACATCTTGGAACGCGTCTCAAAGCTTGCACTAGATATGTGAGGCGCAACGACCACGTTGTCAAGTTTGAGCAGTGGATTGTCAACTAGTGTCGGTTCCTGTTCGAAAACGTCAAGCCCCGCACCAGCGATTCTGCCTGCTTTCAGAGCCTCGTACAAGGCTTTCTCGTCGACAACTGGTCCGCGTGAATTGTTTATCAGGTAAGCCGTTTTCTTCATCAGCTTGAGCTTATCTGCATTCACCAAGTGATGAGTCTCTCTCATCAGAGGAACGTGTATGCTCACGAAATCCGACTCTTTGAACACCGTGTCCAGATCGACTTTCTTCGCGCCGAAGTCTTTCTCCATCTCAGGTCTGGGAATGACATCGTAGAAGAGGATTTTCATGCCGAACCCTGTGGCTCGTTTCGCCATGGCGTAGCCGATTCTTCCCGCGCCCACGATGCCTATGGTTGCTCCCCATATGTCTCTGCCCTGCAGCATGGCAGGGTGCCAAGCCACTTTCCATTGTCCAGTGCGAACGTACTTGTCTGCTTCAACCACTCGTCTTGCCACAGCCATAAGCAGAGCCCAAGCAAAATCCGCAGTCGTATCAGTCAGCACTTCAGGCGTGTTCGTCACGTAGATGCCTCTTTTTGTGGCTTCTGGAATGTCTATGTTATCGAAGCCCACTGCCAATTGCGACACAATCTTCAGTTTGGGTGCAACGTCAAAAACCTCCTTGTCTATCTTGTCAGACAGAAGAGACACAAGCGCGTCAACGTTCTTTGCCTTCTCTATTATGGTCTTCTTTGGTGGGGGTGCATATTCGGGCCAGACTTCAGCGTCAAAATGCTTCTTGATTACGTTCAAGCCTCTTTCAGGAAGCTCGCGAGTCACGTAAATCTTCAGTTTAGGCATACGATTCACCAAACAGATGTTTGCGGAATTCTTTATTAGCGTTGGCTTATTACACTTACGCATTCACCCATAGAAAACGGACAATGGTCTGTCAAAATGGTAATCATAAAGAATATGGAACAGCTCATCAAGAACGGACAGACATCGCTGGATCGGAAAGCCCGCGAATTGGCCCTGAAAAGCCTCGAAGCCGCAGTGAACGCGGTAGACCCCAGACGAATAATGAAATCAAAACTCCAGCTCGAAGGTTCATTACTCCGAGTAGACGGGTATTCGTTTGATCTGAGAAAATTCAAGCACACCTATGTTGTGGGCGGAGGCAAAGCAAGCGGCTCGATGGCAGAATCACTCGAACAGGTTTTAAGCGGCTACCTAACGCTTGGATTCGTGAACGTCCCAAAAGGAGACAGAAGCAAAACAACGGTCATACAGCTTCATGAGGCAAGCCACCCGATTCCAGATGAAACAGGCGTCAAAGGAACACGCACCATGATAGAAATAGCTGAACAAGCAGAAGAAGACGACTTAGTTATTTGCTTGATCTCGGGTGGCGGCTCGAGCCTTATGCCTCTACCGCGGGGCGGAATCTCGTTGACCGACAAAAGAGAACTCACAGATGCTCTGCTCAAATGTGGCGCAACGATAAACGAGATAAACACCGTCAGAAAACACATTTCAGACTTCAAAGGTGGCTGGCTTGCCAAAAAAGCCTATCCGGCCACAGTCCTGAACCTGATCCTTTCTGACGTTTTGGGCGACCCTCTGGATTTCATCGCTTCAGGACCAACGGTGCCGGATTCAACTACCTTCAGCGACGCCGTTAACGTGCTGAAAAAACACAGCCTATGGAACAAGGCATCAGCATCTATCAAAAAGGTTCTATCAGACGGCGAGAAAGGCGCAACCCCTGAAACGCCAAAAGCCAGTGATGAAGCGTTCCGAAAAGTTCACAATGTCGTTATCGGGAACAACAGGTCTGCAAGTTTGGCGGCAAGCGAATATCTCAAGTCAAATGGTTTGAACACATTTCTGTTGACATCAACTTTGGAAGGAGAAGCCAAACAGATAGGACGAATGCTCGCATCAATAGTGAACGAAGTGATAGTCTCTGGAAACCCTGTTCAAAAGCCATCAGGTATAGTTGCTGGTGGCGAAGCAACCGTGATTGTTACTGGAAAAGGGCGTGGTGGGAGGAATCAGGAAATACCGCTGGCTGCCGCGACGAAGTTACGTGAGTTTAACGGTGTGGTTGTGGCTTCGCTCAGCACTGATGGCGTAGACGGACCAACAGACGCTGCCGGCGCAATCGTTGACGGAAAGACATTGTCCAGGGCATTGAGAGAAGGACTGGTCCCAGAGAAGCTTCTGGCTGAAAACGATTCTTACCACTTGTTCGAAAAGTTGGGCGATCTTATATTCACAGGGCCTACTGGCACCAACGTCAACGACGTATCACTCATAGTAATTCTGTAACATTTGGAAAAGGCGAATAGAATCATGGTCTTAACCGTGCGCTTCATTGGATCTTTACGTGCTTCGTCAAAGAAAACTGAACTCAAGCTTAAGGTCCAGAAGACCATTTCGCTGAAAAAAGTCATAGCGCAGATTGTTGAGGAGCAGCCTAAACTCAAGCGTGCTCTTATTGACCCGGAACTCGGCGACCCAAGGACGAACACGATCATGCTCGTGAACGGAAAAGATATCAGTGTTCTGAAGGGAATGGAAACCATGCTCAAGGATGGAGACGAATTGGTTTTTGTTCCAGTCGTGCATGGAGGATGATGGAACAGTGAAACTCTATGCAGTCAAGACGAGAACCATTAAAGTGGGCGACAGTCTGGTTGAGATAATTCTAGAATCACTGAGAGCTCAGAATTTACAGCTTGAAGACAATGATATCGTGGCTCTAACTTCAAAGATCATATCCTATTCAGAGAGCCGACTGGCAAAAATGAGCGAGATCAAGCCTTCTGAAAAAGCAAAAGAACTTGCACAACAGCATGGTCTGAAACCAGAATTCGCTGAGCTGATCCTGCGTGAAGCAACCAAAGTCTACGGTGGAGTTGACAAGGCCGTCTTGACCCTTAAGAATGGGATTCTCACGGCTAATGCAGGCATAGACAACAAGAACTCGCCAGAAGGCTTCGTGGTTCTGTGGCCAAGCAACCCCCGAGAATCAGCGGACAAATTGAGAAAAGAAATCAGGCACGCGACTGGAAAGCGAGTTGCTGTTTTGATTGTGGATAGCGGTTTGGTTCCGCTGAGGATCGGCACGACTGGTTTGGCTTTGGCTGTAGCAGGATTCAAACCCATAAAGGACAACAGACAAGACAAGGATCTATACGGAAAACCGATTGCCATCACGCGACAAGCGGTTGCAGATGATTTGGCTTCAGCAACGCACTTGTTGATGGGCGAAGCTGCTGAGAAAACGTCCATAGTAGTGATCAGGGATGCTCCTGTGGATTTTGATGAGGGCGTTTATGATGCTGCAGACATGATGATGTCGTTCAAAGAATGTATTTTCATGGGCACCTTCAGCGGTTCTGGCGATTCAGAAGGAGCATAAAGTTTGTTGGTCTCAGAATCTTGTACAAAGCCACTCCCACGAACGCCGCTGCTATTGCGATGACCGTTCTTTCCACAGGATAAAGAAAAGCGGTGGCTACCCACGTCACCAGAAAGAAGTTTGCATCAGGTATGTTAATTGCCTCAAAAGTCAGAGTACCAACGATTTGACCTGCCAAAGTGGACGCTAGCGAAGTGACGAAGAAAGCGAAGAACAGCTTTGAACCATTCTTCGAGGCAAAATACTTTGTAGCAAGGGTTTGCAGGGGCGAGATCAGGATGACGAGACCGATTAGTTGAAACCAAATGTATGTTGGGAAAAGCCAAACTGGCCCAACAAGGGGATAGAATGCAAGGAAGAGAAAAAGAGAAAGATAAACGATAACAGCGATGGCACGCCTACCTTTGCAGATCAAGCCGCTACACAGGACTGTGGCGACTCCTGAAAAGAAGCTGAGTTGAATGAACGAGCCGAAGAAAAGACCGATAACTCCGCCCAAGACTGCACACAACGTACCCACGTATGGACCGAGGAGTATGCCTATCAACGGTGCCATGATTGCCGCTGCAGTTATTGCCTGACCTGTCAATCCAATAATGGGAGATATTTTCAGAAAGCCAAAGACAACGTACAAAGCTGTGAAAGTGATTGCTAGGGCAATGTCCTTGGTCGTGAGTTTCTTGAGCACAGGTGTTCCTCCTTCTTTTTGGTGTGGAAAGTTAATTATTTGAAATTGTTTATAAATGGTGCAATATGCCTCGCTCGATAATCACTTTGACATCGGACTTTGGGTTGAAAGACCCTTATGTCGCTGAGATGAAGGCAGTGATCCTGAGCATAAGCCCAGACGTGACGATAGTCGACGTAACACATGAGATAGAGAAGTTTAACATAAGAATGGGCGCGTTTGTTCTGGCTTCTGCAGTTCCGTATTTTCCCAAGAACGCGATTCATGTTGCAGTGGTGGACCCAGGTGTCGGAACGAGAAGACGCATGTTGCTCGTACAGATGCCACAAGGCTTTCTGATAGGACCGGACAACGGGATACTGGCTCTTGCCGCAAAAAGACAAGGAATGAAAGCCGTCCACGAAATAACAAACCGCAAACTCATGATGCCAAACGTTTCAAGCACGTTTCATGGCAGAGACATTTTCGCACCTGCAGCAGCCCACCTCGCAAACGGAACACCGCCAGCAAAGTTTGGGTCAAGAACCCCAAGAATAGTAAGTCCCCAGTTTGCAAAGATAATTAAGAGGAAAGACACACTTGTGGGCGAGGTAATTCACGTAGATGGCTTTGGAAACATCATCACAAATATCGGGAAGAACGACCTTGAACCCTTGAACATCAAGAACACGGTCAAAGTTACGCTTGGAAACACGGAGTTGAAACTGAAATTCTGCAAGACTTATGCAGAAGCCGAAATAGGAAGTCCAATAGCACTCATTGGAAGCCACGATTTCTTGGAAATCGCCTTAAATCAGGGCAATGCTGCTAAGAGACTTAAGACAAAAATCGGAGACACGACTGCGCTCTGTCGCCCTTAACTCCATTTTTTTCAGCAAACAAACACTTTCTTCCTAAAGGTTTAGGACAGCGAGTTTCCGTGGATGCTCGATCTCACCCTGAACTGATTCCACATCTTATTCTGAGAATCGTGAAGGAAAAGGGAGTGATCGACGCTGACTATCAAATCCAGCCAGTCACTTCTCGGGATTCAGGTGGGCTCGGCGCCCAAAAGGCAGGTGAACAAGTCTTACGGTTGACTCGTCGAGGTCAAGACTTTCTCCGGACGAGAAAAACAAACGTTAGAATGGACATAGGGAGCCTCACGAAATTTGACGTAAGACTTCTAGGGTGCAGGAAGAACTCTTGCTTATTGCGAATCGTTTTCTGATCTCTCTTCTTTTTGAACATAGGCTGGAAGTCTGAAATCTGCGGCAACCGCTTAATAGGCAGTTGCGCTGTTGTAGTGCTGGCAAGATTGGTTCTGCATGGTTGATCCTCTTTGACACACTGTGCCTTGTTAGGATCAGGTCAGAAGTAGTAGTCCGCGTGTATTTTTTTGTTGGACTACTACTTCTACCCAACGGCAATTCTGTGCATCTCAACATGTGTGTTCGCTATGCCCGTGTTTTCTTGATTGATTTTGCCCGGTTGGGCATGTGCGGTTTTTGTTGAATCAGGGTTGAATCAGTTGGTAGAAGACGACGCTTGTTCCTATAGTCGTCTTCTTTTGCTTGCCAACTTCTTGTGCTGTACATCTGTGAGGTTCAGAGACAGGAGATCACTCACGCCAGGGGAGCGTTACAAAAAAAGATAGTTTTTTTATACATGTTCTCACGACTTATCTGGGCCTTGATCGACTGTGTGGAAAGGTTCCCTGGGAAACTCGTAATTGAAAATATTGTGGCTGTTTCAAATAAATACGGTAGCGAATTTTAGCATCATAACTGGGTTGTTTATGAGTGTGATTTGGGGGGAAAGCTGTCGTTTGACAGGAGCATTATGCCTTCACAAAGACCAGTGGGAACACCCAGCAAAACTGACAAAAGACATACTCATCTTTGTTCAAAGGATGGGAGGTCTGGAAAGGGCAGAAATAAGAATCTAAAACACATGTGACTACTCGTGCTGTGTGCAAACAACGAAGCCATAGCCCACACCTGAATTTTCGCGCGCATCGTAAAATTAAAGATAATGCCCGCTTCAAGATGAAGTGCGCTTCACATCATTGCGCTTGAATTTTGTCTCACTAGCTGACTCTTTAGAGCGGAGGTAATCAAAAGTCAAAAAGCAATTGGTTGCAGACAACGCATCCCTTATCCACTTGAAAGGTACCAAAGCGTATACTTGGAAGTTGTCAAAAATAAGAAGGTAAATTATGTCCATTACTTGATTTAACTTCTGACTACAGTAGTCTGAAAGCTTGGGATTTGGGACAAGCATATATCTGCTAATCCATTCAAAATGATCTCCACTCTCGGTAAGGAAAGGCAGAAAATCCGAGTAATCTGGATGCACGGTGTTGCTCAGGTCTTTATACAAATTCTCTATTCTAGCCCTAACGCTCACTTTTTTCTTCATGCTCCGCAACTTGATGCGCTTGTCTATATCAATCATGTTGAGTAGCTTGCTACCTATCGCTTTTCCGTCTCTTTTCATTTGCTTCAGAACAGAGATCTTCCCTTGCAGATCAAGCTCGCCATATTCTGCATCAACGTAATACGCTTGCAGCATTGACTCCAGCATGAACCTTAATTGACGACAAATAGAGTAGTAGGAGCAGGTTCTTTCCAATATGCGATACTCAATGAGTAATCTCAATACTTCGAGCATCCTAATGTTAATGACCGAATTGCGTTTTCGTTCATCATCCGCATAACTGCCGAATGAAGCCGCAATGTTCGCGCAAGCAAACATATGATGTTGCCAATATGATTTGCTTGGAGGTAAGGTCGAAAGCGCACTCTTCTCTAATTTTCTCAAATATCGGTCGAGTGCCTTGTCCACTTCCTCTGAGCTCCGACCAATGCCTGGTGTTAGAGTTTGAAGAAGCTTCCGAAAGATGTTGAACTCTTTGTATATGTCCTCGTTTTTGGGCATACGTAACAGATGGCACATAAGGCTTTAAAAATCTGACTCAGCTCGCTACACACTTACAATCCTTAACAAAATGCCTACTTCCGAATAAATAGAAGTGAATCACTCGTGCAAACCGCTTCCTAGATTGAATTCGAGGAGATCCGGTATGTAGTGATGAACCCGCATCAGCACTGTCACGGAAAAAAAAGGGAATTTGCGGAAGACATCGCCACGAACCTCCGAATAAAGGCTTATTAGCGCACGCTTCTTGGTGTTTATCATGGAAACGGCAAACGTAGTCATTATCGGAGCAGGGGTTGTAGGCTTAGCGGTTGCTGCAAAGCTTTCAGAGGGAAATGAAGGTGTTTATGTTTTTGAGAAGAACGCGAAGTTTGGACAGGAGACAAGTAGTCACAACAGTGGAGTGATTCACTCAGGTATTCATTATCCAAAGGACTCTCTCAAAGCCAAACTATGCGTAAAGAGTAACCCTATTCTTTATGAGATTTGCGAAAAGTGCAGTATCACATACAAGAGACTAGGAAAGCTGACAGTGGCGATTAAGGAAGAGGAAATGGAGGAACTGGAGAAGCTGATGAAACAGGGCGAAGCAAACGGTGTTGAAGGTTTAAAGTTTCTGGGGAAAGAAGAGGTCAAAAGGTTGGAGCCGAACGTTGAGGTTGAAAAAGCCCTTCATTCACCTTCTACAGGAATACTGGAGCCAGACGAGTTGATGAACCATTTCTACGCACGCGCTCATGAGAATAACGTTGTTCTTGCTATGGAAACCGAGGTTACGGATCTCAGAAAGACAGCTAGCGGATTCGAAGTGAGCGGAATAAGCGTCGGTGACAAGTTCACAGTCACCGCAAAAACGGTGATTAACTGTGCAGGTCTTCATTCGGACAGAATCGCTACGATGGCTGGAATAGACGTGGACAAGTTCGGTTACAGACTACATTATGCAAAGGGAGACTATTTCAGGGTGAGCGGAAAGCCTCCTGTTAGGATGCTGGTCTATCCTGTTCCGAAGGGAGCTGGTTTGGGCATTCATCTGACTCCGGACTTGGCTGGGATGGTGCGGTTGGGTCCGAACGCTTACTACGTGGATAAGGTTGATTATGAAGTTGAATCAAATGAGCAGGAGTTTCGCGAAGACGTCAGAAGGTTCCTGCCAGTTATTGACAAGTATCAGATACAGGTTGATTCAGCCGGTGTGAGACCGAAGCTTCAGGGTCCAAAGGATGGCTTTAGGGATTTTGTCATAAGACACGAGGAAGATAAGGGTCTATTTGGGTTCATAAACCTCGTAGGCATCGAGTCTCCCGGTTTGACGGCTGCTCCAGCAATCGGAGAGTTTGTCTCCGAAATATATGAAAGCGAGATTAAAGGGTAGACTGCTTTCGAGTTGAGGAAACGGCTCAGTCTCGAAATCTATTTTTTCCGTTGTGTACTTTGCATGTTTTCTTTGATCACTTCAGCCAGTCGATGGATTCCTTCATCTATCTGCTGCTCCGTTGAGAATGAGAAGTTGAGCCTCATTGTGTTCTGTCCTTTGCCGTTGCAGTGAAAAGCTGAGCCAACAACATAGGCTACTTTCTTTTCGATAGCTTTTGGAAAGAGATCGTTAGCGCTCATTTTCTTGGGCAGTTTGACCCAGAGGAACAGACCGCCTTCTGGCTTTGACCATTCTACCTCTTTAGGCATGTACTTCTCCAACGCTTTCAACATGGCGTCCAGTTTTCTGCCGTATACCTTGCGAATGTTCTCGATCTGTCGTGGAAGTAGTCCGCGTCGCAGATATTCAGCTGCCATGAGTTGTGTGTAAGTTGGAGAACACAGGTCCATGCTCTGTTTCGCCACGACCATGCGGTCCATCCATTCAGTTGGAGCCATTATCCAAGCCAACCTCAAACCAGGCGAGAGTAGCTTGGAAAAAGTGCTGAGCGCTATTACATAGTTCTCTTTATCAAAACTATAGATGGCCGGAACAGCTTCTCCCTTGTATCGCAGATCTCTATATGGGCTGTCTTCAATGATGGGAACTTCGTACTGACAAGCCAACTCCAAAAGCCTCTTGCGTCTCTCCAAAGGCATCGTCACTCCAGACGGGTTCTGGAAGTCCGGAACAACGTAGATGAACTTCGGCTTCTTTCCCTTCTTAGCTAGTCTCTCAAGCTCCTTCTCCAGAAGGTCCATTCTCATGCCTTCATAGTTTTGTGGCACACCAATCATTCTGGCTCTGTAGGCTGTGAACGCCTGCAGTCCGCCGATGTAGGATGGCAATTCGAGCAGAATAATGTCATTCGGATCCAAGAATATTTTGGAAATGATGTCTAGCCCCTGTTGTGAGCCTGCGGTAACGAGGATGTTTTCGGGTTTAATCCCTGCTTTTTCGCGGTTTAGCCATTTTGCAATCTCCTGTCTAAACGACAACTCTCCTTCTGTTGGTCCATATTGCAGGGCAAGGGTTCCTTTCTCGCGCAAGACTTGGCACGAAATCTCTTCTAAATCCTTAACCGGAAAAGTTTCAGGACCTGGGAGTCCACCAGCAAAAGATATAATATCCGGTTGCCGAGTGAATTTTAACAGTTCTCTTATTTCAGAGCGTCTCATGTTGAGAGCATTCTTTGAATAGAAGCTGGCTAGATCTTTGATCATATCTCCGTTTCGCTCCTCTCGGGCTTGTTTTCTCTAGTTTGGCGACCTTCAGCTGGACATATAAAGTTTGAGCTGCATTTTGCGACAAATAAAGAACATTCTTTCACATATTTCTTGGCTGAAGCTGTGTTAGGGAGTGCTGATGCTTTTCTGTCTTCCTCTTTTGATTGACCTATCTATATTTTCGGTGTTTTTCTTCTGCTTTTATACTTTCTGAGCATATATGGTGTCAGGTGAGGTGTGTTAATGTCTGGAGATTTAATGCGGTTTGA
>Ga0315277_10009462_pt1 | contig 12443 bp, 7 predicted proteins | sample YL17G05_15_MG_FD_203695 | JGI IMG/M metagenome (GOLD analysis project Ga0315277, IMG submission 203695) | Sediment microbial communities from Yellowstone Lake, YNP, Wyoming, USA - YL17G05_15 | ecosystem: Environmental > Aquatic > Freshwater > Lake > Sediment | place: USA: Wyoming | collected... | reverse complement strand
CCAGGACGGCTTGACCAACATCAATGAATTCCGCCGCGAGTGCGACCCGAAAAACCCGGACACGGACGGCGACGCGTTTTTCGACGGGACCGAGGTGCTGTGGAACACGAATCCCCTCGATCCGAGCAGCAACCCTTTGAGCTATCTCCTCATCATAATCGGGGTGATCACGATCCTGGCCGCTGCCGGGGTCGTGACGACGTCGCGAAAGGGCATTAAGAAGCGAGACCTCTTGCTTACCATCCTACAACCACTCGTCTCGAAGCTTGAAACAATGCTGGCCAACGGTAACGTGCTCGGCACATTCCCGGTCGCGAAGGAAATCGATGATTGCTTCAGCCAGCTGTCGGCCCTGCCCGCCATCGTGTCGCAGCAGTCCCGCATCCGCTCGTTAAAGCTAGTCATTACCAGGCACTTCGATGCCCTCTTGATGAAAGCACGGACGGACGCGATCGAGATGGCACAGGCAATATCGGCGAAGGTTAACGCGGGCAGCATCATTGGAGCCATGAAACTCGTGGCCATGATCAAGGACTTGCTCGTGGTGGTGCATTGGCTGGGCGGTAGCGTGGATGATATCGAAGGACGGTTGAAGCCCGATCTCGACTGGGTGCAGTGGGCGAGGGAAAATAAGCTGGACCAGCTGGCCAAGGAGCTGGAAGAGATCAAGACTGACCAGGGTCTTGACCGCACGGCAAAGCTCATCCGCATCTCGAAATTGCAGAGGGATGCTGCAAAATCCGGGATCGCTGACGGGACGAAGGAGAGAAAGGCTGATGACTCATAAAAAGGCACGGCGTATCCAAAATAGGATCGTGATGCAATAAGGGGATTTCTAACGGTTATAGCAGAAAGATCACCACTTTCCATTTCCTGGTTTTTATTACATCTTATCGTATATTGCAATTGACAATACATTCAACGTCGAAGCGGGTACACCATGCAAACAAGCATTGAAACGGACATCCTGGTGACCGGTGGGGGGCTTGCCGGTTGTTTTGCCGCGATTGCCGCGAAGCGCACCAATCCAGCATCACGAGTATTCCTGGTCGAGAAATACGGGTTCCTGGGTGGCATGGCGACCGCTGGCTTCGTGTTTCCCTACATGTCTTACAAGTCTGCGAATAAAAGGCTCGTTGGCGGGCTTTTCAAGGAGCTGAACGATCGACTCGTGAAGGAAGGATTCATGCTTGATGCGAGCCGGGACTTTCCGAGCAGATTTGATTCGGCGATGCTTCGATGCGTGCTGGATACCATGGTCATTGAAGCGGGTGTTGATATGCTATTCCATGGCCTCGTGAACTGCGTGGAGACGAGATCCGATTCGATCGACGCTAAAAAGATCGTGTCCGAGACCATCCAAACAAAAGCGGGCTCGATCCACGCTACCGCGAAGTGGTATATCGACGCGACAGGCAATGCCGATATCGTGTTCCACGCGGGCGGTAAATGGGTTATGGGTCGCGAGTCGGATGGCCTTGTCCAGCCAGCCACGTTAAATTTCCGTGTTGGCAACATTGGCATGCTTGCACCGAATCGCCAGATAATAGGCGTGAAGATCAAGACCGAAAAAAAAGCAGGGAATCCGCTCACGCCCCGGGATAACTGCCTCGCGTTCGATGCCGGGCATCACCAGCTTCATTTCAACCAGACGCGCGTCGCTGGATTTGATTTCACGGATCCTTTCGCCATGACTGCTGCTGAGATCGAGGGCCGAAAGCAAGCGAGCAGATTTATCCACTTCCTGCGTGACAAAATCCCGGGATACAAGCGTTCCACGGTCGTGGATCTCGGGACAGAGCTTGGCTTGCGCGAAACTCGTCGCATTGTCGGCGAATACGTGCTCACGGAGCAAGACTTGCTCGACTGCAAGCAATTTCCTGACCGCATAGGGCTCGGCAACTACAGTATCGACATCCACGACCCGAAAGGCACCGCAAACACGGACATCCGCCACATCCCCGCGGGAAAATGGTATAGCATTCCGTTCCGGTCGCTTATCCCGAAAGATATCTCGAACTTACTCGTAGCTGGCAGGCCAATATCGGCCACCCACGTCGCGCACTCGGCAATACGCATTTTGCCAACATGTTCGGCAATCGGCCATGCTGCTGGAGTTGCCGCGGGCTTGATTGCACAGGCGAATAGCAGCGGCACGTTCAAGGACCTTCTTGTGGCTAAAATCCAGTCCTTGCTGCGAGATCAAGGCGCGGTGCTCGAATGACCTTATAACACCTTTTTTTTCACGCATTTTTCAAATCTTGGAAGAGATCCTTGTACAAGGACTGTTTCCGGTAAAAAACCGGGGGTTCACCATGCGGTGCCGGGACTGTGATCCAGCCTCCGGAATATCCCGTGCCAGACCAGAGGTGAATCCAATCATCTCGCGGAAGGTATAGCTCGCGCGTGGTCGATTCCTTGATGTACACCGGGGCTATGAGTAGATCTCTGCCTAGCAAGTATTGATATTGCAGCGAACGGGGCATTCTTGCATGAAGTATAGGATCGTCCTCGTAATGCAAGAAGCAATGGCGTACGACTGGCATCCCCGTTGCGGAATATTCCTTTATGGAGTCTTTCAAGTAATCCTTCAACCGGGCATGGATCCGGGAAAACTTCGCGAAATGGCGCAGTGTTTCTTCATCGGAATCTTGCGTCCAGCCGGAATGCCCTTTCGCATCATGGGTTCGCATAATGCACGTGAACGCGCTGAACTCCGTGGCTCGCATGAAGAGATCTTTTGTCCGCTTGGTCCAAGGGAGCCGAAATTCCCCGCCGATATCAGCATGGGTTTGACCGATGCCGATGAAACCCATCGAAATAACAGCACAGATCGCGGCGGGAAGGCCCATGTCGAGCCAGAACGTCATAATCTGGTCTCCTGCCCATATGAGAGGTGAATATCGGGTTGTCCCGACATTTCCAGACCGCGAAAAAAACACGATTGCATCATCGCCGCGATCCCGTCCCATTTCCTCGATGGCTTCCGCGTTGATTTGCGCCCAAAGGACGGGATACTTGTTGTGGTGCAAGTACGGGTCTTCTTTTGAATGCGCGACGCCATCGATGGGAAAATATTCCGCGAAATCGCACATCCATCCGTCCAGACCGATACCGATCATATTTTCCTTGATCAGCCCTTTAAACCATGTCCACGTGTCCGGGTTCGTCAAATCCAGCAACACCGCGTAAAACGAATACATCCGTAGGTTATACGCCTCACCGGCTTTGTTTTTTACCAAAAGCCCGCGGTCCCGGGCATACTCGAACAAATCCCCATCGAGCATCAAGAAACAATTGTTGTAGCCCAGGAAGCGAATCCCTTCGGCGTGCAATTTCTTGATGTATGCCGGCAAGTCGGGATACAGCTCGGGACTGTATTTCCAGTTCCAGAAGAGCCGGGTTTGTGCCTTGAACTTCCGCAAGCCTGTCCAATCCTCGACCCACACTGCCGCAACCTTGGTGTTGCCTCGCCGCGCACGGTCGAGCTTGGAGATAATACTGTTTGGATCTTTCGGGTCCAAACCACCGACGATGCCCAGCCACGCGCCATCCAATGCCCACTCGGGAAGCGGTCGCTGGCGTCCCAAGTATGCGGTTAACGAGCTCAAGACGCCGGCAGCAGATGCTTGCACGTCGATGATGATTTTCGAGGGAAATTCATTAACGTGCAAGACATGGCGATCTTTTCCCCGGAAATCGAATTCTGCAAAGGCATAGGAGTCCACGTGGACGAAATAATTCCGGGAGGAGATGAACGTGGGCTGGGGAAAGTAGGTCGTCCACCACTCGCCGCCCGCCCCGATTGCCAGATCGGCGAGATACTTGAACATTGAATGGTTCTTTACTATGCCGGGTTCCTGGGTCCACAAAGGCACCCGGCGGCCTCGTAAATTGAGAAACGAGAATTGCTCCCCACAGCCATAGATTGCTTCCGTGGGATCCGCAGGTAAATTGATAATGAAATGGTTATAAGGAAATGAAGTTTCCGGAAGCTTTCCAATGATCTCCGGAACGAGTTCTAGCCGGTTCTCGACGATGTTGAAATGCAGCGCGAGGATCTCCTCGAATTCAATCGTGAATGATCCCTCCGTGCCCGCTTTTTTAACGAGCCGCAGGGGCCGGCGCTGGGAGACCTTGTTTTTTAGCTTGTAATACGAGATGTACCGCGGATTCATACGGAACTTGGGATCGCATCGGGCAAGTTCAACGCACGGGCGTGGAGGCGTGTGCTCGAGCACGATTTTGCCCTTGAAGCGCACTTGAAACTCGTTTCTTTCGTGGTCAATTGTAAGATCGAGATCGGCGGCAGCCATGGTACATCCTTGACTTATTGACGGGATTCTATGTGGTTAATTAGTTGCTTAATTATCCTTAGGCGCTTAACGTAATTATAGGTGAATAAAAGTATGAAGTACGCAGTATTATGGGGGCTTGGCGAGGCCAACGATCGCCCCGGGGTTGAAGGGCGCTTGTTCTTGTGCCCGAGACCTAGAAAGATCGAGTTTTCCGGAGAAATGGTCGAGATAATCGCTACGACGACGTTCGACACGAGCGCGCACGAGGATAGCTACTTGCACGCGCAGCTCGATGACGAGATCGTTTCCTATAAAAGAGATCCTCTGCAAATTGCAAGAATCGACGAGGATGAGGATGCCGCGAGCATCATCGAGAAACTTGGTGTCAACGTGACGGTCATAGGGGAAGAAGGATTTCACATGGAAACAAAGGATGACATCCTCATCATCTTCGCAAATGCCACGGCGGGATTGTTCTACGGCCTGCAGTTACTCTACCAGCTCATCATCGAAGATGAAGGCCGGCTGTTCCTTCCCCGCGTCATCGTCGATGATTATCCGAAGATGGCAATCCGGGGTCTGTCACAAGACGTTGCCCGGGGCCAATCCCCCTCGGTCGAAGCCATCAAGCGCCACATCAAGTTGATGAGCCGTTTCCGGTTGAACATGTATCAGATTTACCTTGAAGACATGTTTTCCTTCGCGAAATACCCGCAGATCGGCCACGACCGGGGACCCATTACACCCGCGGATATAAAGGAGATCGAAGCATTTGCAAGCAAATACCACGTGGAATTCGTGCCCGTGTTTCAAAACCTGGGCCATTGCGAGAATATGCTGCTCGACCCCGAGATCAAGAAAATGGCCGAGTTTCCCGGGGCAGCGACCCTCAACATCGCTTCCCCGAAAACGTACGAGTTCTTGCACGACTTGTTCTCGGAAATCGCGCCCTCTTTCTCTTCGAAAAAGTTCCACATCGGCTGCGACGAGACGTGGGACCTCGGGCAGTATCGATGCCGCGACCTGGTCGCCAAGAAGGGCATGGGCAAGACCTTGCTGGACCATTACGTCTGGGTGATCAACGAGCTCAAGAAATATGGAAAGACGACGTTTTTCTTGTACCACGACATCGCCGCCAAGTACGACGAGGTCTTGCAAGGGTTGCCCAAGGAAAATTTGCTGATGGTGTTCTGGGAATACGATATCCGTGATGATTGGCCCGAGATCGACCGCATCGCCAGTTTCGGCGTGCCGTTCGTCGTGAGCTCAAGCACGCTGGGTTGGATGAAGCCATTCCCCGACGTGCTTTCCTCGTTCGAATCGAATCGCAAGCTCATCGATAACGGGCGAAGAAAAGGCGCTATTGGCGAGATCAACTCCGCTTGGGGAGATAATGGCCAGGAAAACTTCCACGAGAACAACATCATGTCCTTCAGCTATGCGAGTGCGTATGCATGGAACGAAGAGGGCTTTAACGACGAGACATTCGTGAGCGCGTATTTTAAGGCCTTGTTTGGCATCGCGGATGAAAAACTCGCAGAACTCTTCGATGCAACGTGCAGCATCCACAAAGCGTTCCCGTCCCGGTATCTCCGCAATTGGCTCGGGTTCCTCTGGCGCCACCCGTATCACAGCCCGGCGCTCGACAATGTCCACCCGCTCCTCAAGGAGGAGGAACATTGGGATATCCACGAGGACTTGATTTACCACGAGAATGATATGGAAGAACAGAAGTCATTGTGTGAAAAAATCATCTCGTTGGTCACCGAGCTCAAGCTAATCGTGAAACATGATGCGATCAACCTGGAATATTACGAGTTTGCAGGACGATTGCTCCGGTATTTCATCCGCAAGATCCAGACCACCGCCAAGGTCACGAACTTGTGCAAGGAAGGGTTGGATGATGAAAAAGCAGCTATGGTGGTCAATTTAATCGAGCAGATCATCCCGGACATCAAGGACCTCCAGCAGCGGTTCCAGGATCTCTGGTTGAACTGCGCGAGCCGCCCGATGCTCGACCGCATTCTCCGGTTTTACGACTGGCAGGTGTATTGGCAGGAACAAAAGGCGGAGCAGGTCAAACAAGGGATCGCATGGGTGAACCCATACTTAGAATCCGAATGGATCGCGTTCCCCGAGAACATCCAGACACAGGACCCCCGGTTCTTCCGCAAGGTGATTGAACTAACCGCGGACGAGCTTTCCAATTTGGCGAGTGCATACCTGGAGCTCGGCCCGGGTAATTATGCAGTGATGTATGTCAACGGGGTCGAGGTCGGTTTCTCGCAATGCAGCTACCACGGCGCTGCACCTGTTATGGATCACTCGATTGAGTATTGGAATATCTTGCCGCTGCTCAAGCCAGGTAAGAATTTGCTGGCCGTGCGATGCACGTGCTATTTCCTCGGCCAGCCCGTAATAAACATCTACGCGGAATTGAAGGCAAATGATGGCAGCATCCGCAAGGTGCTCTCGGACGCGACGTGGCTGGCGACGGACAAGGAAATGAAGGGCTGGAACATGGACCCTGCATTCGACGACGCAGGATGGAAGGATGCAGCGTCGAAGGGACGGCCACCCAAGTACATGGGCGAGATCTCGCTGCCTCGCTTCGATATCGGGTGGAAGTCAAAAATAACGCATCACGGGTTCTGCCGTATATTGCGTGCAAAAGCCAGGAACAAGGAGCCGCCATCGGAGTTTTTTGACGACATGCAATACTTCGACGGAAGTATCCTCTAATCATTTTTCATTTTCAAATTGATTCAATCGCGAGCTTTCATCAACATTTTTATTTTCTGGAATTGATAGAAACACCGACATCGAGTCGGCGAGGTGCCCGAGCACTTTTCGAGCTTCTTGCTCATCGCCAGTTTTTTTAGCCAAGACAAGATAAAAGGGGTGGCCATCGGCGTCAAAAATCTTGATCAAGACGGCTTGGTTAGCAATTTCCACGGTTACGAAATTGGCTTCCCCCAACTTGATCCCGATCCGGGTCGTTTTGAATCTCACGAGAGCCTTGATCGCGTTGTTTGCAAGATCGATGATAGGATCCGCATTGCTTTTTTCATCGATAACGAGTTTCTTGCCAATGATATTGAATTTTTCATCGAGCAACAACGAAAGCAACACGTCGGGCAAGCCGTCGACGAGGCGATCGAGGTATTCCTGAATACTGCCTAATCTCGTGATCACGGAACTCCAAACGTCGTAGGTTGCTGCATAGCAGCTCCAAGGGTCGAAAACAGATGTCTTGTAAAAATCCTCGATGGAAAACTTGAACCTTCTCGCGATCGAGACAAATCTTTTTTTCAAGCTATCGATGGAATCCCGAATCTGTTTTTTCGGGTCGTTGAAATCAGCCCTGTACGCGTGATCGAATTTGTGGAGGAACACGTAAATTTTCGGGTGGATATTGAGCTCGTTAAACAACTCGATACATTCTTCGAAGTATTCGACAGCCGTACCGTACCGTTCCGCGTCCTGGAGGTCGACCACGAAAATGTAGGCGTTGGTATGTTCAAAATATTTCGGTTGGGCGATGTACAGCTTCCTGTACTGTCCTTGGCCACCGAGATCATAAATGGCGAGTTCATGCCCCAGGATTTCCGCTTCACGGCGCATGAGACCTATCGTCGGTTGCATCTCCAAGGATTTTACCATCTTGTTTTGGATGAGGTCCAAGATGCTCGTCTTTCCAGCGTTATCCAGTCCCGTGACGAGTATTTTCCTCTTCTCGACGCCCGGCGGGAACATCCCCATCTTCAAATCATCTCGGTACAAGTCCTTGCATTAAATCAGCCCTTGAGTCCATCGACATTGTATCCTCTCACTTCATTATATACATTTTGCTGCTGCTAGAAAACCAGAGAATAATCCTTATTCTTATGGCTAAGCCAGAGAATGATGGAAGGAAGGGATCAAGTGTTTTCCGATGCCGCGAGGAACACGGACAGCGAGTAGGTTAAATGGTTGAGGATCCCGCGAGTTTCGAGGTCGTCACCCGCCTTCTTTGCAAGAATGAGGTAATACGGCTTTTCACTACTCTCGAACCCGCGGATGAAGACGGTCTGGCCCGCGATGTTCACGGTAACAAGGTTAGTCTCGCCCAAAGACACGCCTATTTTTGAGGATCGGAATGCAAGGAGCGCGTTGATGGCCTTGTTGGTCAGCTCGACGAGCTCGACCGCGGAGTCGAGAGAAGCCGCGGCCAACTTCTTCGCGAGTAGATTGCCCTGCGAATCGAGCAACAAGGCAAGGATAACGTCCGGAATGGTTTCTGCTAAGCGGTCAAGGTATGCCTGGGTGCTTTCGAGCCGAGTAATGATGGATGACCACACCGCGGAAAATGCCGCGTAGCAGCTCCATTCCTCGAAAATCGACGTCTTGAAAAACTCGTCGATCGTGCAATTGTATTTTTGGGCACTCGCGGTGAATTTATCTTTCAAGGCATTGAATTCTTCCCTCACGCGAGTCCGAGGGTCGTTATAATCGACCTGGTAAGCATGGTCGAACTTGTGGAAGAGGACAAACATACGCGGGTGGATGCCGAGGCCATCGAGCAACCCGATCGTTGCCTCGAAATATCCCACGGCAACGCCGTAGCGAACCTTGTCCTGGATATCGACAACAAAAATGTAAGCATTTGTCTCATCGAGGTATTTGACGGGTTGGGCAAGATATTGTGCCCGGTATTGTTCCTGGCCACCGAGATCGTGGATCGCGATCGTATGGCCCATGATTTCCGCTTCCCGGCGGGCAATACCTCGCGTGGGCTGCGCGGAAAGCGTCTTCACCATTTTATTCTGGACAAGGTCGATAAGGGTTGTTTTTCCGGCGTTGTCCAGCCCCGTGACCAGGATTTTCTTTTTTTCGACGTCAACCGGTGCCGCGTTCATGTTTTAACCAGCCCACGCAAAATCGCGCGTGCTTTCGTTAGACTTTTTCCCCGCTCATATAAACATGACTGCATACCGCGAAAAGAAATTTGGAGATTCCAAACGGAGAAAAGAAATGAAAAAGAGAGGACACCTTGGCTCAGCGTGTATTTTTCAATTCTTCGGCACGTTGCTTGTTCAATTCATCAACGCGGGCAATATCCTTGGCCACGTTCCGGTACAAGAAGAACCAGAAGACCGCGCCCCCAATGATGAAGACCGTGAGGACTCCCCACGTGATCGAATAGGGCATCGCGATGCCCGCGAGAGTTAACCCGTCGTGGATCCATGCTCCAATCAAGATACCAAGCCCCTCGCCAAATTCCTCGAAAAACACCGCTATCGAGAGCATCGAGCCCCTCGCCTCGACCTTGTTCGTATCGAGGATCGTGGCATGCCAATGCGGGCCGATGCCGTTGTTGAAGAAGAAAAATACGAGCCAAAAGAGCAAGATCCCTATGAACACGAGGGACGACAGTGCTTGGCCGATATCGAGGCCTGTAAGGTCGTACGGGAGGACGGAGGCGATCGGTAGCATCACCGCGGACACGCAGATGCAGATGATGCACGTGAGCACGCGGCCGCGCTTGTCCTTTTTGAAAAGCTTGTCACCCAGCCAGCCAAAGAATAGGTTCCCGAACAAGATGCCCAAGGCAGGAAATAAGATGATGATGCCGGCAACCGTGGACGTGGCACCATGCTCTTTCATCCACGGGATCGCCGTGGCGAGCATGTAACCGCCCGTGATGTTGTCAACGAAGTTGAGGATGAGCCACCGGTTGCTGTGGACATTCCAGAGATCCGCAAGGTCTTGCTTCCGGATGCGGTATGAATACTCGATGCCCTCTTGGCTGACGACCTGGTCGAGATAATTCTCTGTAATGGCCCGCTTTGGCTCCTTCACGAAGATGAATATCAACCCCGTGAGCACGAGATCGAGGACGCCGACGAGGAGGAACGGAGGTCGCCAATTCGCCAGGTTTGCAGGATCGACGGGAAATATCAAGCTGACCGTGAGATTTCCAAGGATATCGCCCAGGATCGTCGAGATCCCGAACACCCCGAAGACTCGTCCACGGTTTAATTGCGGGTACAAGTCTGATAAGATGGTATAGCTCGTCGGCAGGCTCGCGCCGATAGAAACGGCCGTTATGATCTGCAACGCCACGAGCTGCTCGTATGTCTTCACGAAAAATGTGAACATCGTGCAAATACCATAAGCTAATGATCCGATAACGAGGATCATTTTTCGGGGGAACTTATCGCTTAAATAGCCATACGCGATCGTACACAAGGCGGCTGACCACTTGAAGACCGTGTGCAACCCGGAAATCATCGCCGTGCGCTCGGCCGCTTCGACTTGTGAAACTCCGAAGAGATCCATGATGATGAATTCCTGGTTTGGCACCAGGATTGCCCGGTCGATGTAATTGAAGATCGCCAGGAACATAATCAGGAGCACGATGAAAATTCGGAGAGGCTTTGAAATTAGCGGAGTTTTTGAAGTTGTCATGGTTATTCGCTTATCGTTGAGCTCTTTTGTAGATAAACGCCTACTGATCATCTATGACGATTGTGGATTTTATTAAGGCGCGCCCCGTCCACGTCGAAGAAGCCTTGAAGACATTTCCCGCCGCGTTTATCCCGCTTGGTTCCTTGGAATGGCATGGCAAGCATTTGCCGCTGGGTTTCGATGGTCTGAAAGCGGAGTGTCTCTTGCGGCGCGTTGCAGAAAAGATCGGGGCCGGCGTTTTTTTCCCGACCATGTACTGGCGCAATTACACCACCATGAACTTCCCGTTCACCATGCACACGCAATCCTTTTCTGCAAAGGACATTGCTAGCCAGCTCTACAAGATGGGCTTTAGGATCATTGTCATGCTCACGGGGCATTATCCCATTGGTCAGGTGCGCAATGTTCGCCACGCTGCCACGTGGCTCATGAAAAAGCACGCTGACGCATATGCGATCGGTATAGCAGAGCAGTTCGTATTGCAAGATCTCGGCTATTACGGGGATCACGCAGCTGTCGCAGAAACATCGGCAGGCCTGGCACTGTTCCCCGACCTCGTCGACGTGGCATCGCTGCCCGGGGGCATGACATACATCGAAAGGTGCAAACAACTCGGGATCATGGGACAGGATCCTAAGACCGGCGCGACGCGGGATTTCGGGAACAAGATCGTCGCCGCCTTCGTCGATCGCGTGGCCTCGATCATCGAGCAGGCCTGGAAAACGAAGGATCAAGGCCCGATATGGGCAATGTACAAGGAAGCGGACAAACGCTTCCGGGATTGGCAAAGTCCCTTCAAGCTCGCCAACCTCGTGAAGGCAAGCGGCATGGATTCAAAAAAAGATATCTGGTCGTATGCCAAGTGGATGGTCTTCAGTAAGGGGAGACAAAAATTTGGAAAATAAAAAATGGAGTGATATTGTTCACCTTCCCCGAAGTTGAATATCGCATCAAGATAATGAAGCCAAGGAAAGAGGGGATAATGAGTTTTGACTCCGTCATGAATGGCGGGACTTCTTTTATATGTTAAATTGGCATTACGGATACACTATAATAACTCCAACCCGTTCGGTTATGGCGATAAAAAAAGGCAAGGATAAACGATAAGCCGAGTGCAACCAAAGATAATTCCAACGGAATGCCAAGAAACGGTCCCGCGCATGTGAGGCCAAAGATCAGATACGAGATCCTAGACCAGATATGCCACACGCGATTCCATTCTTCTGTAGTCTTGCACTTGTCAGAAAGATCTACTGGATCGAAATTCAACCAAAAAATGGAAAGGAAGCCCATAGCGCCGCCGATTGGTGCTCCGCCACCCCACCCGCCAACGAGTCCCCCAACGATCAATCCTATGCCGATGGACATCGCGAAAAGGATTGTCACAAAAGAAAAACGAGCCCAATCAATTTTCACGAGTAATAGCTTGGTACTCGCCCATATCATACCGAGAGTGAACCCGAGCTTCATTCCCTCTATGGTGCCGAACCCGCTTCCATTACCGAACCAGGCACCAAGCCCCATCATCCCGAATGCGAAGATCAATAGAAACATCGATGCGACCGTGCATTCGCGGTATTCTTTATGCCTTAACACGTTTAGTGGAGAATCGTGAAGGACATTTAAATCACATATGAACGCCACGATCAAACCAAGCCCGGCTCCAGCGAGACCGCCGAGCATACCCGCGTGCCA
>Ga0315277_10009461_pt1 | contig 12445 bp, 4 predicted proteins | sample YL17G05_15_MG_FD_203695 | JGI IMG/M metagenome (GOLD analysis project Ga0315277, IMG submission 203695) | Sediment microbial communities from Yellowstone Lake, YNP, Wyoming, USA - YL17G05_15 | ecosystem: Environmental > Aquatic > Freshwater > Lake > Sediment | place: USA: Wyoming | collected... | reverse complement strand
AATGTCCGTTACCGGGGCGACAGCGGGGTCCGCCGCCCCGATGCAGGGCGAGTCAGGCTGCAACCGCAGTCCGTCATCGCTTGTACGCCACAGACCATCGGTTCCCGCGGGGGTGGCCGGGGCCAGGAAGCGCGGGTCGCTCATGATGTTTCCGCCGCCGTCGGCGCCCAGTGCGGTATCCCAAGAAGCGCCACTCCCGCCGCAGCCCGTGATGTCGCAGTGGCTGAAAGTGGGAGTCGTCGCGCTGTCGTTGTATATCTCAGCGCCCGAGGGAGCGGTATTGTCCCAAAAGATGCAGTTGGTCACGGTCAGTGAACCGTATATACACATCCCGCCGCCGTAATGGTCCGCCGTATTGCCGCTGAACGTGCAGTTGGTCACGGTCGGCGAACCGCTGCTAAGCATCCCGCCGCCCCTCCAGTTTGTCTTATTGCCGCTGAACGTGCAGTTGGTGAACGTTCCGCCGCCAGCCACTCCGCCGCCGCCGCTGAGGAGCCCGCTTGCCGTATTGCCGCTGAATGTGCAGTTGGTGAACGTTCCGCCGCCAGCCACTCCGCCGCCGCTGCTTGCCGTATTACCGCTGAACGTGCAGTTCGTCACGATCGGCGAACCGCCGTTGTTATCCATCCCCCCGCCGGTGTTCGACACCCCGCCGGCGGTGTTGTCGGTGAAGGTGCAATTGGTCACGGTCGGCGGACTGCCGGCGTTATACATTCCGCCACCGATGTTGTTTCCAAACGTGCAGTTGGCCACGATCGGCGAACCGCCAGCGTTAGACATCCCGCCGCCGGGCATGTAGGCCGACGTATTGCCGATGAAGGTGCAGTTGGTCACCGTCGCCGTATTGCTCCGGTTACACATCCCCCCGCCGCCGTAAAAGCCGCCGTTTGCCCTATTGCCGCTGAACGTGCAGTTGTCCACGGACGGCGAACCGCCTTCGCTATACATCCCGCCGCCGTTGCCGCCGACCGTGTTGCCGCTGAACGTGCAGTTGGTCACGGTCGGCGAACTGTCTTTGTAATACATCCCGCCGCCGTTGCCGCCTGTATTGCCGCTGAACGTGCAGTTGGTCACGATCGGCGAACTGCCTTTGTCATACATCCCCCCACCGTTGGAGTTTGACGTATTGCCATTGAAGGTGCAGTTGGTCACGGTCGGCGAACTGCCTTCGTTATACATCCCCCCGCCACCAACCTCACCCGCGATGCCGCTTGCCTTATTGCCGCTGAACGTGCAGTTGGTCACGGTCGGCGAACTGTTCGAGTTATACATCCCGCCGCCGTAACGAGAGGATCCCGATCCGTCAGAGTTGCCGCCCGTGATCGTGAACCCGTCCAGGACGGTGAGATACGCGCTGGACGGGTTCACGTCCAGCTCGCCGACCACCACGTGGTAGGAGTTGTCCGTGGCGTTGCCTGCCGTGCCGATGTCGCCGCTGAGGATCGTCGCGTTTGTTTCCCAGTTGCGCTGGTCGCGCTCGGTTTCCGTGCCTGCAAAGCCGCCGTAGAGACCCACCCCGGCCTCCAACAAGAAGGAAACGGCACGGTCGGTTCCGGTAGTCGGTTTGTAGGTCCCCTGGGCGACCCAGATCTCATCGCCCGCCGCCGCCGCAGCCAGCGCCGTCTGCAGGCCGGTGTAGGCGTCCGCCCACGAAAGGCCGTTGTTGGCCCCGGTGGCGCCGCCCCTAACGTAGATCACCCCGGCCCACGCCGGAGCGGCAAGTTGCGCGCAGAGGGCCACCCCGGCAAACAGCACAAACCTCAGCGCCAGCGATGAGACATTCGTCCAACCTGGAATGCAAGACATGATATGCCTCCTTCTCCTAAGTCGCAAGCCCTCTGACGGAAGGATAGGCCTAGACTCTGCGCTTCTCAGTAAGCCAGCGGTAGTTGACCTAATGATCTCGGGCACACTCGTCCTGCTCCGAGCGTGGCGAACGTCCCCGAATCTTACGAAGTTCAACCTCTACCAGTGTAGCCTTCTCTCTTCGCGTTGGCCACACAATCGGGGCGGTTCTTGTACCCTTCGCTTGAAGATCCGACCTTACGACCATTGGGGGCAATACGCCTCCAGCGCCATTCGCCCTTAGCATCTTGGTAAAACTCCCATTTGTCCTGTGACATAGAGCACCTCCGTGGTTGATCTCGAGAAATTGTTTACTGAGAATGGGCGCAAACGACACCATCCAATACAGTAGAAATACCTTGCAACTCCCTTGTCAAGAGCTTTCTTTTTGAATTCAGGTGACAAATTCAGGTGACACACAACTTCTGTTTTCTATCGCCTTGGGTTTTCGGCCCAATTCTGGGGATACCACACTTATATCCGCCTGCCCCCGCCTCTTCTTGTGCCGCGGAATCCCGCGGCGGAGCACACCGCGGCAACCCTCGAAAAGCGACATTGCGCGCGAGAATGTCCCCTGAACCAGGGGGCGGATATCAGAGGCCTCAGCCCTTGCCCGCGCCCGGCTGGGCGGGTTGCAGCGATGCGGCTTTGGGGCCTTCTTTCAGGTAAACCCCGGCGATCCGGCTGGTTTCGGGGCTGTACAGCGCCTTGGAGAATATCGTCCCGTCAGGCTCAATGAGCAGAGCGGTGGGAATGGCTGTGATGCCATACGCACCCGCGAGTTTCCTGTCTTCGTCGCGTCCCACGGCGCAGGGGACCTTGAGGCCCTCATAAAAGGCCGCGGTGTCCGGGTTCCATGTGCCGACGTGGACCACGAGCAGATTCAGCCCGTTGGAAGCGTGGGTTTTCGCAAGGTCCGGCAATCTGCCAAGAGCGTCCTTGCTGAAGGGGCATTTGTCATCCGCGAACAGGAGCAGAAGCAGCTTGGCGTCTTTTGTGCCTCCATCGAGACTCACGGGATTGGCGCCGCCGCTCGCCAGAGAGAACGCGGGAGCTTTGCCTCCGGACGCCGCCTTTTCCTCCAGGTAAACGTTCTTCTTGTCCCCTGGTTTCTCAGAGCGGACCGCCGCGATCATCTCGGACCATTTCTTGTCGTCCCAAGGACCTCGGTAGCGGACATCGCCCTCTTTCCCGATGAGGTAGAAAGTGGGAATGGCCTGGTACAGGTATTGGCCCGCCACCCGCCCTTGGGGGTCGCTGAAGACGTCGAATCCAAAGCTGCCCTTTGCGATGTAGTCTTTGAGGGCTTCCTCGTTTGGGGAGGCTTGCACAAACGCCAGGGCCAGGTCCGGGAGATTCGCGCGGCGGAGGTTCTCCAGGGCGGCCAAGCCTTTCAGGGAGTTGTCGCAGCCAACAATCTGCCCGATTTCGAGAACCAGCACCTTGCCCCGGTATGCCGTGGCGTTGAACTCCTCGGCAGGGCGGATCTTAGCCGGCTCGGAAGTGCCCGCCGGCTTGGATGAATTCGACTGCTCGGAAGTGCCCGCCGGTTTGGAAGTGCTTGACGGTTCCGAAGAGCAGGCCGTCCACGCCAACAACAAGCAAAAAGCCAGGAGATATGCACCCAATCGCGTGTTTCTCATGTTCTCTCGCCTTTCTCAGAGCCGGACGTTCTGTCCGGTGCTCTGGTGCAAATAAGTCTCAATCTCGTCTTTGATCTTCAGGATCATCTCATCGGGAAGCTCGATATCCGGAACCAGCACGGGATCTTCGGGATCGGCCCGCTCAAACCGCAGCAGTTTGTGCCCGGTTTGCGGGTCAGTCACACCGGGCCGCCACTTGAAGATACGGTATTTCATCAGGAGGTGGGCGAGAAAGAACAGGTGCGGAGCGTAATCGTGTTCCTCGTCCGAACGCTCGGAAAGAGAGTCAAAAAGAGCCACGAGCGCCACGTTGCGTTCGGCGCGGTTGAGCTTTCTGGGCGGCAGGTTTCTCTCGTTGGGTTTTCCGAGCCAGAAGGAGAAGAAAGCGTTTTCCTTAATGGAGGTCCAGCACATTTCGCAATAGTCGTACCGGTTGTAGCCGGAGTCTTCCTCCCGCGCATCGCCCTTCCCGCCCGCGTGCTCCGGAGAGGGCGTGGGGGAGACGGTGGCCGGTTGGCTCGTCTCCGCGACCTCCGGAACGGATTCCGCGGAAGTGAATGGCGCGGCATCCCCTTCCTCTTCCACCAGGACGGAGGAATGGCGCTCGTCTTGCTCGAAAGGTTTGCCGCAGGCGGCGCAGTTGGGACCGCGCTTGCGGAATTTGAGATAGTCAGCCTTGTCAAACATGCGTGCTTCAGTTCTCTCCCTGTCTCCGGATCAGGCGCGCATCGCCCTCCATCTACTGAGCCTACCATTTCCGCCGGATGTTTCAAGTCAAAAAGAGTTGCGGAAATAACGGATGACACTATGATATAGAAATGGACCAGAGAACAGTGCGATTTCCATTCCTTTGGCTTCTTCTGGCGCTCTGGGCCGCCGGCGGGATCCCCGCAGGGACCGCCGCGTCCGCCCCTCAGTTGAAACTTTACCCATCGGGGCTGAGACCCGTCCCCTGTTTGCCCGAGGGCGTGACGGTTGACTCGACCACCGGCAGCCTCACCCTTCGAGTGGCATGGCCGGAGTTGGAGAAGGGAAGACCGATCGCCCTGTGTCTGGTAGTCCCGCCGGACGTCCTTCTGACTCCGCAATGGGACGGGGCAAGCGCCACCTCGCTGACCAAGCGTTGCGAGCCCTCTCTCTTCGTCAAAGTGCAGGACAAGGGGATTGCAAGGTTCTGGCGGTTGGCGCAGATAACCATTGACCCCACTCCCGCCGCTGTCAGGCCGCTCAAGCCGCTGAGTCCGGGCCTTCTATCCGTCCGGTTCGATTTCCCAAAGGGTCTTGCCCTGTCGGCTCCGCCTGAGGAACGGGCGCGCAAGGAATGGGGGTTCTCCAACATCCTGAGACACGTTGTCGCGAACCCGGATGCGTTGCCGCTCTACGCCTCCCGTGCACAGGGGGCGCCGAACACCGAGCCGGCTCCGAGCCCCTGGCTCCCCGAGCAAGCGGGGCTGGGCCCGTGTTTCAAGGTATTGATCCCGGAAGACGGGCTGTATCGCCTGACCGCGCGTCACTTCAAGGAGGCGGGTCTGGACCCTTCGGCTATCTCTCCGCATTCCATCCGGGTTCTGAGCCGGGGCAAAACCGTTCCCGTGCTGGCGCTGGGGCCGCCAAGCAGCGCCTTTGGGCCGGAACAGAGCGTGGTTTTCAGCGCCCGCGGTTCGGAATCCAAGTTCTCGCGGGACCGGGCCTATTGGGTCTTCACGGGTGGCGGCGCGGCGTCTGTGCCGGTGGAGATACCGTCCCAGCCCGACCCCGGGCCTTTCCCGTCCGGGCGAACCGGCGTGGTGGACACCCTGGCTGAAGTCCGCGTGGAGAAGGACGAGAAGTTGCTGATCGAACACGGGAACTTCCTCGCCATCAAGGGCTTTGCCTGGGTTTGGGAGCAAGTCCCCGAGAAAGGCGAATGCGCGTTTCCCTTCGACTTGCCCTACGCGGACCCGCGCACGACGGAGAGTATCCAGGCGCGCCTCAAGTTCTTCTTCCAGAGCGAGGAGAAGCTCTCTACTCCCTTGCCTCCCAACTCGCCGGTGCTCCTGGTCCGGGTCAACGACTCACCGGAGATCCGGCTCGATCCTTTCAAGTCCTATGAAGATACCTCGCGCACCTGCGTCTTCGATCGGAAGTACTTCAAGCCAAAGGGCAACGAGCTTCGCCTGAGGTTCGAGAAGCCTCTTGCCGCGTCACCCCAGGCGGCGGAAGTGTATTTCGACAACTTCATCCTCCGTTACAGACGGAACCTGGCGCCCACGGATGGCCGTCTGGAGATTCGGACCCGCGGGGAAGACCCCTGGCACCGGACTTTTGGGTTCAAGCAGCCGCCGCTGGTGTTTGACCTGACGGATCCCGATGCGCCGGCGCTCCTCCCCGTCCAGGCTCTGCAAGCGCCAATCCACGCATTCTACGAACCGCGGCCGGGACGCCGCCTCATGGCATTGTCTCCTGATACTATCCCGGAGGCCCCGGCGCCTCACCGGTTCGCCCCCACGTCCATCCGGGACGCTGACAACGAAGCGGACTACCTTCTGATCTATCATGAACGCTTCACGGAACAGATCCAGCCACTCGTGGCTTTCCAGAAGGAGCGGGGCTTCCGCGTGCGGACGGTGGAGATCTCCGAGGTTTACCAGGAGTACTCCGCGGGCGAGACAACTCCTCAGGCCATCAAGGACTTTCTTCTGGACGCGCTTCGGCGCTGGACAGTCCCGCCGGTCTACGTCTGCCTCTTCGGAGATGCCACCAGCGACTACCGCGGCGAACTCCGGTCGGGCGTCGAGAACCTGGTTCCCGCCTATTCCTACACGGCGCAAGACAAGGACGTCTGGGCCTCCGAGTTGTGGTTCGCGACTCTCATCGGCCAAGACCTGTTCCCGGACGTGGTCCTGGGGCGGATCCCGGCACGGCTGACGCAGGACGCGGAGGAGATGGTTCGGAAAGTGGTGACCTATGAGAAGAATGCGCCGATGGGCCCGTGGCGCGGCAGGTTCGGCTATTGTTCGGACGACACCGGTTTCCGCGACGCGACCGAGAGGCTCTTTGAGGAGTTCCGCCCCGCCGTTTTCGCGGGTGAGAGAATCTACCTCGAGGAATTCCCCTATGTGGACAATTTCTACCTGCCTCCCGAGGTGGTTAAGGCGAAGAGCCTCAAGGTGAGCACGGAGGCGACTCTGGAGCTGCTCAAGACCTACAACCGGGGCGTGTCGCTGATGCTGTTCTTCGGACATGGCTCTCCCAACATCTGGACCGACGAACGCATCTGGTTCGGAGGAGACAGCCCCAACAGCGACAACCTGAACATGCGCAACGGGGGCCGCCTGCCGTTCGTGGCGACTTTCACCTGCAACCAGGGGGCGTTTGACTACCCCACGGACAAATGGTACATCTGCATCAGCGAAGACATGATGCGCGTGCGCAAGGGGGGGGCGATCGCCCTGTATGTTCCCTCGGGACCCGGCTACACCCAGGCCCACGAGGAAGTCGCCCACCCGCTTCTCCAAGCCCTCCTGCGTGAGAAAGTGAGGCGGGTGGGAGAATGCATCGCCCTTTCCAGTATCTACTACCTGCTGAACGGAAGCGGAGAGGAAATGCTCCGCATGTACGTCCTTCTGGGGGATCCGGCCCTGGACCTGGTGATTCCGGAGGAAGCGGAGATGGGGCGGGTCACGCCCGAGCGGGTCTCGGCTCTGGAGCTGCCCCGGAAGGAGAAAATGGCTCTGGAGGCCAAGGCAGGCGGGCTCCAGGAAGGGCGGTTCACGGCGGGGCTCTACGATCCTGACGAGAACGAAGTTCTCTTCGAGAAACCCATGCCGTTCAGCGCGGGACGGATTCGTTGGGAGTTCGATCTGCCCCAAGACGCCCGGCCGGGCAGGTGGGTGGTGCGCGGCTACTACGGGAACGATGCTCTGCGGGTTGACGGCGTCCTTTCCGCCTCCTTCGAGGTTGTCCAGCCCCACATGGCGATCACTTCTCTTACCTTGCAGAGCAAGCCTTCCCGAAGAGGGGAGAATGCGAAGCTTGCACTGGAAGTACGCAACGATTCGGATGTGCCGATCCGCAAGGCGAACGTGCGCTTCGGCGAGAGGGGGCCGGACGCGGGGCCCCAGGAGGAATGGGAAACATGCTCCGTCAGCCTCAAGCCTGGCGAGAGAAGCGTTCTCACCTTTACCCGCAAGGTGCGCGACCTGCTGTCGGCTTACGAGGCGGTCCCGGATCCCGCCTTCACGCAGTCCGGGCACGATGCCGGCTCCCCGGCCAACGGCGCTCGACTGGCTGTTCTCGACTTGCTGAACGATGTGATGACCACGACGGTTCTCACGCTCCCGGCGCTGGTGCGTGTGGAAGCGCGGAAATACGATCCCGCGGCGGACCTCACGGTGACCGTTCCGTTGCACTACGCCGGTTTTCCCGCGCCCACGCCGTGCCAGGCGCAGCTGATGAACACTTCCGGAACTTTGCTGGCATCCGCGAGCGTCACCCTGGGTGATGGAAAGAAGCCGGATGGGAAGGTGGAAGCCAAACTGAACCTTCAAGCGCCGAAAGAATCCCTGAGCGCGCCGTGCCGCCTCCTGATTACCCGTGCCGTTCCGCCCCATGCGGGCAATCCACGTCCGCTTTCTCCGGCGCCTCCTTTGCTGGACCTGAAGTTCAATCTTCCCGCGCCGGCCTTGCCGGATCTTCGTGTAACGCCGGGTTCGATCACCTTTTCCCCCGCGCGGCCGATTGAAGGCGAGACGATTTTCATGCGCGTCCAGATCGAGAATGCGGGCACAGCGGGATCCGGACCCTTCCAGTTGAAACTGGTCTCGAAGCGGAAGGGGAAGGAAGGCCTGCCCCTGCAACCCCTTCCGCAGAGCAACGCCTTCAGCCAGCAGGGACTCGGCGCCGGTCAGAAGCGCTGGGTCACCCTGCGGTGGGACTACGACGCGTTCCCGAAGAACGCGGGGGTGGAAATCGTGGAGCTCCAGATAGCCCCCGGCGGCGCGGTCCCGGAGTTGGACAAATCGAACAACAGAGCGGAGACATCCATCCGAATCCTCAAGCCGGCCCAAGTCACGATTCTGAGAGATGAAGCGCACAAGGACGACGTCCGGTCCGTGATCCGCGGCCTGCCGGAGAACAAGAAAGAAGTGAGCCTCACGGCCATTGTCCGGAACCTGGGAGAGACGGCGGGCAAGGGTTGGCACTTGGGCTTCTATCAGAAAACGCCCGATCCAGCAAAAGAAGAGCAGTATCTGGATCCCGGGTTCCTGGCGCTGGACAAGCCTTTGGATCCGATCGAAGGGCTGACGTCACATACTTTCACCCATACTTGGGTGAGTCCCGCCGACTCCGTCACGACTCCGACGGCCGTGGTGTTCAAGCCGACGCTGTCCATCCGGGCTGAGAACATGGGCGAGAGCACAGACTCGACAGAATGGTAAGGATGAAGGATGAAGGATGAATGATGAATGACGAATGACGAATGACGAATGACGAATGTGAAATGATGAATGATGAGTTTAGGTTCATCTCCCAAAAAGTTGAGATCTCATGCGAAGAGAAAAAGAGGGGCATGGGCTAAGTCTTCTTTTTTCAGGCGCATCGGCGAGCAAGGAGGCGGCTCGTATTCGCCCTCGGCGCAACCCCGTGTCTCCTCATTACCCGTGTTTTTTCATCATCGTATTGCTCTATGTCATTGCGAGCGAAGCGAAGCAATCTCAAATCGCGGGGTAATGGGATTGCTTCGCTTCGCTCGCAATGACATAGGCAGGGCGCAAAGTGAAACAGACATTGCTCTCAACACACCAACTTTATGGGAGATGAACCTGAATTTCAGGTAAAGGTGACAAACGAATGGAAGCGCGTGAAAACACTGGATCGGGGGATGAAGGGCAGGTTTCTCCTCCTTGTCCATCATTCGCCAATTGTGATCCATCATTCGCCAATCGTCATTCATCATTCGCCAATCGTGATTCATCATTCGCCAATCGTCATTCATCATTCATCCTTCATCCTTCATCCTTCCGCCTTTCTGGGGTGGCTCGCGCGTGCGCTCTGGCCGCGCTCGCCGTCTCCGCGCTTGTGTATCCGCTTGACCTGCCGGACGGGTGGGTGAACGCGCTTTTCGGGCGGCAGGACCTGTTCGCGATCCAGTACGGTTTCGTCCCAGCCGTCCGGGCCTTTTTCGAGTTCGGATATTCCCCGCTTTTTCTCAAGGAAGTCCTCACGGCGTGGGTGCTCTTTGTCATGGTGGCCGCCTGGATCACGTGGAAGATCCTCTCTCCGCGCCGCCGCGAACCTGCCCGCGTCGAAATCCGGCTCCTGCTTGTCTTCCTGGTCTATGCGGTGGCCGCGATGTTCTGGGCGCCAAACTTCGGCCGGGACTATCTGTGCGTTTACACCAGCATGAGTCTTGTCCTCTGGTCGCTTTTCGGCCTGGCGCTCATCGATCTGCCAAGATCGCAACGATTCGAGCGGCTGTCCTTCGCATGGATCATGGGGATCGGCGGAATCCTCATGGCCGTCAGCATCGGACAGGCTGTTCCGAAACTGGCGGCCTACGTTTTCCAAGTGATGAAAATGTATGTGGGGGAATACAACCGCAATATCTACGGCTCCCTGATCGGGCACAATACGGGCGTGGCATCCATCTGCATGGGTCCGTTCTTCTTCGCTCTGGGAAGCGTCTTTCTGGCCAGGCGCTGGACCCACCGCATTCTGCTGTCGTGCTACGTGCTCGTCTCGGCCTACTTCTTCCTCATTACCCAGAGCCGCAGCATCTGGGTCTTTCTGGTGGTTCTCACGCCTCTGTTCCTGCTGGGTCTCCGGCCCGTCATCGGAGCGCCCATCCGCGCGCGGCATTTCCTGATCGGCCTTCTCATTGCTCTTATGCTGATCTCGACTCAAGCTATCCCGCACCGCTGGAACTTCCTGAATATCCAGCACAGAGACTATCTGGCGCGAATACGTTCCCTTACCCCCAGCGTCCTGGTCAAAGGAACGCGTCTGCGCATCATTGCCGTTTCGCTGCCCCTGGTCGCCCAGAGGCCCGTCTTTGGCCACGGGCTGGCGTCGTTCCCCGTTCTCTATCCCCCGGCCCAGGCGGATTATTTCACGAAGTATCCGGACAGCCTTCTGCAACCGGTCATCAGCCAGACCGACGTGGCTCACAACGACTACCTTCAGTTGGTTGTAGAGACAGGCCTTGTGGGGCTCGGGCTCGCGTTGCTTACGCTGTGCCTGTTTCTGCGGCGGAGCCTGATTCGATTCCGCAAACTCCAGTCCCGCGAGGGAAAGCTGCGCCGCTATTGCGCGCTTTTCGCGATCCTGTCTCTTTGTCTGCACGGCCTTGTTGACTTTCCTTTTCACATCGCACCCCTGGCTCTCTTCTTTTGGTTCTATGTGGCCATGCTCTACGGCACAAGCAGCGAGGAGGAGGCTGTAGGCTGCAGACTGGAGGCTGGAGGAGAAAAGGCTGGAGACTTGAGGCTTGAGACTGGAGGAGAGGAGGCTGGAGACTTGAGGCTTGAGGCTGGAGGAAAAACAGAAGATGAAAAACTCCTTCGGCCTCTGGCCCCCAGCCTCCAGCCTCCAGTCTCAAGTCTCAAGCCTCAAGTCTCAAGCCTCAAGTCTCCGGCCTCCCACTGGCGCACCTTCCGTCCCGGCAAAGCGCTTGTTCTCGCGCTGATTCTGGTTGTGTGGATCCTCGCCGTCGTTCCACTTCCCTATTCGCCGGTGGGTTTCACGGCCCGGAGGCTTCTGGCGGACCGGCTCTTTGCCACGGGAGCCCAGTTTTTCTATACCGCGGTGGATTTGGGGAGTCAACCCGGCCAAAGAGAGGCGCAAAAGACGGAGGGCCAGATCCGCTGTTTTCAGGCCGCTCGCAGGTATTTCCGCGAAAGCTACGTCAGGATGCCGTTGGAGCAACAGACCCTGCAGTACCTGGGCCAGTGCGACACGAACCTGGCCTCCCTTTATGCCACCCAAGCGATCCGCGCCCGCGGCGGCAAGGACCTCACTCGTTCCAGAGAGTTCTACGAGAGATCCTTGATCTCCCTGAGAAGCTCCATCGAGGATATCAAAGCGTTCAGTCAGATGGCCGGACCCTCTGTCGCGCTGAAGCCCTTTAACCTGGAAGGCTCGGAGATAGGCCCGCGGCTCAACCACGTCGTGCTCGAGAACCTTGCCGGCGACTACCTTATATTGAGCGACCTTCAACCGGACGATCCCGACGCGGCCCGGCTGGCCTACGGGTATCTGCGTGAGGCGGTGCGCTATTGCCCCGCGCTGTGGAGCGCTTATGAAGGGCTGTTCGCTCTCATGAACAGGAAGAACCTGGGCAATGCGGGCGAGCGGCAGTTCTACATCCGCCAAATGGCGGCGCGGGCGCCGGACGCTTTTCGCGATTACCACCTGCGGCAGGCCCAGAACCTTATCAACTCGGACCGCGCCGGGCGGGCCGCGGAGCTGCTCATGCTGGCGCTGAGGACGATTCGCGCGCCGGATCGGTTCCCCGATCTGGTGAACGCTCCGGGCTGGATCTACATCCGATCCGCCCCGGATGCCGCCAAACTCCAGGAGTTTGTCGGGTTCGTGAAGTACCGGATCCCCGATCATCCCGATCTGCCCGCGTTTGAGGCGATCCTGTCGGCCATGCAGCACCGGTACGCGGAGGCCGGGAAAGCGGTGGAAAGCCTCGTGCGGGAGAAGAAGGTTGGGGGTGCGTTCTGGGATCTCCTGCGCGCGGAGATGCTGGCGCAGCAGGGCCATGCGGACGAGGGCCGGGCCATCTTCCGGCAGGCGGCGGCTGGCTTGCCTTTCCCGTCCGAGGCATACCGCACTCGCGGGCACGTCCGCCGGGCACTGGGTCTGCCGGGGTGGGAGGAGGACTATGTCATGTCCGTGAGCGCGTTTCCGAGTGAGTTCGAATACCCCGCAATGGTGTTCGCCCTTCTCAAGGCCCAAGCGGCCCGCGGAGA
>Ga0315277_10009458_pt1 | contig 12447 bp, 11 predicted proteins | sample YL17G05_15_MG_FD_203695 | JGI IMG/M metagenome (GOLD analysis project Ga0315277, IMG submission 203695) | Sediment microbial communities from Yellowstone Lake, YNP, Wyoming, USA - YL17G05_15 | ecosystem: Environmental > Aquatic > Freshwater > Lake > Sediment | place: USA: Wyoming | collected... | reverse complement strand
AATTGGGTTATTGTGAGAAGCCAGTTTGCCACAGGGGAGTTTGAGCAGCGCAGCGACTATGACGAGGCCCACTGGAGCCGATTGAAGAAAGACTATCCATTTGTGGGAGAGATTTTCCATCGAGGTTCGCGATTCACAAAGGGCGAGAAAGGGAACAAATGAGCCCGTTGGACCTGTCGGTTGTTTCCCCGGTTTTTAACGAAGAGGAAAATCTCGCGCCTCTCGTCCAAGAGATCGTCGGCGTTCTCTGCCCCCTCGATCGTTCCTATGAAATCATTTTCGTGGATGACGCGAGCACGGACAAATCCTATGCGAAATTGCGTGCGCTCCAGAAAGACTACCCGGAGATTCGTGTGCTTCGCCACCGGGTCAACTGCGGCGAAAGCGCGGCCGAATTGACGGGATTTCGCCACGCGCGCGGCCAGATGATCATCACCATAGATTCGGATTTGCAGAATGATCCGGCCGACATTCCGGCGATGCTGAAAATGCTCGAAACGTGCGACGTGGTGTGCGGCCGGCGAAATAAACGGGAGGATTCGTGGTTGAAGCGCGTGTCGTCGCGCGTGGCCAATTGGTTTCGCAACGCCCTGCTTCACGATGAAATCCACGATGCCGGCTGCACCTATCGGGCCATCCGGCGCGCGGCGATCGAAATCGAGCTGATCCCGTTCCGCGGCCTCCATCGGTTTTTGCCGACGATTTGGAAAACCCATGGATTCCGCGTCAAGGAAATCGCCGTGAACCATCGCCCGCGATTCAAAGGGCAATCCAAATATGGCCTCTGGAATCGCCTGGGCGTTGGCATTCGCGATATCTTTGCGATTCGCTGGTATCGCCGGCGCTGCATCAACGCTCCTCGATTGAGCCAATCTGACTCGGACATTGCCAATTGATGACCGCTCCCGATCTCATTACGTCTGATCCTATTTTATTTTCCTTTCGCCTCTATAGCCACACGCCCATCCTCGTGACGCCCTGGACGTTCATCGGTCTTGTAGCCAATTGCCTGTTCACGGCCCGCGTGATCATTCAATGGGCAGCAAGCGAAAAGCAGAAGAAGAGCATCGCGCCGGTAACGTTTTGGTGGGCCAGTCTGGCCGCCACGAATATTATGGTCTTCTACAGTATTCAAAAGGTCGAGGCCGCTTTTCTGCTGGGATACACGATCAATCTTGTTTCTTACACGCGGAATCTGATGTTGAGCTACCCCAAACCGCGCCTCTGGAACATAATGTGTTATGTGATCACCGCGATCGTCTTCGCAGGAGCGTTGGGGTTTCTGCTTTACCTGGCGAAATCGGCGAGCCTTTCCGCACAGGTTCCATCCATCGTGCAAACCCACGGCAAATGGATTTACCTCGGACTGGTCAGCAACCTCATTTGGAGCACTCGTTTCATTCCCCAATGGATCTATTCAGAAAAGAAACGCCGAAGTGTTCTCCCCTTGTGGTTTTGGATTTGGAGTCTGATCGGTCAGGTGTTTTGCTTGCTGTATGCGCTGATCCTTCACGACCTGGTGTTCATCCTGGGATTCCTCTTCAACGGCATCCCAATTGCCCGAAACATCATGCTGATTCTGCGACATGCTCCATCCGAAGAAACAGGAGCGCATTGATCATCTTTTTGATTGCCGGGAGAACGATTGATGAACTCAGCCGGCGGTTCGGGTGCTCCAACACGTTTCGCCATCGTCGGCTGCGGCACGATGGGATTCAGGCATACGGAAGTCATCGCGGCAACGCCCGGAGCGGCGGTTGTCGCGGCCTTTGACAAAGAGGCCAACCGTGCAAGCGAGTTGGCAAAGAAGTTCAAGATCCGGCAGGCCGCATCTTACGAGGAAATTCTTCGGTCCGACGACGTGGACGTGGTCATGCTTTGCACGCCGAGCTCGCTCCATGCCGACTATGGCATTGCGGCGGCCGAGGCGAAAAAAGACATCTTCACGGAAAAACCGATTGACACCGATCCCGAGCGGGCCCGTCGCCTCATCGCCGCCGCCGCGACGAACCGTGTCTGTCTCTCCGTTGTTTCGCAAAACCGTTGGATCGAGGGTTCGTGGGCGCTCAAGCAGGCGCTCGACCGGCAGATGCTTGGCCGCCCGCTGCACGCGCACCTCTCGGTCAAGTGGCACCGCGACGACAAGTATTACACTTCGAGCGACTGGCGTGGGCGTTGGTCGGGCGAAGGTGGCGGCGTGCTCATGAACCAGGGCATCCACTATATGGATCTGCTGCTTTGGTATCTGGGCGAGGTCGCCGAAGTGGAGGCGATGGTTGCCACCTCGCGCAAAGTCATCGAGACCGAAGATATCGGCCTTGGCATGATACGTTTTGCCAACGGCGCTTTGGCCACAATCGAAGTGAGCACCTGCGCCTATCCGGGATTTCCCGAGCGACTTGAGGTTCATGGCACCAAAGGCTCGTGTATCCTCGAACAGGGGAAGATTGCTTTCTGGAAAACGAGTGACGGCGCCGAACCGTCTCTTCCCGGTTGGGGACCTCCCTCGCCGGCTGATTTTCCGGCCAAGCTTGTACCCTTCCAGAGGCAATACCAGGATTTCCTGCTCGCGCGCGCCCGCGGCATCCCTCCTGTTGTCCGGCCTGAGGAAGCGCTCCGCGTGATCGAAACCGTTTTGATGTTCTACGAATCGGCAAGAAACCGCGCCGCGGTGACACGAAAGTCAGGCTGAAACGGAACGCCAGCCTTCGAAGAACCGACATACCTCTTGACCACCCCCAACCGCCCAGATCAGCTTGGACATGCCGGTCCGAATCGCGAACGGTTGTTTCAGGCTGAGCATCAACACTTCTCTTGGACGAAGGACAATGAGAATCTCGAACCGCCTGTTCACACGGGTGTGCGTCGGTGTTTTGTGCCTATTCGCATTGCCGCTCGACGTTCCGGCGGCAGAGGCGCGGCGCGCAGGTAGCGAGGTCGGTGCGCCGGTTGATCTCGCCAGGTTTGGGTCGCCTCTTTTGGGCGAGAATTTCATCGGCGTCGAGTGGGATAACCCGCGCGAGGTGGATACCGTCTGTCTGTATTTTGCCGGCGCCGCAAAACTACCTCCCGCCGAATTCTTTCATCTCGAATGGTGGGGAAGCGTTTGGCCCAACAACGGCGCCGGCGGGTGGATGAAACTCGACGATCCGTGGAACGGCCAATGGGTCCGCGTGGCCGCACGGGCCACCAAAGCCCAGGAGGCCGGCGCCTTGTCGTTCGCGCTTCCCCCCTTGACCAAAGAGGAATGGAAGGAGGCGCTCGATCTTTCGAAATACCCGAACAAGCTGGCCCCTCCATTTCGCCGAACGCTCAAGGTGCGCGTGGTTGCAGAGAAAAGCACACTGCTTCGGGGCACACGACTCGCCGTGTTTGGCAGGTCGCAATGGCAAGAAGGCAGTTTCGACGTGGAGATACGCTGCAATCAGGACGGTGAGATGAGCGGGCGCATCGAGGTCGTCAACGGCGAATGGCTGAAGATGACCAGTCTGCCCGCGCCTCGTTCGGCAGAGGTGAAAGAGACAACCTGGACGGCGCGCGGCATGGCCGGCGGCTCGGCGGGTGTTCGCATTCATTTGCTTTATGCCGAAAACGCCGACGGCAACTCAAACGATCTCACGCGCGTGACCGTTCGGCTGGGCAAGGAGCCGGACGCAACCGGTTTTTCGTTTGTCCCACAAGATGTTCTGAAAGAAGGCGCAATCCGGCTGCCCGATTTTGGCGCTTTGGTTTCCGAAAGTGCGCGCAGCCTGACGCTGGCGAATAATCCGGGAACGTCCGACCCTCATTGGGAACGAACCGTTCGGCAGCGTCTGACCGAACGCCCTGAGGCATCGTACGCCTCCGCGATGGCCGGCATTCCGCGTCTGTCACCGCCGCAGTGGGTTCCGCTGGGTGCGCCATCGGCCCGCCAGGAGGTTTTCATCAGCCCGCTCGGCGATTGGTCAATGTGGCGCGCGAGTCTTCACACGGCCGCGCGCGACACAGCGCGCATTCCGTTTCGCAAGGATACCCTCGATGCGATCCTCGACACCCGCGCCGTTCCCCAATTCGACGGAAAAGATCGCGAGGATGTGACGCGCCGTCTGGAGAACGATGAACTGCCGCTGATCCACGTCGCCTGGCACACCGGGCCGATCCACTATCACCATGCGCCAGCCGCGACCATTCTCGTTGGCGACATCGGCGATGATGCGACCCGACGCGGCGACGAGACCGTTGTTCTCCTCTCGAAACTTGAGGTCGCCAACAAGTCCGACACACCGGAAACCGCAACCGTGAATCTTCGCTACTCCCACGAAGCGCCTCTCATTCTGCGCGACGACGGTATCATTGCAGTCGTCGCACCGGACGCGTCGCTCACTTCACCGGGCCTCACGGCGGCTCGCGGCCAAATCTCGGTCGGCCAGCCCAAAGATGGCGGCATTGCAGGATGGAGAATTGTGTCGGATGCTCCCAAGGACTCGCTGCCGGTGCTGCGATGGCAAGCCGTTCTCAAACCCGGCGAGACGCGCGCTCTATACTTCAAGGCGCCCTATGCGGATTTGCTCGACGAGACCGAATTGAAACGCCTGCGCGAGATCCGCTATGAAGAAGAGGTTCCCAAAGTCTTCGACTATTGGCGCAAGCGGCTCGCCGGCGGTATGAAGATCGAAGTGCCCGAACCGGCGCTGAATCAGTTCTATGCCGCCAACCTTTGGCACAACATCATCACAACCGACCGCGATCCCACCACGGGTCTTTATAATGCGAGCGTCGGAACGGTGCGCTATAAGGTGTTCGCCAATGAGACGGTGATGATCGCACGCTCGATGGACATGCGCGGTGAACATCGCGAGGCCGAACGTTACTTTGAGCCGCTGCTTTATTATCAAGGCAACGAACCGCTGACGGGACGCTTCTCGACCAAGGAGGGCGTCTTCCACAGCGCCGGCGCATACACGCACGGCCAGTATGCGATGAATCACGGTTTCACTCTGTGGGGCATCGCCGATCACTATCTGTTCACGCGCGATCGCGCCTATCTCGAACGCGTCGCGCCGAAGATCATCAAGGGCTGCGATTTTCTGATTTCCGAACGTAAGGCGACGATGATGCCGGACGGGAAGCCGCGTGTGCCCTATCACGGTCTTTCGCCCGCCAGCTCGCTCGAAGACGTGATCGAATTCCAATATTGGTTCGCCACCAATGGCTACTTCTATCTCGGGATGAAACGAGTCGCGGAAGCGCTGGCCGACAGTGGCCATCCCGAAGCCGGGCGCATCGCGCGCGAAGCCGAATCCTATCGGCGCGACATCGAAAGAGCCGTGCGCGAAGCGGCGACACGCGCGGCCGCCGTGCGCCGCCGCGACGGCCTCTATATGCCCTACGTGCCTTCGCGCGTCTTTCAGTGGCGCCATCTCACCGAAGGATGGATTCGCGAGGCGTTGTATTGCTCGCTCCATCTGGCGACGGCCGAAGTTGTGCCGCCCGACGACCCGCTCATCACGTGGATGCTCGACGAATTGGAAGACAACATTTTCTTTTCCTGGCAATCGGGATACAACCTCAGCGACTTCGAAAAAACATGGTTCGAGCGCGGCGCGGTGACACTACAGCCGTGCCTGCTCGATACGCCGATCCTTTACATGGCGCGCGACGAAATTCCCGCCACGTTGCGCGCATTCTGGAACACCTACGCGCTTCTGATCTATCCCGACGCGCAGTGTTTTGCCGAATGGGCGCCGCGCTTTGGCCGGCCCGGCGGGCCTCTCTACAAGACGTCCGACGAGTCGCGATTCGTGATGTGGCTGCGCCAACTTCTGGTTTGGGAAAACGGTCGGGAGTTGTGGTTCGGCCGCGGCATCCCGCGCGCCTGGCTCGAAGACGGCAAGTCAATTCGCATCGAACGAGCGCCGACGTTCTTCGGAACCGCCGGCCTCATCATTCGCTCGGATGCCAAGAACGGCCGGATTCACGCAACCGTGACCGTCCCAACACGCAACGCACCCAAAACCGTTTGGCTGCGACTGCGCCACCCCGAAGGCAAACGCCCGCTCCGCGTGTTGATCAACGACAAGCCCATTGCCGCCGCTCGCGTCCTCGGGGAGGATATTCGCCTGGCCCCCGGCGAAACGGATCCGTCAAAGCCATTCGACGTTGTAGCGGAGTATGCGCGATGATCAACGGCGCGTCGGGAAAGGCGGTCTCAAGGCTTGACATGGAGCGGAGCAGACGTAATTCTACCTGAAACAATGGCACAAAGGATGGCACGATGGCCGCCACTTGTCAGCAGGGAAAAGACGAAATCGCCCGTCTTGTTGAGCATTTCCGCACACAAAGGGAGTCTTTCCTCTTGAGCATCATCAACTCACGGTTGGCTCAGCTTTATTTCTCCAAGAAGATGATAACCAACCCCACAGCCTACCCTACGGGATAAAAGGCCAAGAGAGACTTGAGCCAGTTTGTCGCGCTGTACAGGAATTTATGATGAACCACTTTTTTATTCTTGCATGACCGGCCTCTTCTGGCTCTCCAAGCGCGGCCTTTTTGCCTCAACGTTCTGAGAACCGAGCGGCTGCAAGCACATCCTGGCACGCACGCTGTTTTCCGATTCGACGACAAGCGCTCCCAACAGCCTGGCAAGAGGTTCCGATGCGAGGGGCGCCGGCGGTTTCGCAATGGGCGGAGCAGGACGACCGGAATCGCCGGCTTCGGGCGGCGGCGAGTCGAGTGTGATCGTCCCGTCGGGCGTCCGGATGATTCGCTGCGTTCGCCCGCCCAAGAAAAGGCCGTCCGCAGAATGGGAGAAGATTTCCTTTCGAAGAACAATCGAAGGCCGGCGTCCCGACCGGGAATCCGGGAAAAGGACCGACATCCACTTGGAACCTTCTGGAATCCGGCTTGCTTTCGGTTGAAGCGACGGTGCGCTGATGACTTTTTCCAAAACAGCGCGCGAACCGGCGATAGCCACATGCGCATCGCGGTGGGCAATGTGTACGTCCGCAAGCGTTGCCGCGGTCGTTGTCGGCGCCGGTTGCGTTCGCACTTGCAGCCGTCCATCCGCCGAAACATTGTAAATGGCCGGAACACGAGAGAAAGTTTGCAGGACATTCTTCAAACACAAATCAAAGAGAGCGATCTGTTCACTGTCGCGCAGTTGCAGCAGGATGGCCCAAGATCGTCTCCTTTCCTCAGCCGCTGCCGGTCGAAAAGCGAACATGGCCGCTTCGCCGCCCCATGTTGCCATCAGTTGACCCATCCCTTCGGCCCGCTTGCCTCCTTGGGGCGCCAGAAAGGTGTCGAGAGCAAACCCGACCGCCGGCCAGCCTTCGGCTAGAACAGTGCGGAGTGTCGTCCACAGCCGCGCAAAATCAGCGTGAACGCAAAGCTCTGCGATGGCGCCGTCGGGGGTCGAAAAAGCGGCTCCCTCGGTCAAGGTGCCGAGAATTTGCGCCGCCCACCCGGGCGGTGGAAGCAACGTCACCTGTGCATCGAAAACAATCTGATCGCCGCGGCGGAAGACCGCCCCTTCCAGCGATCGCGCCTGTGAGAACAGCACGTGTTCGGGATGCGCGCCAAGCCGACGTTCTGTCTCCGACGCGACCGGAGGCACCCAGGCGGGCGGCGTGGCTTCAATTGCCAGAGCCAATTCGCCTTCGTTTTTAATCCCCGCAAGCAACACCGAGAGGCGATTGTTCTGTCCTATCGTTCCCTGGCGTTCAATTGCCGCATGAATCCACGGTTCGAGCCGTTCGGCGCGCGAAGGGGCGAAAAAGATATGCTCCCCGCTCAATCCCAGAGACAACGCGCGCCGCTCAACCTTCCTGACTTCGCCAAATGAGGCCGACTCGCTCTTGTTTGGCGCGGCAGGATCCATCGGACGGCTTCTGCTTTTCTGCGACCGCCGGGGCGCCGTCATCTCCGACGGCAAGGCACCTTCCTGAACAACCTGCTCGACGGCGACACCACCGATCGAGCGGCGCTCCGTCCGACCGCCTCTCGCCATGTTGGCGACGGCCCGTCGCCAGAGCTCCCGAACTGCTTCATCCCGTCCGGGCGAACGTCGCGCGACAAGAACCCAATCGTCAGGTTTGAAGGCGGCGACAGTGGAGGGAATTCGCGGCATCCAGCCAATCAGAACCTCGCCCGGCAGCGCACGGGCGATGTCACTCATCGTCAAGCCGAGTCGTTTGGCCCAGACCTGCAGAAATTCCTCGTCAAGCCTCCGGAAACGAGTTGCCGCGGGGTCGAGTAGCGTATCCTCGGACTCTCGCAGAGGCGACAAGAGACGCCAGGTCTCCGACAGGCGCTCGAGATCTGGGCAATAGCAAACCAGGACGGCTTGGCGAGGCGCGAGCGCAAAAAGCGGCGCCCGCGAAACCTCCTCTTTGGCCTCTTGCGCTCGTCCATCGCCGATCCAAATCCAACAAAGCGCCAGAACGAACGCGACCCACCGCACGGTCCGGCGCGCTGCCTTGCCACAATGTTCCGACAAACCCATTGACCCGGCCTTTGGACTTGTCTTCCAATTAGGAAGAGCGCAACGAAGGGTTCGTAACAATTGACACACACCGATGTAAAGGGGAAAGCCGGAAGCGCCTGCGTGAACGAATTCATTTACAATTTGCGAGTGCGGTTCTGCGAAGTGGACGAATACGGCTTCGTCTGGCACGGCCACTATCTGGCGTGGTTCGAGGCCGCGCGCGTCGAGATGTTGCGCGAGGTGGGGCTGACGCCGACATTTTTGCTCCGACACGGCTATCTCGTCCCGGTGGTAGAGATTGGCGTCATCTGCAAGAAGCCGATCAAATCCGACAGCGCGATCGCCGTTCATTGCTCGATCGAACCGACCGAGAAAGCGCTGCTTGCTTTTCACTACCGCCTCGTCGAGCCGGCGTCGGGCGAGATCTTTGCGACCGGCTCGACGTCGCACGTGCTGATGAATCGCCGCGAGAAATTGCTCTATATTCTGCCCGAGGACATTCGCAAACCGCTGGCGCAATTGATCGCCAAATATCCGGCGTCGCCGTCAACCAGCGAGCCGGACGAACGTCTAAAGAAATAGTGCCGACAGGCGCCAGAGTCCTGTCGCGATTCGGATGCCCGAGAGGTGTGGGACAGGTTGGCAACCTGCCCTGCGGAGCGACGGTGGGAAACGAAATGCTCAGCTCATCGGTAGCGGTCACCGTCGGGAAGCGAATGGTCGGTCTCGAGCAGGAGACGGTTCGCCAGCCCGAAGAGAGCTACTTTCGCGACCTTGTGGCCGCGGTCCTGGCCGGCGAGACCGTCCGATTCGAGGAGATCGTCACGCTGTTTCGCGATCGCATTTACCGGATCGCCTGGAAGATGGCGCAGGACCACGAAGACGCTCTCGACATTGCGCAAGAGGTCTTCCTGCGGGCGTTTCGGGCGCTGCGCTCGTGGCATGGGCGCGCGCGCTTTTCGACCTGGCTCCACCGCATCGCCGTCAACGCTTCGATTGATTTCATCCGACGCGAGGCGAAACACAGCGATTCGACCGAATCGCTCGATGAGATGGAACCGGAACATCGCTCAGCCGTCGAGGCAAAGTGCGCTCGGGCCGACCACCCCCGCCACCGGGCCTATGTGGCGGAATTGCGACGCGAGATTTTCGACGCGGTTCATCGCCTGTCGCCCCGACAGCGCCGTTGTTTTGTCTTGCGCCATTATCACGAGTGCGCCATTCGCGACATTGCGGCTGCACTCGGCATCACCGAGGGAGCGGTCAAACGCCACCTCCACCGGGCCGTGCGCCGATTGCGACGCGATCTCGCTGCCCGTCTCGGCGGGAATGGAGGATGAAAATCATGGCCGGGGAACACGGATCCTTTCGCCACGAAGAAGAACTCAAGGACAACGCGCCATCGCACACGCTGCCCCAGTCGCCTTTGTCCCTTTCGTCCAATGAGCTAGGCGAAACGGCGGCTTTGTTTCACCTTGCTGAGTCAAACAAACCCGTCGAGCCTTCCATCGAACGCTGGGCTCAATTCAACGAGCATGTGATCGCTCGGGCGGTCGAATCTTTGCACCATCGCCCGTCTTTCCGTCAGCGGCGGCAGACCCTCTTCGACCGTTTCGTAGCCAGCGACTCGCGCCTGAAACAACATCTGCGGGTGATCGTCGGAATTCTTCTTCTCGTCGCGTTCGGCGTCCTGGCCGTGTGGCTCTACGGAACCTCGTCCGGACAGAAGTAAATAGATCGGACAACTGGCGCCGCGCCGACGCGGAACGGGGTTCGTGACATCTTCAGCGAAACCGCACGCGAGGTTTAAGGAATGCAAACATCCGCACTTCTCTCCTATCGTGCAGCCGTTCTGATCGCCCCGCGCCGCATTGAGATGCAAGAGATGACCGCTCCGGAACCGGCGCCCCACGAGGCGCTAATCCGCGTCCACGCGGCGGGAATCTGCGGCACCGATCTTGCCATCCACGACGGCGACTATCCCGTCCCGCTTCCCCTGGTTCTTGGCCACGAGTGGGTCGGAACGGTCGAGGCCGTTGGCGACAAACAAAAACGCAAGTGGATTGGCCGGCGCGTTGTGGGCGAAATCAATAACCACTGCTTTGCTATGAAAAAATGGCCGCCCTGCGTGGCGTGTGGTTTCGGTCTTCCTACGCATTGCCTGACGCGGACCGTCACGGGCATCGTCGGTCACCCCGGCGCTTTCGCCGAACGGACGGTTGTGCCCATTCGCAATCTTCGAGCCGTTCCGGCCGAGATGAGCGATGAGACGGCGATTTTCATCGAACCGCTCGCCGCTGCGATTCAGACGTTCGTCATGACGCCCGTGAACCCGGACAAAGTCGTGGTCGTTTTGGGCTGCGGACGATTGGGAGTGCTTGTGGCAGCGGTCGCGAGAGCGCGGGGCGCGCGGGTTCTGGCATTCGCGCAAGACCGCCAGTATCGTGACTTGGCCCGAGGCTTGGCTATCGAGGCGACAACCCACCTGTCCAGTGAACAGATCATTGCGGTTGTCAAAGATCTCACTCGCGGGTTGGGCGCGGACATCGTCGTCGAGGCGACAGGTTCGCCCGACGGCCTTGCGCTTGCGCTCGGTTGCGTTCGGCCACGCGGAACGATCGCGCTCAAGAGCACGCCGGGAGTTCCCGTGGAGCGTTTCGATCTTACCCGCGTCGTCGTTAACGAGATTCGACTGCAAGGTTCACGCTGCGGACAGTTCAAGGCGGCGATTGAATTCTGGCAACGCCATCGCCCGCCGCTCGAACGCCTTATCGTTGCCGAGTATCCCCTCGACCAGATCGAGCAAGCCATCGCCCGCGCCCACCAGCCGGGCAAAGTGTTGGTGCGGTGCACAGCAACAGGAAAATGAAAGAGAGTCTCGATGCCGCGCGACTAAGGCAAGGATGCTGTGAGTGCATTTTTGGTTCAAAAGGAGTTCAACGGGGTATCTCTTGATTCCAGAAAGCAAACCGAAAGTGGCCAGCGAAGCTGAGAATCCAGAATAGCGAGATAATCACTGCCAAGACCAAACTGACACGCCAAACCCATCTCTCCCACCGAGAAGCGAGGCCCTTGGAACGCCGAATTCGATCAGCAAAAACACATGCCGCGAGGCAGCCAAGACAGAACACAAGGAAACACTGGTAGATGATGGACTGGCCTACAGCCTGTCCCAAGATCAGCGCCGCCAACGCTAAGCTGAGGAGAACAGCCGGCACGAAACGCAAGACTGATTCTCCTCTTTCACTTCAGAACCGGCAGATAAAGATCGAACACAATTGTACTTTCATCTTGCCGGTGAACGATCAAGCGGGCGGTCGAGCGGCGGAGCATGCGCATCTCCCAATACAGACCGGCCACAGGACTTCGCAGATCGAGCAGCCCTTCGCTCTCCTTTTCGCGAAGAACGCGTAATTCGTCCATCGCCGTCATATCGCCCTCCGCCTCGACGGCCACATGCACATATTGGCCCGGAGCAATCTCGTCATAGTCTTCGACCGCCTTAGGTTTTTCCAGTCCGCACATCTCAGCGGTGAGGGTCAGTCGAGGGGCGCACAGCCGATCGCGGCAGAAGAGAACAATCCGCGTGATCGCCGCCCGCACAACTCGTGGCGCGACGCCAACCGCCGGCAGCTCGCCCGCCACGCGCTCGTTGATGGTCATCGTCGCCCCCGCGATTTCGCGAAGGGCCGGCAGCAAATCAGTGAGCAGGGCAACCGGCCACGTTTCACCCAACATGTCGGATCCCTGATGGATGAGGCGCGACAACTGTTCGGCCAGTTGATTCGACTGCCTGGCCGCCTCGGCAAGGCCAGCCACGAGAGCGTGCTGCGGTTGGTCCGGCTTCATCTCCACCGCCAGCGAAGCGCTTCTTTCCGAAAGCTGCGCCAGAGCGCCTCGCATTTTCCGAATCGTCGAATGGAGCACAATCAGTTCCGCCTTGTCTTGCTCGCGCTCGCCGATTGCAGCGGGCAACGGCTGGC
>Ga0315277_10009457_pt1 | contig 12448 bp, 18 predicted proteins | sample YL17G05_15_MG_FD_203695 | JGI IMG/M metagenome (GOLD analysis project Ga0315277, IMG submission 203695) | Sediment microbial communities from Yellowstone Lake, YNP, Wyoming, USA - YL17G05_15 | ecosystem: Environmental > Aquatic > Freshwater > Lake > Sediment | place: USA: Wyoming | collected... | reverse complement strand
CACGGTGGAGGAGATCGTCGGGGCGGGCATCCGCCAAATCGCCGTGATCACAAGCCGCGGAAAATCCGTCCTCGAGGACCATTTCGACCGCAGCCCGGAGCTCGAGACCTTTCTCGAAGAAAAGGGGAAGATGGACTTGCTCGAGGAAGTGCGAAGGATCGCCGGCCTGGCCGAATTCAGCTATATCCGGCAGCCGCACATGCTCGGGTTGGGTCATGCCATCCTCATGGGGGAGGGCTTCGCAGCCGGAGAACCGGTGGCCGCCCTGACGCCCGATGATATCTATGATTGTCCCGTGCCGTGTATCAAACAGCTTATCGACGTTTTCGAGGAGAAGCGGGCGTCGGTTATCGTCCTCGGGCGGGTGGACAAGGAAGGCACCAAGAAATACGGGATCATAAAGGTCAAGAAGCAGCTATCGGACCGGGTTTTCGAAGTCGCGGACATGGCCGAGAAGCCGGGGCCGGAGAAGGCCTTTTCGGATTTGGGGATTCTGGGGCGGTATGTCTTCACGCCGGAGATCTTCGAGGCGATCCGGAACACGCCCGTGGATGCACGGGGCGAAATTCAGATCACCGATGCCATCCGTGTTCTCCTTGACAGCCAGCCCGTCTACGGGTGTCTTTTCGATGGAAAGCGCTACGACTGCGGCAACAAGCTCGGCTTCCTGGAGGGCACGATCGCACTGGCCTTGAAGCACCCCGAATTTGGCGGTCCGGTGCGGGATATCATCAAATCGCTGTTGGGTTGAACAAGGGGGGAGTGGCGAGGGACGGAATCGAACCGCCGACGCAGGGATTTTCAGCCCCTCTGGCAAAATTATAATCGCCTTATTTTACAATTGCTTAGAACAAATATCCCTCGGACTGTGTCCAGAAATGCGTCCACTCCTGCAACGATTATTACTTTCGGTCAATAAAACTCCTAACAAGGCTCTTGACTGATTCCATATATCCTAAATAGTACAAGATAGTGAAAGCAGCGGCCAGAACAGTTATTAAGTAGAACACGCCTTTTATGATCCGGCCAATAGTCGAGGATTCTGCTTTGGTCCTGTTGAATCCCATGCGGCCCACCAGAAAAAATGGGAATTCTACGATATAGTCAAGAATAAGGCCAAGATAGAAGAATGGATTTAGGACTCTAAGTTTCGCGGCTTTTTGGTTATTCTCATAAATGCCAATCGCCCGCTCGAGTTGGTCGAGGATATCCTTTGGACTTATGCGGTATCTTTGTATCTAAAACATATTAAGGACAATGTCGATCTGCTGCACCAAACCTCCGATAGCAGGAGGAGGAGTCCACACCAATACTGGGTAAACGCCTGCGGCAGCCATGATGTTGTGAACTTTGCCTAATTCCTTGTTGATATCGATCCGAGCTCGTTGTGCAACTTCGTTTTCTTCCGGTTCGTATTCAAATCTGTTAAAAGTACAGTTTTTAAAATAGGTTACCACGTTATCTCGAAATCCTATTAGCCTATTCAAACGACGTTCATTTTCCCAGGTAAGAATTTTTGTATAAGGTCGCATATTTTTCTGATCCTAACCTTACATTAAGCGCTCTATCGCCGCCCTCTTCTTTTCCTTATCCGTATGCGAATAAATAAAGCTCCTCATGGTCTTACTGTGCACCAGAAGCGAGCCAGTCATCAAAACATCCACATGTATCCGATCACCGCGTCTACAAACAAGGATTTAGTGCCGGGGTTTGTAATCCTGATCATATCCACGCCCGCGCTGTCTTTAAAAGAATAAATCGCCAGGGGGGGCGGGGAGATGCAAAAGCCGGTCGCCGTCGGTCCAAGAGGTATCCATTCGTGACGTTGCTCGCCTTGCGTATCCTGCCACATAAACCGGCCTTCAAGGCCGAAGTCCGTCTCTTCTTTTCCGACCACTGAGCCGCTATCAACGCATCCGGCAGTCTCGCCGTTTCCGGTTATCGGGGAGGGGAAAAGTATATTCTCCATGAGAAGGACGAGCTGTCCGCCGGGAAGGATTTCCGCGAATTGATCATCTGGCGAGCGCAGAGAATCTTTCGCGTTTTGGACTTGCTTTTCGTAAACAACCTGAAGGGCATAAAACTTTGGCCTTTGCGGCTGATCTTGCCTTGGCGCCTTTCCAGCAAAACGGCTTAGGGTGTAAGTCAGGAGGCCGGCCGACAGGAAAAGAAGAAAGCTGGCCGGCAACGATCTTCTTTTCCTCATAATCACTCTTTATCCCCACAATAAGTGACTGCCTTTTTCTTCTTTGCTCGGTCGGTATGCGAATAAATCAGGCTTGTACTGATTCTGCTATGCCCCAAAAGTGACCCTATTGTAACAAGATCCGCCCCTTTTTCCAATAGGGAGGTTGTGAAGTAGTGCCGCAGATCATGGAAGCCAAAGTCAATCCCAGTCCGCTTCGCGATCTGGGCGACTGTCCGACGGAAAAGATCCTTCCGGTTTCGGTTCGAAATGTCGAAAACTGATTCACTCCGTTTCCTTGTTTGTCCAAAGTAGTGTGGGTGGCTTTGTCGAGGGGTTTTGAACGCGAAATCAGCAGATTTGACATTCCCACCTTGATGCTCGTGCAGGTATTTATCTTTAGCAGCTTTATAGCTGTCTTGGCCTTTGAACTCGTTCCCTGTCTTGAAAGATCTCCGGACTCGCTCCCCGCCGACATAAGTAAAAAGCAGAGATATGCGGACGCGCTTTTTGATCACTGGTATTTAAATGGAGTCCATATATTTTGCATGAATTTCTTTCCGCCTTCTACGATCATGCAGTAAAGAAGCCATCTTTCTTCTTCCGAGAGAAATTGACTCAGTTCTGCCCGGCTATAACCAAAGTGTTCCGGATCCTTTATAAAATTATCATAACCGTGCCAAAACCCATCATTTTCTTCGATGTAAAACTCCCGTCGAATTTCCTCGGGCGTAGGTAGCCATATCAAATCAGATGTCTTTACCTGTTCGATTTCTCCTCCAACATCGATATCTGTATTTTCTCCCCCATAATGCACGACGCGATAAATTTCGTTGGGATCGTCCTTATAAATGCAATGGTTGCCTTCGACCAAAGGTGGCCCGAACTTAAGTTTGATTTCTCCTGTCATGCACAACTTAATATACGATTCGGAGAATTCATTATGGATCTCGTTATTGTCCTTTTCCATTTCTTCCTCCTTTTTTGAGCATTTTATCTCAAGCTCATCGTCTTTCTTTATGAGGCGCATAGCCGTGGCAACACGTCCAGAGCTCTTCGAGAGGCCAGGATTCCGGTGCGACCTCCACTCGCCTCAAACATCTGTACAGTCACTGCCTCTCAGGATTATTGCCCTTATTTTTCCAATCCTGATAGCTTTCCTCTGGCCCAATTTCCATACCAACTTTAAATATTTTGCTGATTTTTTTTGACTTTTCAGACCATCCACTCACCGAAAAGTCCCCTTTCCCGGCAACCTTTAAATCTATGAGTTGCCATTCATCAGGATAAAGCTCTTCAAGAATAAATACAGCACTATTTTCTCCTCTCCCTATTAGCTTAACTCGGCTCGTATTGTGGATTCTTATAGATTTAATTGAGGAGGGTGAGTTCAAAACAAACTTTACATTAATTTTCTCATCCCTTCCCTTACCCAAGTTTTGAACAATCATCCCATAATAAATTTCATCTCTCTCACCATATCGAGATTGGGTCACGTAAATGCGTGTTTCAGGGAGATTTCTCTTGGTTTTCAGATAGGGGATAATATAATTAAGAATAATTAGTAGGATTGTTAGAGCCCAGCCCAAAATTGCTATCAGCCAAGGTGTTGAGCTCCTCTGAGCGTTTCCTCTATTCATCAGAATTCCTATTAAGCTAATTTATTAGATTGTGCATCACTTATATCATTGAGGCGGCCATCTTCTAATCTGTGTCTTCGCTTATTCGATAAGCCAGGGCTTAGGTCCGGCCTCCACTCGCCTCAATCCCGTTTTATATCATTCCAAAATTCGTCAAAAGTTTGATACTCTTTTATTCTCTGAAGATTCCTTTTTACGATGACTTCACCGAGTTTATCCCTATTTTCAAAAAGTATTGACCTTGGCATTTCGCGCCAGATGGTACCCGTACAACCTCCTTCCCAAATATGTGTCTGGCCGTCTGGTTCGTAGGCAATTTGATAACATCTGCTATTATTTTCTGAATTTCGAATAAAGATGCGAATATCATTTGTTGGCATCTCACCTCCGGCTGCCAATTTGCTTTTCAGGTCTTCTTCAAGATGAAGTCGCCCGGCCACTAAAACATGTAGAAAGGAAGGAGAGTACTTCCGTTCTTTTCCCATGACCCTTCCTGAATTAGAACTTAACTCCCGAAAATAACTTATCGATCTCAACTCCTCTGGCGAACAAATCTATCATGATGATCACGGTGAAAATAATCCTCAGGAGCGCAAAAATATTCACTATGGGATGCTCTTTCTTTTCGCCAGACCTCGAGATGTAAGAAAGCATAACCGTTGACTATTGTCCCATTCCTTTAGATTATTTTGCTAATTCACTTTCAAGAAGTATTTTTTTACCTCGTTTAGAAGATCGTCCCTGTTGTAAGGCTTCGGAAGATAGACTATCGCTTCCTTCTTGCTGTTCGATTTTTTGGCTTTCCCCGTAATGAGCGAAGAGAGAAATATTATCGGAATGTCTTTTGTCGCGGGATCGTTCTTGAGAATAGTAGCGACCTCCCCTCCATCCATTTCCGGCATCATAATATCGAGGATGATTAGGCCGGGCAGCCGTTCCGATGCTTTTTTGATTCCCTCTTCCCCATTGAAGGCTACAGTCACAGAATAGCCGGCTTGGGTGAAAGTTGATCTCAACATGTTTTGGGAGATGATGTCATCGTCTATGATCAGGATGCTCTGTGCCATGGGCATTTTGCCTCCCAAGGAGCCTCCAAAGGATAGATTAATACCCTCTATACATAAGAGACGCTGGAGAGGCCGAAAATTTAGCTCTTTATTTTAATAAAGTTAGAGATCTGCCTTGAAATGATTGAATTTGAAAGGAAAAGAAGTGGCGAGGGACGGAATCGAACCGCCGACGCAGGGATTTTCAGTCCCTCGCTCTACCGACTGAGCTACCTCGCCACTTTATACTAGCTATAACTTATGGTCTGTCAGCGACTTAATTTTTCGAGCCAGGGAATCTCGCCCAAAACGTGGGGCTTTCTCCTTCTCGATGGCCCGGTAATGCTATCACTTTTTCGCCCTCTCCGCAAGTACCTCGACCGCCTTCTTCATCCGCTCGAAGTCCGGGTGGATGTACTTGAGGGTCGTCTCGACCTGGCTGTGCCCGAGGACCTTCATCACGTCGGCCAGCCCGACGCCGCGGCCCAGGGCCTCGGAGACCATGATCGTCGAGGCGGTGTGCCGGAGCCCGTGAAATATGAAGTCGTCGACCCCCGAGTATTTCCGGATCTTCCGGATGAGGAGGCTGTCGGCCCAGCCGGCCCTCATCTCCCCGCCCCGCCTCCGGAGGGGGAGGACGTAAAGGTCCCGCCGCTTCTTCTCGAGGCCGGCCAGGATCCGGGCGACCGGAGCCGCGATCGGGACGATCTTCTCCTTGCGCTGCTTCGTCTCCGAACGCCGGAGGACGATCTTGTCGCCGCGGACGTTCGTCCACTTGAGGCTGACGACCTCCCCCATTCTCATCCCGGTATAGAGAAGGAGGAGGACGATGCTCTTCGCGAGCTGTTGCATCCCGGCCTGGGCGCCGGCCTCCCGCTCGATCCGGCCGGCTGCCTTGACGATCCGGCTGATCTCGTCGGGGCTGAAGGCGCGGCGCTTCTGGTCGATGACGTAGGGCGTCACCTCTCTGATCGGGTTCTCGCCGGACCAGAGCTTCTTCTCGATCGCGAAATTGAAAAGGGCCTTGAGGACGTCGAAATAAAGGTTGATCGTGTTCTCCGACCGGCCCATCTCCCGGAGCCTGGCGTCGAGGAGCGAGAGGCGCTCCTGGCCGATGTCGGCGAGGTTGATATTGCCCCAGATGTCGAGGACGATGTTAAGCCTGAAGCGCAGGACGCGCCACTCCTTGATCCGCTTTATCTCCCGGCGGTGGGTGACAAACTCGCGGCTCGCGTCGACGAGGCTCACCGGGCCGGGAATCGACGCTGCCCTTCGAGCGCGCCGGCGGGAAGGCGGACTGGGACAAGCCGGACCCGGAATGGGACCTGGGGCTCGCCCGGCTCCAGAGGATCCTCGGCCGGGCCGGCGTCGGAATCTACCTTGACCTCCTCGCCCAGCAGTTCGACCGGCGGGACTATCCCTGGAGCCCGTTTTGGAATAACACTGACGGGATCGAGACCTGGCGGGCGACGAGTCCAAAAGCCATGACAAGATGGCGGCAGCTCATCGACCGCGTCGTCGCGGCGATCGGTATTGAGGGAAATCTCGTCGGCTGGGGGAACGAGCTCGTCCATCCCGACGATCCGCTCGGCGACACGATTCCGCAGGACGAATGGGCGAAGGCCCGGGTGGTGCCTCTCGCCGGCTACATGAGGACGAAAGAGATCCCGCCGCCGAACCCGTTCTCGGCCTCCGATAACATGCACGGCACGGGCCACTCGATCTATAACCGCCTCGTGAAGCAGGCCGGCTGGGAGCAGCGCGATACGTTCTGGGTCCTCCACGGGGTCGCCCTGGCCGAACACTTCGACCGATTCGACATCCGGTCGGTCCTCAAGAACTACGGCGTCTCGGACGACGGGATCGGGCTTAACCCGGCTGTCGTCGTTCCGCCGGAGAAGCAGGGCCTCACCGTGAGCCAGACCGGCCGGCGGTCGTCTCACTGGACGTGGCGCATCGAGATGGTCCGGCACGTCAACGAGAGGCTCGGCCCGCGGCTCCGACTCGTCGAAATAATGCCCATGGAGCTTAAGCGCGACGACTGGACGCCCTCGATGCTCAACCAGGAGGAGTCGGTCGACGTCTTCTGGAGGATCGCCAAGGAGGTCTGCGACAAGGACATCCGCAGATAAAAAGGTTCTTATCTACGTTTTTGTTTGCGACAAGGACTTATCTCTCGAATCCAAAGGTCGGGGGTTCAGATCCCTCCGGGCGCGCTCCCTGTTTCCCCATATAAATCACTGATTTAGGCCCTTTCTGCGAGTACACAATTTTCCGCGATTTTCCGCCTTTTTCCGCAATCATCCCGCGAGAAAGTCGAGACTTTATTGACATGCGAACGAGTTGCGATTATTATCTATGGTAGAAACATAAAGAAGGGTGATCATGAGCAATCAGATTCAAAAGGTGAATCTGATCGGAATAAATAGGGAGGGAATCAAAGAGGATTTTAACTTTCGTGGCCATATATTTTTCCCATTCAAGTTATCAACATATCCGGATCCCCGCTGGGTAGAGATTTTTAGATATAAATATGGGATTTATGTCCACAGTAAAAAAAGAGTTTTCTTAGAACAAAGAGATGATGAACTGGTCTTTGATATCCGAGATGACAATCCGCAAACTCTTTATGACATTATAAAAAAAGTGATCGAGGCTACGAATAAAGCGGTTGACGGGAAAAATATCAGAATTGTCGTCGCAGAAAAAAAACGAGATGAAGAAAATCGAGAGGTAAAAGAAAAAATCAATCGGCTAAAAGAAAAAGCAGATAAAATAAAACTGTAATTAGGTTATCTTTAAACCCGAAAAAAGAAGGGAATAAAAATGGCTATAACGAACAATAAGTACAATTGGTACGTGGTGCTGGAGAACACCTGCGTTACATATAGTCCCGGGAATATGAACCTGATTAAGATATTTATCGAAATCGAAGGTACGCAGAATGAATGGTTTTTTCTCCGGTGGATAAACGACAAACCGGAAATGTGGAGGGGGACAAGACACGGGCTATTAAAGAGGGAGCAGCAAGGACCTGAACTCGAAAAAGAAAAAAACAATTTGGGCAAGGTGGAGGTCGAAAAGGTTGGGGAGCCCTTAAGGCCCTTTCACAATTATGATTCATTCTGGAAAGAGATAAGCCATCGAGGCGAATAGAGGCCGGATATTATAGGCGGGATCTAAAATTTCGAAGCCGGGCCTTCACGGCCGTGAGGGGTTTGGCGAAGGGCATAAACTAATCCCTTTTCAAAAGCAGATCGGCTTTTTTTAGTCTTAGTTTGGCCTTGTGCTTTTTCCCCCTTGTTGTATAAATTAGTAAATAGGGAGGGTACCTATGGATTCTCAGATTTACATTCAATATGTAATTGAGTTTTTTGTTATTCTACTATCAGGGATAATCTTATTAAGAATTCAAACAAGGAGACCAAACCTTGTTTCTTATCTCACGAACATATCCAACTTCATTGTGCCAGGGCAACCGCCACTTCAGATCGGGACGCATTCAATTACTATTCAAAATATGGGAAGAGGGAAAGCAGAGGGAATTGAGGTTTGCCATAATCAATTACCCCTATTTAATATATTTCCCGATATTCAATATGAGGTAGAGCCTACCCCACAAGGTGGAAAGATCATAAAATTTAATGACTTGTTGCCCAAGTCAAAATTAATAATCTCCTATCTATATGTAAACGCAGAAAATCCTACTCAATATTTGCCGACTTACGTGAAATCAAAGGAAGCAACTGCGCGAGTTATTTCGATAATACACACACCTGTTTACCCAAAATGGACGAAATGTCTGGCTGGAATTTTGATGATGCTGGGATCAATTTTCTTATTAAATGTGATAGTTGAAGGCATAAAACTAATGCTCCGATCAATATGAAATCAGTAAGAGATCAGACTGGAAATAAATATTATACATGATGATTTTAGTGTGTCCAAAATGTGTCCGGGCGTCTGAGAGCTGAAGGGCGAGCTTCCGGGGCCAGAGATCCAATTTCTTGCCATAATTAGAGTGTCTCCATTTTGTGTCCAAAATTCCCTCCGAATTTTCCGTTATTTTCCTATATCTTCCGCTATAGAGAAACTCCCTATATTATTGATTTCGGGGGTTATAAAGGAATGGCGAGGGACGGAATCCACCCGCCGACGCAGGGATTTTCAGTTCCTCGCTCTACCGACTGAGCTACCTCGCCATGGCGTCGGATTGCGGATCCGAAAAGCGGCTACTAGTATATCTTCCCGCCTCCGCAAAGTCAACGGCCGGGGGGTGCTTGACGGGCCGGGACACTCATGGTACGTTCTGTCGCAAATGAACATTGCCGCCTTTCTCCCCCACGTGGAAGTATTTGGCGGGGTCCGCCGCTACATCGAGGTGGGCAACGCGCTCATCCGGAGAGGCCACCGCTTTGTCCTTTTTACTCCGGCTGGGAAGAAGCTCGACTGGCTGGAGTTCAGGGGGGAGGTCAAAGCGTTTGAGGCGATCCCGGCCGAGGAATTCGAGGTCGGATTCTGTAGCGAGTATTCCATCCTCCCTCAGTTCGAGCGCCTCAGGGCCAGGGCGAAATTCTTCTATTTCGTTCTCGAAGGCCACAAAAAAGAGAAGGACGTGGCCCGCCGTCACTATTACTACCTCGGCAGTTCCGAAGGCATCTGCCGGCGGATCGAGCGAAAATACAAGGTGCGGTGTTTCCGAGCGCCTGGCGGGATCAACCCGGAGATATTTTTTCCGCTGCCTCGGCAGCTGGGCAGGGAATTCAGGATCCTCTGTTATGGCCGAATCTACAAGAAGAGAAAAGGTGTCCGGCAGGTGATCAGGGCCGTCGAGAAGCTTCACCAAAAATGCCCCAATCTCCGCCTTATATTCTTCGATAGTATGGTCGGCGAAGACAAGCGCGATCCCCGGCCGCTCTTCCGGACCTCCGTTCCGCACGAATTTTATATTGATCTCCCTCAAAACAGGATGGCCTGGCTTTTTTCCCAGGCCGATATCTTCGTCAGCGGCGAGCGGCGCGCCGGCTGGGCCAACACGGCCGCCGAGGCCATGGCCTGCCGTCTTCCCGTCGTCTGCACCCGAAGCGGCAGCCGCGATTTTGCCGTCCCTGACGAGACGGCGCTTGTCGTGCCCTTCGCTCACCCGTTTTTATTGCGCCGCCAGATTAGACGCCTGATTGAGCAGCCAGAGCTGCGTGAGCGTCTGGCCGAAGCGGGGCAGCGGAAGATCAGCGAATTCACCTGGGATGCTCTGGCCGAGCGCCTGGAGGATATTTTTCAACGAGTTTTAGGCGAGACCGCCACTCGCTCCTAGACGCGAAGTCTTTATTTTCTGGCCCAAGCGAGGGGGTGTCCCACCGAAAGCCCTCCGCAGCATAGCGGGCCCATCCTACTTTACCAAGGCGAAGGATTCAGGTGAGGAAGTCCGTGGACGACTGAGCGGGCATGGTTTCTCGACTGAAAGGAGAGAAGAGCGAAGGAGGATGCGGAGCGAGTTTCCTCGCGGGGGAAAGGAGCGGGCTGACGAGCCTGAATCCGAGCCTCTCTAAATTGAATTGCCCCCTTTCTTATGATATCCTTGGCCGTGGAGGCGTCTTGAATGGATGAAAAAGCACTGAAAGAGCTCATGCTCAGGGAAAATGCCGATTTCCGGAGGCTCCATAAGGACCACCAGGCCTGCGAGAAAAGGCTCGAAGACCTCCAGAGCAAGAGCTTCCTGACTGAAGAGGAAAAGCTCGAGGAGCGTGACTTAAAAAAGCGCAAGCTGGCCCTCAAGGACAGGATGTACCTGATGATGGCCGAGTTCCGCAAGGCGCGCTGAACCACAGTCCCAGAAAGAATCCGGCATGGCCAGCAAAAAAAAATTCCGGGTTGCCCTGATCGGCACAGATTCGCTGCGCGGCAAAGAGATCAAGAATATCCTCAGCGCCAAGAAATTCCCACTCTCGCACATCGAATTTTTCGACACGGACGTCCAGGAGGAGTACGGCAAGCTGACCGAATTCCAGGGTGAGCCCCGCGTCATCCACTCTCCCAGCGCCGCCGCCCTCGAAGGCCTGGACCTTGTCTTCCTGGCCGCCGACAGGGAGACCAACCTGAATTTCGGCCGGCTGGCCGCCGGGAATAAGTACCGAGCCATCGACGTGAGCGGAGCCTTCAGCGGCCAGGACGATGTCCCCCTTGTGGTGGCCGGAGTCAACGACTCGCTCCTTGCCGCCCGCCAATTCCCTTTGATCGCCAATCCCCATCCCGTAACCATCATCCTCTCCTCCCTGCTTCACCGTCTCATCGCCAAGTTCGGCCTAGCCAAGGCCGTTGTCTTCGTCCTCCAGCCTGTCTCGGCCTTTGACGGATCCGGGATTGAAGAGCTGGCCAGCCAGAGCGCCGCCATGCTCTCCGGCGCCACTCCCAACAAGGAGGTTTTCCGGGATCAGATCGCCTTCAACATCCTATCCCACACAGAGGCGCCGGACGCCAACGGCTTTTCCTCGGGGGAAAGGCAAGTCATCGCGGAGGTGAAGAGGGTCCTCGGCCATCCCGCCCTCCCTCTTTCCCTGTCCGTCATCCAGGCGCCCGTCTTTCACACTTACTCCATTATGGCCTACGTGGAGCCGACGGCCCAAACGAACATCCAGGAGCTGGAACGCATATACAGGGAGAGCCCGCTCTTCAAGGTCGGCGCGCCTTCGCCTTCTTGTTCGGTCACCTGCCTGTCCGTGGCCGGGAAGGAGCAGATCTTCATCGGCCAGATCAAGAAGGAGGAGTCCTTCCCCAATGCCTTTTGGATCTGGACGATAACGGATAACCTGACCCGGGGCTCGGCCCTCAACGCCCTGGAGATCGCCCGGACCCTGCACGACGGCAAATCCGGGGAACGCGCTTCGAAATGAAAGACATCCTCGCGCTCTTCCAGCTGGCCAGGCGGGAGAAGAAGCTTCTCAGCCTGTCTTTTGTTTGTTCCGCCTTCGTGGCCTTTTTCACCTATGTTTTCGTCAACCTTGTCCAGCCGATCATGGACAAGCTCTTCCAGCTCAGCCCCGGCCAGGCCGGACCCCAGAAGGTCCGCCTCATGGATACCGTTTTCCGCGCTCTGGGAATCAACGAGACTCAGCTCGTCAAGTTCTTGCCCCTGCTCGTCCTGGTGGTGATCTTCGGCAAAGGGTTCTTCACTTTCCTCTCCTCGTATTTCATGAAAACAGTCGGCCACCGGGTGGTCAAACGGCTGCGCGACGACCTCTTCACTCATCTTGTCTACCAGTCGAACAGCTTCTTCGACCGGATGCCGACCGGAGACCTGATGTCCCGGTTGACCAACGACGTGGACAAGATCCACCAGGCCATCTCGGGCAGCATGGCTGACTTTATCGAGGAACTGTTCATCCTTCTCGCCCTTCTGGTGGGGGTCTTTGTTATCGATGTCCGCCTGGCCGTCGTCTCCTTCGTTATCACACCCCTGGCGGTCATACCCCTGGCCCTGTTCAGCCGCCAGCTCAAGAAAAAGAGTCTTGTCGGCCAGAAGAAGATGTCCCAGATATACGGCCTTCTGCACGAAGCGATCACCGGCAACATGATCATCA
>Ga0315277_10009456_pt1 | contig 12451 bp, 15 predicted proteins | sample YL17G05_15_MG_FD_203695 | JGI IMG/M metagenome (GOLD analysis project Ga0315277, IMG submission 203695) | Sediment microbial communities from Yellowstone Lake, YNP, Wyoming, USA - YL17G05_15 | ecosystem: Environmental > Aquatic > Freshwater > Lake > Sediment | place: USA: Wyoming | collected... | reverse complement strand
GGAATAGCAGAGACGCGATACGGTGAGACGTTCGTATCGGCTGTGAGGAAGGGCTCTATCTACGGGGTCCAGTTCCACCCAGAGAAGAGCGGGCTGCCCGGCCTCAGGCTGTTGTCGAACTTCGTGACTATCTCAGAGGGTTCAACATGAACATCCTTCCAGCAGTCGACATCAAGGGTGGCAAGTGCGTTCAGCTTGTCGGCGGGAAGCCAGGGACTGAGCAGGTCTCGATAGACGATGTCGTAGGTGCCGCTCGAAGGTGGCAGGACGAGGGAGCGGATATGATCCATATCATAGACCTCGACTCTGCGCTCGGGACGGGGGACAACGAGATTCTCATCGAGAAGATCGCGGGCGACCTCGACGTTCCCGTGCAGGTCGGAGGAGGGGTTCGCACCCAGGAGAAGGTCGAGAGGCTGTTCGAGATCGGGTGCGAGAGGGTGATCGTTGGCACGCGGGCTATCCAGGATAGGCCGTTCGTCGAGGCAATCGCCGAACAGTACGCGGATGGCATTGTCGTTGCCCTCGATTCCGTGGCGGACCATGTCATGATCAAGGGCTGGCAGGAGAGTTCAGGTAAGGAGATTCTCTCCGTTGCGAAAGACTTGGAACCCCTGCCCATTTGGGGATTCCTGTACACCAATGTGGAGGTCGAGGGGAAACTGCAGGGAATCGATCCGAGGCCCATCAAAGCCCTGATCGAGATGACCTCTAAACCCGTCATCGTTTCCGGCGGGGTGACGACCATGGACGACCTGAAGCTGTTGCGTGGGATGGGCGCTGATTCAGCCGTCGTCGGAATGGCCATCTACACCGGGAATCTCAATTTCGCGCGAGCAGTGAGGGAGTTCAAGTGACGAACGGGAAGAGAGAACGAACTGCGAAAGTCTCGAGGAAGACGAGGGAGACCGAGATCGATATCAAGCTCGTGCTAGACGGGTCTGGCAGATGCGCAGCGGACCTGCAGGACTCGTTCCTGAAACATATGGTAGAGACGCTCGCGAAGTACTCCGGCGCGAACATCGAAGTCTCGGCTCGAGGGGATATCGAACACCATCTCATAGAGGACGTCGCCATCACACTCGGCCGAGCTTATAGGGAGGCTATCGGGGATGCACCTGTCAAGAGGATAGCGAGCGCGACAGTTCCAATGGACGAAGCGCTCGTTCAGGTGACTGTGGACCTGATTGATAGGCCCTATGTGCACCTCGATGTCCCGGACCAGATGTATGAGCACTTTCTCAGATCGTTCGCGATTGAGCTTCGCGCGACGGTCCACACGATCGTCTTGAGGGGGAAGGACCAACACCATGTGATCGAGGCGACGTTTAAGGCGCTCGGGCTCGCACTCAGGGACGCAATGGCTCCGTCGAGGGTGACCAAGTCAACGAAATCAACCGTGAGATGGAGGACCCGCTGATGCCTCTCACGAAGAGGATCATCCCGTGCTTGGACGTTAGGGACGGCGTTGTTGTCAAGGGCACGTGCTTCAGAAACCTGAAGAATGTCGGTAATCCGCCCGAGCTCGCCTCTGAATACCAGAAACAGGGAGCTGACGAGATAGTCTTCCTTGATGTCAAGGCGTCCATCGCCGGGGCGAAAACTCTCCATACAGCTGTCCAGAAGACCGCGGAGGTGCTCTTCATACCTCTAACTGTTGGAGGCGGGATCCGCTCGTTCGAGGATGTGAGAAAGACCTTGAAGGTCGGAGCAGACAAGATCTCCGTGAATTCAGCTGCGGTTGCCGACCCAGCCCTGATCACGAGATGCGCAGATGCCTTTGGGAGCCAGTGCATAGTCCTGGCAATCGATGCCAAGCGAAAGGGTGATTCATGGGAGGTGTACACCCACTCTGGGACAAGGCCCGCCGGCCTCGACGCCATCGACTGGGCAAAGGACGGTTGCGACCGAGGGGCGGGCGAGATACTCCTCACGAGCATGGACGCGGACGGGACGAAGAGGGGCTACGACATCGAGCTGACGAGGAAGGTCGTCCGCGAGGTCAATGTTCCGGTGATCGCCTCCGGAGGCTGCGGCAAGATCGAGCACATTGTTGAAGTGCTAACTGAGGGCGAGGCAGACGCTGCACTCGCCGCATCGATATTCCACTATGGCGAGCACACAGTTGCTGATGTCAAGCGCGCACTCGAAGCAAGAGGCGTGCCAGTGAGGTGGAGTACGTGAATGAGAAAGATGGCGGAAGCCTGATGCCGGTTGTCGTCCAGGATGTGAGGAACAACAACGTTCTCATGCTGGCCTACATGAATGATGAGGCGCTTCAGCTGACCAAGAAAACGGGGTTCATGCATTATTGGAGCAGGTCCAGGGGACAGATCTGGAAGAAGGGCGAGACTTCCGGCAACTTCCAGAAGGCCGTGGAACTGATGGCCGACTGCGACGACGACGCGCTGCTCGCTAGGGTCGAGCAGACAGGTGTGGCATGCCATACGGGGTCGTACTCCTGTTTCTCAAAATCGCCGATCCCCTCTGAGGACATAATCACGAAGCTATGGAGGGTCTTCGCTGACCGGGAGTCCGGGCAGAACGAAGCTTCCTACACATTCAAGCTCCTAAGAAACAGGAACCTCCTGTTGAAGAAGATAGCTGAGGAGAGCTCCGAGGTCATAATAGCAGTGAAGGACAAGGATAAGGACCAGGTCATCTATGAGACTGCGGACCTGCTGTACCACCTCATGGTCCTTCTCTACGATGAGGGCATAACGATGGACGACATCTACAAAGAACTGGAGGGCCGAAGGAAATGAGGGCTAGGAGATGCGACTTTCACACGCACACGTTGTTCAGCGATGGCGAGCTGCTTCCGATTGAGCTGATTAGAAGAGCCGCGAGCGCGGACCACAGAGCGATTGCCTTGACCGACCATGCGTCTTTCTCGAACATAGAATGGATCGTCGAGTCCGTCGCCAGAGATTGCGCAAAGGCTGAGGCGTGGGGGATAGAGGCGATCCCGGGCGTGGAGTTGACACATATCCCAGTAAGGTACATAGACCAGGCAGTGAGGAAGTCCAAGAAGGCAGGTGCGGAGCTCGTGGTTGTTCACGGCGAAACGCCTGTTGAACCCGTAGAGAGAGGGACTAATCACGAGGCTGTGACGAACCCAGACGTTGACATCCTGGCTCATCCTGGGATGATCTCGGTGGACGATGTCGAGCTTGCTGTGAAGCATGCCATCTATCTCGAGATCAGCTGCCGGAAAGGCCATTCTCTCGCGAACGGGCACGTCGCTTCGCTCGCCAGGGAATGCAGGGCGAAGACACTCGTCAACACGGATGCCCACTCGCCGAGCGACCTGAGCACCATGGAGTTCGCGAACACCGTTGCGAGAGGCGCGGGCATGACCCCAGAAGAGGTCAGGGCAGCGCTCGTCGACAACTCGGAATCGCTCTTGAAGAGGCTTGGCAGGACATGATGGCGATTATTCATTGCAAGCCGATTTCTTAATAAACCGCGAGCTCGGTAGCCTGATCGGGGAGTTGTAAGGTGACTATAGTCAGCATTTCGGTCCCAGAGGAGCTGCTCAGGCGCTTCGACGAGATCTCCGGGACAAGGGGATTCAGATCGCGCTCGGACGCCATAAGAGAGACTATGAGGACCTTCGTTGACGAATCGGAATGGGACAGTGCCGAGGGCGAGAACCAGCTGGTTATCACGATGGTCTACGACGAGCTGGGTCCAAGGGGAGAGCTTTCGGTGCTCCAGCACAGATACGAGGAGATCCAGATGATGCTCCATTTGCACATCGAGAAAGGTCAGTGCATGGAAGTCTTCATTGCGCGCGGCCCGAACGCAGTCCTCAAGGAGATCCTCAGCAAGATCAGGAAGGTCAAAGGGGTCAGGTCCATCAGATTCATATCGACTCCACGTCCCGTGGGCTGAGGCTCCAGTTTGCCAATCTGAGAGCGAAAGATATTCAAGATGCTTGCCATATCCTGAGTAATTGGAATCATAGGATGGCTACTTGCGACAGCTTTCGCGACTGCACCTTTCTCAGATCCTGCGAGTCCCTCAGAGAATACAAGCTGGCTGTTGCAGGTTTCATAAGACTCTACTGCAGCGGTCCGAAGATCGACGAGTGTGTGCGGAAGAAGGTTGGGCGCGAGCTGGGAGGCCAGCAACACGTTCCTGCAAACATGCTGCCCAATGGCCTTCCTAGGAGTGGTACAAGCGACGCTGATTGGCCCGAGGAGGTCAAGAAGATCTCCCGGAGACGGCTCTAGTAGAGGTTTCGAGTACGAGCATATCCTGGTGTGCTCCCGCCGGGATTTTAGCCTGGAGTTTGCCCGTAGAAATCACTGGATACGCGCAAGAACGTGTGCAACAATGATCAGAATCGCGGTTTGAACGCTAGACAAATCGATATGACTAGAATGTGCGAGGGCCCGGATATTGACCCGGAATCTACTCGCAATTAAACCCCGCACCTATAGAATTCACGAGTGCTAGGGACAAATCGAGGGCCGATTATTGGCATCGAATCTACCAGCAATTAAAGGTCACCGCAATAAATGCCGGTACGAAATGTGCGGGGTATTCCGCCCGTACCGTCGCCTTTCTTCTCCACGGGCTTTTCTCAAAAGCTGAAGTGGGCCCAACCGGATTAGGACAGGTCAGGCCGACTGGCTCGCCGTCAAGAATTTCCGTTCTCGGAAATCTCATTGTCGAGGATGCGAGAGATGATAGATCTAAACCCTTTTCGTTCTCTTCTTGGCTCCGATAGGGGACGAAAGTTAGTGTGAGATAGGCATCGAAAATCATTCATAAGATGACTGGAGGACGCCGAACCCTATTTAACGGATGACGGCGATTCGGTAGACTGGTAGAAGAATGGACTCACACAGAAAAGCCGCAATGATTGTGGGAGTGTTGTTCATAATTGCGACGGTTACAGCTCTACTAGGTACTGTTCTTACACAATCTCAGTAGTTCGTAAAGTCGTTTCTTGACGTATCCATGTTCTCCTTTCAACGTTTCATTTTTCGCAAGGACTAGGAGCCATCCCACCTGTGCCAGTGTTTGTGTAAGACATGACGCAAGGATGGGATGGCGGAGCCCCGAAGGGCTCCGAGAGAACATGTGCTTGTGGGACAAATAACCCTTGCCCTCGGAACCCCAGGCGAGGGGTCACCGCGGAGGAGATCGCAGAGGCGGCGGTGTTCTGGATCCTTCGGCTCCTCGGCAGGCGATTCCATGGCAAATACGCCCCCGATGACATCGCCAGCGTGCTCGCTCTGGCGGCATCCAGAGAATCCTCCACCAGCAGGATATGCCAGGAGCACGAGCGTGCTCCGACCGAAGGCGTAGTGCGCTACCGCCTCCGTCACCTCACGCTCAAGCCTCTTCTCAAGAGGGCGAACAGGCTGCTCGCGGAGCAGGCTCGCTGCCTGCTCCCAAGACGCCCTCTCAAGATAGCTATCGACTACACTCTCATCCCGTACCACGGAAAGCCGAGGAAGCGCGAGGACGAAGTCGTGAGAGGACCGCCCAAATGTGGAACCACATGGTTCCACGCATACGCGACGGCGTATACCATCCTCTCGGGACGGAGAATCACCGTCGCCCTCGCGTTCGTGAGGGGCACAGATGGCACGCTGAAGGTCCTTGAGGAGATCCTCCGTCTCATCGGCGACCAGGGCGTCCAAGTCAAATGCCTCTATCTGGACAGGGCGTTCTTCACAGCCGATGCCATAAGATACCTCCAGGAAAGGAACATCCAGTTCCTCATGCCGGCGATAGTGCGCGGGAAGACGAAGGGCACCCGCGCATTCGTCAAGGGCAGGAAGAGCCACTCAACGCTCTACACGATGAGGAGCTCGAGGACGAATATCTCGGTCACCTTCCCCATCCACGCTGTCGTGACATACTCCAAGGGGAGGCAGGGAAAGCACAAGGCCGTCACCTACCTCTTCGCCAGCAGCTCACACCATCCGCCACTCAGCAGGATGCTGGAGGAGTACAGGCTCAGGTTCGGCATCGAGTCCAGCTATCGGCTGCTGTCCAGCAGCCGCATACGGACCTCGACGAGAGATGCGAAGCTGAGGATACTGTATGTGGCCACGAGCCTCCTGCTCGTGAACACATGGGTCGTGAAGAAGTGGGACCGCCTGTCCACGAAGAGAAGAGGACCGGGAGGACGCGATGTCCACGCCGACCTCCTCCCATATCCAAGGTTCCTGGCCATGCTCCAGTACGTGCTCGAAAGAGAATACGAGTTCATACTGGATGTCGAAGTGCCCGTGAGAAGATCATCTGCTGGCTTGAGGGGGAGGTGATTTACGAACTACTGAATCTAGTCTAAATGCTTCTGACTACCTTGATAAGATTTCTGCAAATCAAAACCAAGTAGTAATAGGAGTGCTTTTTAAGTTTATCGCGGCTGCTGCAAGTGCTGGTATCGCAATTTCGTTGTATCCAATTTTGAAAAAATATAATGAAGGTCTAGCTCTTGGGTCTGTTGGTTTCAGGCTTATTGAGGCAGTGTTCTATCTTGTTGCTGCACTCGGCATACTATCTCTATTGTCATTAAGTCAGGAATATGCAAGCGCAGGGTCTACGGCCGCTTCAACTTTTCAAATCTTAGGTACTTCAATGCATTCAGTAAGTATTTGGGCGGGCTTTGTGTTAGGAGTAATCTCTTTTTGCCTGGGCGCTCTGATGTATTACTATGTGTTTTATCAATCAAAACTCATTCCTCGATGGCTATCAGGTTGGGGTTTCATTGGGATTGCATTGTTGTTAACAATGGTTCTATCAATTATGTTCGACAAAGAACCCGTAAAAGAACCTTCAGGGATAAGGATGTTATTGGCTGTTCCAATAGCCTTGCAAGAAATGGTTCTGGCGGTGTGGCTGATCGTTAAAGGATTCAATCCGTCTACAATTGCCACCGGGTCTGCCAACTAGACATGACGGAGATAGAACTAGCGCATCAGAATAGAATACGAGGGGAAAATGAAAGCTATTGTATGCACAAAATACGGGCCGCCTGAAGTTCTTCAGCTCAAGGAAGTTGAGAAACCCGTTCCCAAGGACAATGAAGTGCTGATAAGAGTCCATGCGACAACAGTAACAGTAGCGGACTCTAGGGTGCGAAGTTTCAGAGTTCCTCTGTCTTTCTGGCTGCCTGCACGAATAGCGCTCGGTCTAAGAAAACCAAAGAAGGCCATACTGGGGACGGAGTTAGCAGGCGAAATTGAATCACTGGGCAAAGATGTGAAGCTGTTCAAGAAAGGTGACCAGGTTTTTGCACTTACCGGACACTTTTGTGGTGCTTACGCCGAGTACATATGTATACCTGAAGATCGGAATGTGGCCATCAAACCGTCGAATACAACCTATGAGGAAGCCGCTGCCATTCCTATGGGAGGACTTACGGCATTGTATTTTCTTAGAAAGGGAAACATCCAGAGCGGACAAAAGATCCTGATCTATGGAGCTTCAGGAAGTATAGGTACATTTGCCATACAGCTCGCCAAGAACTTTGGGGCAGAAGTTACCGGGATATGCAGTACCTCGAACTTGGAATTGATCAAGTCTCTGGGAGCCGATAAGGTCATTGACTACACTCAAGAGGATTCTACCAAAAACGGCGAGACCTATGACATCATTCTTGACGCTGTGGGCAAGAGCTCATTGTCGAGTGGCATGAGATCGCTAAAGAAAGGAGGAATCTACCTTCACACTGTAGCCACGCCTGCTCTAGGTGTTCGAATGCGATGGATCTCAATGACAAGCAGCAAGAGAGTGATGGGCGGGACAACGGCAGGAAGGACTGAAGATCTCATCTTTCTCAGAGAACTCGTTGAAGCGGGGAAGGTAAAGCCGGTGATCGATAGACGCTATCCGATGGAGCAAATCGTCGAAGCTCACAGATATGTGGACAAAGGACACAAGAAGGGGAATGTAGTCATCACTATGGAATAGAGCTTCATTCAGGGGAGGGTCTAGGCGAGTTCCTTCTCCCTGAACAGGTAAGTTCCCAGGATCAGAAAGAAGATCGTCACCCCCAAAAGAACTAGTGCTGAGCTCGATGCACTTGATGCTTGATTCCACCTGCTGATATCGCCGAATTTCACCCACTCAGATCCCAGGCTTCTCAGATAGTGCTTGACAGAGGCATTCTGAATCGCCCCTGGCAGCGACCCGATGTACCCCTCCCAGATGAACGCGTAGAATAGGCCGAACATGACTGGCTTGCTGAACAAAACACTGATCGCCAGGAATAGCGAAGAATACACGAAGGAGCCAATGACTACGAGGGCAACGAATTCAAGGTAAATACCTAGCTCGTCTGGACCTACGCCATGCTGTCCGAAGAAACCCAGCCATCCGACCGTGCTGATCGCGACCATCGAGATGGCAGTTGCTATTCCCAGGGGCAGATAGTAACCCAAGTATGAGAATGCGCGGTCCAGGGGCGCAGTTGCAACATGTGTGATGCTCTTGTCGTCGATCTCGTCGCGTATCAGTGAGGAGCCAAAGATCATCGCCATGACCGGCATAAAGAAGAAGAGGATCAGGGTGTCCATCAGATTCGTTCCGTCTTCGAGCGGGTTATTGCTCTGCGAACCTGCATAGACCATGACTGCGGCGACGAACAAGGCGACGAGAACCGTGATCACCGCCTTACTGCCAAAAAGCAGCTTCTTCGTCGAGAAGAATGTCAGCGCCTGAATCCCAACGAGAACTCTCTTCAAGTCCATCCCTCTACCTCCCCACGAGATACCTGAAAACGGCTTCCAGGTTATCGTCAAGACTGTACATCTTGCTCACGGAACACTGGGTTTTGTCGATAAGCGCAGGAAGACCGTTGAAGAAATCATCGGGTTTGGACACTTGGACCGTCAGGCTATCCTTGTTGTCGTTGAAAGCCACTGAGACAACATAGTCCTGATCAAGCAGGGTCTTTGCCAGAGCTGTCACCCTCTCTCCCTCGATGATGATGTTGTGCGGGTGTCTATCCATGAGATTCCTTATCTCAGATATGTCTCCTGACGCCACTGCCCTCCCCCTATAGACCAATGCTACATTGTGGGTCATCCGCTCGATTTCGAAGAGGACGTGAGAGCTAACGATGATATCGTGCCCGTGGTCCTTGTTAAGCATCTTGATCAGGTCGATGAGGTCATTCCGCACGAGCGGGTCGGTTCCGCTGAGCGGCTCGTCGAGTATGAGCAGCTTGGGGTCGTGCAGGAGCGCCCCGGCGATTTTCATCCTCTGTTTCATTCCCTTGCTGTACCCCCTAGTCTTTCTGTCAATAGCTCGGTCCATTTCGACCAGCTTGACGACTTCTTGGATTCGCTTTGAGAGTGCTGTGCCGTGCATCATCTGCAGTTTTCCGATTAGGGTCAGATACTCTCGCCCAGTCGAATCGGAAGGAAGCGACTCAAAGTCAGGGCAGAAACCGATTGACGAGTGCAGGTGGGCGTTCTTCCATGGGATCTCTCCGAGTACCGATATGCTGCCCGCATTAGGTTTGATGAGACCCAATATGAGCTTGAAGAAAGTGCTCTTGCCAGAGCCATTTGGGCCGACTATGCCAGTTATACCCGGTATGACTCGAAGTGCGAAGCCGTTGAGGCCGATAACTTGCCCATACCATTTGCTGAGAGCTTGTGCCTGTACGATTGGCATCGGCCCATTCTCCTGGGAGGTCACTTGCCAACCACCTCCCTGGTTAGTCTGAAGTACACTATCGCGGCTGGGACGATGATCAGTGATGCTACAATCAAGAGCAGGGCGTCCTTGTTGACATAGCTCGGAACCTGTCCCTCATACAACCACTTGAAGAGGATCGACAACGCATCGATTGGGCTGATGACTCTCCATCCCCTTGCGAACTGGGAGAATATCTGAGCGACAACGGCCAAGCCGAAGAATGCCATGAAAGTTCCGACCGCTGCGTAGCTCTTCCTCCTGGTGAAAGATGAAATCATCAGGCCGAACGGGACGAAGAACAAGGTCATGAGAGCTCCGACTAACACTGTCTCTCCCAGGACCCCGAAGCTATGCCAGTAGTCGCTGCCGGTCTGGGTCGCTATCGAGACGGATGCGAGGAGTACCGGCGGAATCAAGCAGAAGAGACTCATCACGAGCAGCGCACCTGCGGCCTTGCCGGCCAGATAGTCTCTTACCTTGAGGGCTCTTGAGAAGTATAGCACAAAGGAGCTGTTGGCCAGATCCTCGGAGATGAGATCGGACGTCACCACTGCGGCCAGCAACATGGAAAGAACCGTAAACAAGCCGCTTCCCAGGTAGGAGGTCATATCGGAACCCTCCAGTTTGTCGTGAGAGACGAGGATGATCGTAAACAGATTCAGCGCATGGACGAGCATGAATCCCACAATCATCATTATGATGACACCAATCGAGGAGAGTTTGTGCCTGAATACGCTTCGAGCGATGATGTAGAGCCGAAGATTCTGGGCGGTTCTCTCACCCTTCCACGGGTGATACTCGATAGGACTAATGCCCATTTCTTCCGCCTCCCCTGAATGCGCGGAGGAACACCTCTTCGAGATCCAGCCTCTCTGGGCGGAAACTCCTTACTTGGGCGCCATTCTCCGCAGCCAACCTGAAGACCTTCTTCCCATCCTCGCAACCCCGGACAAGAAGAGTAGATTCACCCACCTGGTCCTTCCTGTCAACTATCTGGCAAACCTGCTCCAGAGCCCGCACATATCCTAACAAAGCCTGTTCGCTGCCCCGAACGGTGAGGCTACGTACTCCCTCTTCGCCAGCCAAGAGAGTCGTCATCTCACCGGAACGAACCAGCTTTCCGTTGTCGATTATCACAGCGTAGTCGCAAATCCGTTCAACATCCTCAAGGATATGAGACGAAACGACAATCGTCTTCTCGGAAGACGCCATCCTCGTCACGAGGCTTAGCATCTCCTCCCTCCCCTGAGGGTCCATGCCGCTGGTCGGTTCGTCCAGGAACAGGAGCTTGGGATCGTGAACTATCGCCTGCGCGAGCTTCACCTTCTGCTTCATGCCGGTGGAATAGGATTTGATAGGTCTGTACCTCTCCTCCCCAATCCCCACGAAATCCAGCATCTCGTGACTGCGTTGTATCGCGTCACGGTATGCCATGCCCGAGATCATCCCCAGATAGGACACCAGTTCCACCGCATTGACCGATGGTATGAGGCAATCGTGTTCGGGCATGTACCCGACAAAGTCCCTGATCTGGAGGCTCTGAGATTGGGAGTCCAGTCCGCCAACGGATATCGCTCCTTTGTCAAGTACAAGGAGTCCAAGAGAGGCTTTGATGAGAGTGCTCTTTCCAGCGCCGTTGGGTCCCAAGAGACCGATAATTCCATGCGGAATATCCGCATTGAATCCGTCAAGAGCCGTCACCGGCCCGAAGCTGACGGTCACATCTTTCGCGGAGATGTGGATCGGATTCACGCCTGAGGCGCTCTTTTGATCCACGGCAATCTCTCCTGCCATCGACCGAGCGATGCGATCGAATGATATAAGCATTTTGAGCAGCCCTCTCGCAAATAGTCACGGAGTAATGGTACGAATATCCCGGTTTCCATTGTTGAACGACTAGCCCAGGGACACTTTGACATAGAGGTCTTTTCCGAGGCGAGGCGCAGATATCGTATAACGAAATTGGCGAAAGGATCGAGCTCCTTACGAGCGACAAACGCTCTCAGAACACGAAGGGGATGAGACGCTTGCTTGACCGCATGTAGTCCTCGTATTCCTTCCCGAACCTCTCGATCATCATACTCTCCTCCAGCTTGATGCGGTGCAGCAGATAGGGAACGAGGAGGAGCATGACCAGGAAGCCGAGCAGGCTGGACAACATAACCGGGATGCCTGTGAAGAGCAGGATGGCCCCCAGGTACGCGGGGTGCCGCACCCGCCTGTAGATGCCGTTCTTCACCAGGGTATGGTCGGCCCTGATGCGCAGGGCGCCGGAGAAGTTCCTCTTCAGCGTGGCGATGGCCACGAACCGGATGACCATGCCAGCCACGACCATGACAAGGCCGAGCACCAACAACCCAAGGTTGATGCCCGAGAACGACTCGGCACGAATGACCCCGCCGCTCTTGCCCGCCAGCCCGGTCGGGTCCAAGGCGGTCGCAATGAGGCCAAGGAACATGATGACGAACAGCCCCACGGTGAAGATGGGGCTCTCGTAACGCTTACGCGCCATGGCCGTCGAATTGGCGTTCTTGATATTAAGGCTGGGCATCCTGGTGAGGATACCCACCGCCAGGATGAAGGCCCGCGCATGCCGGTGGATTCGAGACTGACGTTCTGATCCGGCTCGAATTCTTGTTTGAACATCCGTCGCCTTTCCTCCTCTATGTTGAAGAGGCGACTCGCCTTCTTCCGAATCTCGTTTCGTCTTCTTTGATTTTGCCTCCCGTCGTTGATTCTATCAAGGGGTTTGTCGGACAAGCCTCTATTCGCGGTT
>Ga0315277_10009455_pt1 | contig 12452 bp, 19 predicted proteins | sample YL17G05_15_MG_FD_203695 | JGI IMG/M metagenome (GOLD analysis project Ga0315277, IMG submission 203695) | Sediment microbial communities from Yellowstone Lake, YNP, Wyoming, USA - YL17G05_15 | ecosystem: Environmental > Aquatic > Freshwater > Lake > Sediment | place: USA: Wyoming | collected... | reverse complement strand
AATTCACGCTATCTTGCTAGTCCATGTTGCGATCGAGAAAGCCTTCGACCGACGGAAAGCCAAGAATATTTAAATCGGCCAAATCATTCACAAGAACCATTGCCCCGGTCAAAACCGGGCAAAAAATTGCATGAAAATTATCATCCCGACATAATCATCATCTCATAATCATCATCGTGGTAGAAACATGCCTAGTGTAAAGCACATCTTCGCGGTTAAGCAGCGTGAACAGCTTGAATTAAAGGAATTTTTCCGAAAGAATCTTGAAGGCGTGGGCTTCGCAGGACTGGATATCCAGAAAACTCCGCTGGGCACGCGCGTCACGATCAAGGCTGCTCGCCCTGGCCTGGTCATCGGCAAGAAGGGGAGCAACGTCAAGGGCCTCACCGAGGTGCTGGCCCGTGATTTCAAGATTGAAAATCCCCAAATCGATGTTGACGAGGTCAAGAATCCCGAGCTCGATGCACAGATCATGGCCGAGCGGCTCGCGAGCGCGATCGAGAAAGGCCAGCACTACCGGCGGGCCGGTTACGGATTGCTGCGTCGCATCATGCGAGCAGGCGCCGAGGGCTGCGAGATCGTCATCACGGGCAAGATCACCTCCCAGCGAGCGCGCTACGTGAAGATGCGCCAGGGCAACATCAAGCGATGCGGCGATCCCGTGAAATGGGTGAGCCATGGCTGCGCGCATGCCAAACTCAAGTCAGGCGTGCAAGGTATTCGCATCAGCATTCTACCACTCAATTACGATAATCCCAAAAGCGTCACTTACCTCGGCCCGGACAAGCTGAGCCCTGAATTCAAGGACCGCATCACGGCCAAGGAACCGCTCGCCGCGCCGGTGCCGCTCGTGGGTGCTCCAAAGGAACCCGTCGCCGAGGAACCGGTGATCAAGGAGGCTGGTACCGGCGAAGAGCCTGTCGTGGAAGTCCCCGCGAAGGAAGTCATAGGCAAGATCAAAGGCAAGCTACCGGGTGCTGATGAGGCGCTCGAGGAAGATGCCGGCGAGGAAACCGACGAGGGTGCAGAAGCCAGCGACGAGACAGCACCGGAGAAAGAAGCCGGTGACGAAACTCCCAAGGAAGAAGTCGACAACGAGGCAGCGCCGGAGAAAGAAGCCAGCGACGAGACGCCCAAGGAAGATATCGACGAGGACAAGAAGTAACGAGCGTGAAACCACATGGCAAAGATGAACAAGAAGCGCATCAAGGACATGAGCATCGAGGAGAAGCAAAAGAAGCTCGCCGAGTACCGGAGCGAGCTCGCCTACCAGCGCGCCTTGCTCGCCGCGGGCAACACGACCGAGTCCCCGGGCAAGATCAAGAGCCTCAAGAAGACCATCGCCAGGCTGCTGACATTCATCAACCTGGAACAAAAAACAGCTAACACCAAGCAAGCATGAACGACGACGAGCACGCGGTGCTGGCGGGACGAGCGCAGATGCCCATCCTCCCCAAGAACATCCTGTTCCACGAGCTGGTCGGGCTGCGCGTGGCGCTGCACCGGCCGGCTTGCGACTCCCTCGCGGGCCTGGACGGAACCATCGTGGACGAGACCGCCAACACGATCGTCGTCCGGCGCGATGATGGCCGCATCGCCCGCGTGCTGAAGAAACACAACACGTTTGCGATAACCTTGCCCTCGGGCAAGACCGTGCTGGTTCCCGGTGACTTGCTAATCGGGCGCCCGTGGGACCGCATCAAGAACATCGGAAAAAAACAATACACGTAACATCCAAGTGAACTCTCATGGCAGAATCGAGAAACATCGGCATCAAGGTCACGAACGTTCCGCAAAAGGCCTGCGACGACAAGCATTGCCCCTATCATGGCGCGATCACGGTGCGGGGCAGGCTCTACGAAGGCACCATCACGAGCACGAAGCGGCAGCACACCGTCACCGTGCGGCGGGACTTCCTGTTCAAGGTCAAAAAATACAAGCGATTCGAACGACGTAATTCCAAGAGAAGCGTCCATTGCCCCCCGTGCATCACGTGCAAGGTAGGTGACCACGTGATCTTTATGGAAACGCGAAAGATTTCCAAGACGGTCGCTGCCGTCGTGATCGAGAACAAGTCGGTGCAGCCCAAGGAAAAACCCAAGGAGGACAAGGAACCCCAAGCATAAACGTGATGATCCATGGGCAAGCGAAAAATCGGAAAGAAAGGCGTGATCTTCCAGCCGGGCATCACCCGCGGGCTGGAAATCGAGTCCATTGTTAAATGTGCCGACAACTCGGGCGCGAAGACGGCGAAAATCATCGCCGTTCCGAAATACAAGGCGCACTACCAGCAAGTCGCGTTAGCGACGATAGGTTCGATGGTGGTGCTTGCCGTGCAAAAGGGTACACCGGACATGCGACGTAAAATCGTCCGTGGTGTCATCATCCGTCAAAAACAGCACTTCCGCAGGGCCAGTGGCCAACACATCGAATTTGAAGACAACGCGGTCGTGATCGTTAACGACGCTGGCGAACCAAAGGGCACGGAGATTTCTGGCCCAATGGCAAAGGAAGCCGCGATTCTCTGGCCTCGCTTGTCATCGATCGCGTCGCTAATCATATAACCACCACAACAATGCGGGGAAATTCACAATGACAGTCACAAAAAAACCGGTTTCAAAACAACCTAAAAAACAGAGAAATTGGTTAAGGGACATGCCTCTGCACCGGCGCGGCTCCCAATTCAACGCGAAGCTGGAGAAGGCGCTGATCGAGCAGCACGACATCAAGCGGTTGCCCATCCGGGTCAACGACCACGTGCGCGTCGTGTCGGGCCAGTTCAAGGACCTTGAAGGCAAAGTCATGAGCCTGAACAAGAAAGAATACACCATCGATGTGGAAGAAATCACGAAGGAAAAAGCGGACGGCAGCACGCATTTCTACCCGATCCATCCATCGAAGGTCATCATCACGAAGCTCGTCGACGTGGACAAGCGGCGCCAGCAGATAATCGAGCGCCGCAGCATCTCGAAGCGAGTCGCCGATATGGAGGGCAAGGCTGCCAAGACCGTCGGCAAGAAAGGTAAAAAGTGATATACATGGCAGGAAAAGGAAGGAGCCTTATGATCCGGCGCTTGAACGCGCCCGATTTCTGGCGTATCTCGAAGAAAGAGTACGAGTATGTGGCCAAGCCAATCCCTGGCCCTCATCCAGGCGATAATTGCTTCACGATCATTTATTTCTTGAGAGACTTGCTCAAGGTCGCCCGCAGCGCGGTGGAGGTCAAGAAGATCCTTAACAACGGCGGCGTCCTCGTCGATGGCAAGGCACGCAAGGATATGCATTTTCCCCTCGGTCTCATGGACATCGTGGAGATTCCCGCCATCGGCAAAACTTTCCGCATGATGCCGGACGCTATGTACAACTTGAAGCCGGTCGAGGTCACGAAGGACAAGGAATACAAGCTCTGCAAGATCATCAATAAGAAGAGCATGGTTGGCGGTCATATCCAGCTGAACCTGCACGACGGGCGCAGCATCATCATCAAGGTCAAGGATCCCGCGAAGCCCAAGGAGGACGTGTACAAGACCAACGACGTCGTCCAGATCGACCTGAAGTCCGGGAAGATCGCGGACCATATCAAGTTTGAAAAAGGGAAGCTGGCGATCGTCCACGCGGGCATCAACAACGGCCGAAAGGGCAAGATCACCAAGATCACGAGCATCATAAAGAATGATGTGGCCACCCTCGATGAAGGTGGAATTGAATTCGAAACGAAGATGGAGTACGTGTTCGTGCTCGGCGATGACAAGCCTGTCATCGCGGTGGGCTTGTGAACGGAGTGATGGAACATGTCGCAAGTTGCCAACATCAAGAAGCAAGAAATCAAGGCGCTCTGGGAGAAGAATCCCAACATGAAACCACGGCTAGACAAGGTCGTCGTGAACCTGGCGGTCGGCCAAGCAGGCGAGACGCTGCAAAAGGCAGCGCAAGTTCTTGAGGAAATGACGGGACAGAAGGCCAACCTCGTGGGAGCGCACAAAAGCATCAAGGAATTCAACATCCGCAAGGGCGAAAAAATCGCGGCGATGGTCACGCTCCGTGGCGAGACGGCCGAGACCTTCATCAAGAAGGCGATGGTCGAGCATGATTACAAGATCTTGCGAAAATCATTCGACAACTTCGGGAACGTGAGCTGGGGTGTCAAGGAGCACATTAACATCCCGGGCATGAAATACTCGCCAGAAATCGGCGTGCTCGGGTTCGAGATCACGATCAAGGTGACGAGGCCTGGACAGCGCGTGCGCGTGCGGAAGGTCCGCCGTGCCAAGATACCGAAAAAGCAATACGTGTCCAAGGCCGAGACCATGCTCTTCCTCGAAGAGAAGTTCAAGGCGGAAATCGTCGACGTGATCGAAGTAAACTTGTATTAATGAGGAGAAGTGAACAAAACTATGGCAAAAAAGACTCCAATTCAGAACGGTGTTCGTTGTAGACGTTGCGGTACCTTCCGCGGTGTAATTCGAGCGTACGGGTTGGATATCTGCAGGCGATGTTTTCGAGAAGTTGCGCCTGATTTGAAATTTCATAAATACCACTAATCTGGTGAAATCAAAGAATGCTACTGGATCCCCTTTCAAATGCGTTGTCGGTCATCAATAATGCCGAGAGAGCTCGCAGTAAAAACTACGTGTACCTCCATCCCGCTTCGAAACTGATAGGCAAGGTCTTGAACGTCTTGATGCAGAAAGGATACATCGGTGTCGTCGAACTCATCGATGACGGCGCATCGGGCACCTATAAAGTCGAGCTGCTCGGTCACATCAACAAGGCACAATCGATCAAGCCCCGGTACGCGGTGAAGAAGGCAGAAATCGAGCAATGGGAAACCAAGTTCCTCCCCTCCAAGGGGTTCGGTTTCTTGATCTTGTCCACGAACCGCGGCATCATGACCAACGAGGACGCGAAGCAAAAAGGCTTCGGCGGAAGGCTGCTCGCCTACGTCTATTAACCATGTATATAAACACGATCAATCCCTAACGAAGTGATCATCCCATGAAATATGCGTATATCAGCAGGGAAGTGAAGATTCCCGCCGACCAGAAGGTCTCGTGCAAGCTGGACGGCAAGAAGGTCGAGGTCAAGGGACCGAAAGGCATGGTTGCCCGCGATTTTTCGCACGCTCGAAACGTCGAGCTAAATATGCCATCCAAGGACAAGATCACGGTCGAAGCCAAGTTCCCGCGGAAAGCGGACATGGCCATGGTCGGCACCGTCGAGGGGCACATCAAGAACATGATCATCGGCGTCACGCAAGGTTTCAAGTACAAGATGGTCATTGCCTACGCCCACTTCCCCGTCACTTGCAGCGTTGATAAAAACAAGAATATATTTGAAATCAAAAACTTCCAGGGTGAACGGGGTAACCGCACGGTTCCAATCGTTGGCAATGTGAAAATCACGACGACCAAGGATCAAGTCGTGATCGAGGGCATCGATAAGGAAGAAGTGAGCCTGAACGCGGGCCGCATCCAGCAATGTGCCAAGGTTTTCCACAAGGACCGCAGGATTTTCCAGGACGGCATCTACGTGTTTGAGAAGTACGCCGGGGAAAGCCTGTTCTGGCACGTGAAGTTGTGAACCAACACGGCATCGAGATGAACGATGATGAAGACAAAGCGTGAAAAGATCAAGCAAAAAATTGCGAAAGCTAACAAGCATCACGAATCATTTATTCGAGGCGAATCCTGGCGCTACGTGCGGCTGCATACATCGTGGAGGCGCCCTCAAGGGAACGACACCAAGATGCGCTGGGTATATCGCCGCGGCAGCAAGGGCGGCTTGCCCAGCAGCCCGACCGTGGGCTTCAGGACCGACTGCGAGATCCGCGGCATGCACCCTAGCGGCTACGAGTGCGTCGTGATCCATTCCGAGCACGAGCTCAATGCCCTCAAGCCGAAGCGCCACGCCATTATGATCGGCGCGAGCGTGGGCCGCAAGAAACGCATCACGTTGAAAGACGTGATCCTCGGTCGCGGGTTCAAGCTGCTCAATCCCGGCATCAAGATCGAGGAAGCCCCGGAGGCAGCCGAGATCTCACCCGATGTCGACGCCACCGTCGGCAAGGTCGAGACGGAAGACGCGACAAAGACCGGCAAGAAAGTGGACCTGTCCGACGAGGACCTCAAGGACGTCGAAAAGGACGTCAAGGATGGTGACAAGAAATGAATTTGAACGCTCAACGACGGATGGCGGCGAAAGCCCTCAAATGCGGGGAAAACCGCGTGTTCATGGATCCCTTCATGTCCAGCGAGATTTCCACGGCCATCACCATGCGCGATGTCCGCGGCCTCATCAACAGCGGTGTCATCAAGAAGCGGTACGCGATAGGCGTAAGCCGCGCCAGGGCCAAAGCGATCCACGAGCAGAAGGTGAAGGGCCGCCGCTCCGGTCCCGGGTCGAGGAAAGGCGTTGCGACCGCGAGGACGCGGCCGAAGCAGACGTGGATCGGCCATATCCGGTCGATACGAGCTTTCCTCCAGAACCTACGGGACAAGGAAATTATCGAAACCTCCGTTTATCAGAAATATTATGCTCTAGCGAAGGGAGGTAGCTTCAAGAACGTAAATCAGCTAAAGAGATTCATGCAGGACAAGGGTGTGCTCAAGAAGGAAAAAGCCAAGAAATAAAATCAAGAGTGAAAAAAAATGGCAAAAGGACCAAATTATCGCGTGGCCTTCCGGCGCAGGCGGGAAGGCAAGACAAACTTCTACCTGCGAAGGAGCTTGCTCACGTCGGGCAGGACCCGCGTCGTGATACGGCCGACCGTGAAGAACATCACGTGCCAGGCCACCAACGCGCGGTTGAAAGGCGACATGATCCTCGCCGCGGCGACGTCCAAGGATCTCGAAAAAACGTATGGCTGGAAATACGGCACGGGAAACGTCCCGTGCGCCTATCTCGTGGGCTATCTCCTGGGCAAGAAAGCAGCCAAGGCGGGCTTGACCGAAGGGGTCGCCGACATCGGGCTGCGGACCCACATGAGCCGCACCTACGCAGCACTCAAGGGCATCATCGACACGGGCATCGACGTGCCTGCTTCGGATGAAATCTTCCCGCCCGAGGACCGCTTGACAGGAAAGCACATCGAGGCGTACGCGAAGCAGATCAAGAAAGAATCGAAGGAAGCTGGCGAAGCTGCCGAGGAAGGTGGTTCGGCAACTCCCGTCCAGTTTGCACAGATAATGAAAAACGGCGCTGACCTGGCGAAGATCTCGTCCGTCGTCGCCGATATCAAGAAAAAGATCGACAAGGATTATGCTTAAAACGGTGCATGATGATCATGGCAGAAGAATCTAGACGGCCTTCTGGTCCTGGTTCCGACCGCCGAGGCGGTGGCAGGAAGGGCCGGCAGCGCAAGGGCAGGGAGCCCATGAGGGCGAAGCCCCCGCAGTGGATACCCCGCACGAAACTCGGCAAGAAGGTGAAAGAAGGGGAAATCACGAACATCGATGAAATCTTCTCGATGGTGCTCCCGATCAAGGAAGTTGAAATTGTTGATAAACTTTTGCCTAATATTAAAGAGGAGGTCTGCGATGTCAAGCTCGTCCAGAAGCAAACCGATGCAGGCGAGCAGAGCAACTTCAAGGTGACGGTCGTGGTCGGTGCTGACGGGTATATCGGCTTGGGCGAAGCGAAAGCCAAGGAAATCGGGCCGGCGATCCGGAAGGCCATGAACTTGGCCAAGATCGGTTTAATCCCCGTGCGGCGCGGTTGCGGTAGCTGGGAGTGCGGTTGCGGCGAGCCGCATACGCTCCCGTTCAAGGTGACCGGCAAGGCAGGCTCGATCAAGCTACAACTCATTCCTGCACCCAAAGGCGTGGGCTTGGCAGTGGCCGACACGTCAAAGGTCGTGTTGGCACTTGCAGGCATCAAGGACGTGTGGTCGCACGCGTCAGGGAAGACCAGAAGCACTGCAAATATGACTAAAGCTACATGGGACGCATTGCGGAGGACCATGAAGATTTCGAGCATGGAAACCATGAAGTAAACGATCATAACATGACGTGAATCGTATGGGCAAGAAAGAATCACAAAGCGCGGTCGCCGCGCAAGTCGTTGAAGCGCCAAAGGTGCATGCGAAGGATCTCAAGGACGTGCTGCTCGTGGCGATACGCATCCGCGGCGAAGCGAAAAAAGCGCACTGGGTTCTAAAGACCATGGAACTCTTGCGGCTGCACAAGAAGCACCACGCGGTCCTCCTCTGGGCGACGTCGGACGTCAACGGCATGCTCTTCAAGATCAAGGATTTCATCGCCTATGGCACGGTCACCAAGGAAACGCTCGTCGACTTGCTGAAAAAGAAAGGAAAACTGACCGGACGGCGCCCGCTCGACGAGGCGAGCATGAAGAACCTCACGGGGTATGCGAGTTTCGAGGATCTTGCCGACGCGTTGTTGAAGTTCGAAGTCAAGTACGCCGACATCAACAAGCAAATCGTGCCCGTGTTCCGGTTGCACCCCGCGCGCGGCGGCTTCTTCAAGGGCATCAAGGTGCAATCCCAGGTCGGCGGCTCGCTGGGTTTCTATCCGAATGGTATCGACAAATTGCTGGAGAGGATGGTCTGATGGCTCGTGGATCGATTAAGTACAAGTCAAATCGTTCAAAATACCGCGGGAGCCGCGTGTGCGGCTGGGGAATCCAAGGCCAGCACCGTGGCAGCGGGAAAAACGGCGGTTTCGGTCATGCAGGCGGGTGCAAGCACCGGAGGTCGTGGATCATCCACTATTATGGTGCGAATGGCTATTGGGGCAAGCATGGCTTTCACCGGCCAACCGTGGTCGTCAAGAAGGTGAACCCCATCAATATCAAGGACATGGAGATCAAGCTCCCCGAGCTCGAAAAGGCGGGCGCGGCCGTCAAGAAAGGCACGCATTACGAGATCGACCTCGGGCAAATAGGGTACAACAAGCTCCTGAGCACGGGTAATGTCAACGGGAAATATAACATCACGGTCGAGATGGCCAGTGCCAAGGCCGTGGAAAAGATTTCCGGCGCCGGTGGTTCGGTCACGGTTACCGAAGCCGGTAGCGATGAGGAATAAACTCCTTTTTATTTCCATTTTGTCAATATGGCTTTGGTTCCACCAGCAACAGCGAAATACTATGAAATACCGGGATAAAAAAACAGGATTCATATGACTCCCGAGATGGTTATCTGTTCAACCTGGCAAAACTATCCGGGTGAATAAAATGTGTCTCGATGGATTTCAAGACAAAAAGGCGAAACTTCTCGGCATGATTTAATGGCTTGAAATCCCTTCTCGTGGAACGAGTAGTCGTCCCGATTTCTCTTCACTTCGCTTATAATTCCTTTCTCGTACAAGTTATGCACTTATACTCTTTACCACCTAGCACCTTGAAGGCTTGTTTGGAAAGATTTTCTCTTCGATGGCAAATCGCACACTTGACAGACACGTGCATTTCCGTCGCGCATTTCGGGCAAAACTTTCCCGTTTCAACTACGAAAGATTGCTTTTGCACCTTCGATATCTCGCCGCAGGTGAGGCATTGCATACGTATCTCGTTTCCAATATCCTCCATGAGTGAAGACTCCAAGGTCTGGATATCTTGCCCACACCCAACGCATTTTCCATCGATTAGCCTAGCACCGCATTGCGTGCAGACCTTGACCATAACGGTTGGCTGGGTGGCAGATAATGCAACCTTCTTCATCGATGATGCAGGTTTTTGGGGGTGAGAAGTTAGAGGGTGAGAAGGTCGTGCATAGAGGATTGTCGAGGACCCAGAAACATGTTTCTTGTGCTTGTTAATTACCACGCCGATCCCGACCCGTGCAACGATTATCAAGAGGATAATGGTCACGACGATTGCAATGATGCCATTCATATCCACGACATCGATACTTTCAACAGGTGTCCAATTATCAAAACTACCATTATAAGTACAGAAAGCGTATTTATGGGTTCCACTTGAAAGTGTCAACGTTATTGCATACATACAACCGTCCGTGTAATCGTAATCGGAAGAATCCACCTTGGATAGATGGTGAAACCTACAAAGTCCACTATCATCACTCTCCCAAACAGCAGCATTTATGGTGTCTGGGGGAACATTATCTAGCTGCGTGTATATAACAGAAAAGGTGAACTCGTTCCATGCAAACCAATTTTCTTGTTCGACTCTTGGGGATGTAAGTAAGAGCGATTGAGATGTGGTGCCTGGGATGAGGACAGCGCAAAAGAGCATTAGCATACCAATTGAAATGCATTTTTCAAGCAAGTGGTTGTTACTTTTCATGACCATCCTCTAATATCTCACGAGATCGAGACCGCTACAACCAGTTAGAAAATGCCAAGTTATATGTGGCTATCATCCAAGACCGGAAAAATGAAATTTGCCATCCGGGACAATCCCGTGAATAAATACGAATAATCAATAACTCGCTGTGCCGATTTCCACGTCCTTGAGCATTTCGGCGGCTTTCTTATACATTTTTCGCAAAATTTGGAAGAAATAGCCCAACTTATAGCCCTTTTTACTCGTCGCGAGCAAAATAAATGGCGTGTCTTTCGATGCTGTTATGATCGTGAACCCTTTTCCCCCTCTCACGACCACCTCGGTAACCTCACCGTATTCCAAAGTCATTGTGACGGTTGAACCAAGCGACAACAGCGCTGCGGGGCTCGCGGAATACAAATCAGCATCAATGCGAGGGCCAACCGATGAATCAGCATGTGCAATGCGCAAGCCGGTCGATGAGATGATTGCACAGCCTTCCAGCTCCGTCTTGCTTTCCAATTCTTCAAGCATCTGCGAAAGTTTTAATTGGATGGCCGGATCGATCTCAATTTCTTTTTTTGACATGGATCTCGATTTTTCCTTTTTATATGTGGGTAATAACATTTCAAATTAAAAAAAGCTTGGTTGCTTGGTCGCATGGAATAAAAGAATCAGTAATAAAATATTGAGAATCAGCGATCAGTCCAAATATCGGTATGATGCGAGATCTTGAGCCCGGGAAACAGCAACCCAAGTATTTGGGGCGCATCTCGGCCGTGATAGCGAGTAATGGCCAGCAGAAGCATGTCGGATGTCAGTATGGACTACGTCTTCTTGTCGGACTCGAACGCCGTGTTCGCGCCCGCCGTCTAGACAAACAATGAAATACCTTTCTGAAAAAATGTAAAAATTAGGTCATAAAACCTTGAAATGAGGAAAAGTTATAAAAACAGAGACATCGTTGAGAATACAATGAAAATTTCTTCTATAAAAACCCGTTTTAGTTCAATCACAGGGTTCACGCTCATCGGGGTGTACATCACCTTCGTGATGCTTTCGCTGGGATTATATCCGACCGCTTACAGTCCTATGGAAAATTGGTTGAGCGACCTCGGAAATTGGCGCTTTAACCCAAAAGGGGCGTTATTCTACAACCTTGGGTGCATTTTAACCGCCATATTTGAAGTTCTCTACATGGCCGGATTGTCCGCATGGGACCTGGCAAAGAAGTGGCAGAAAATCTTGCTCCGGATCGGGCAAACATCGGGATTCATCTCGGCATTTTGCCTCTTCATGGGGGGGATCTATTCGGAAGACTTCTGGATCACGCACATGATCTTATCGGAGATCCACGTCATTGCACTCGGCTTCTTCGCCACTTTCGTGAGCGCGGCGCTCATAATTGACCCGAGATTTTGGCGTCCCGTAGGGGTCGTGGGTTTTGTGTTTGCGACCCTTGACATGATATTCGGCGTCGACCCAAAAATCCCTATCATGGATTCGCTGGCGATCTTTGGGACCATAGCGTTTGTTGGGCTGGTAGCCACAAATATGGCGAGCTTTAAGAGGAAAAATGAGATATAATTTGAATTATCATAGGGAACTATCATCCCGATCGCGTGGTTATTCCGTGTTTCGAGTTAAAATGAGAAAATTCCGAGGTGCCGGGATCACAATCGAGAGGCAGCTGGATTATCTATTGTCCAGATAGACTCCGGGATACAAAGGTGTGCACGACGTCTTCGGGAAACTCTTGCTTGATCCGGCTCAAGAATTGGCCGATGATGGCGACTAGTTCTAGATTGATTGGATCGTTAGAGTGATTCATCAGGTCGTTCTGCAGCACCTTGAGTTGGCGTAGAAAATCAAGCAAGTTGCCTTCCATAAGATTCTTGAGCGTTCTTAGCCGGCCTGGAGGAACGTCTATGATCGGGTTAATTCTCGAGATCTCGGTGACTGGATTTCCCGCGATGATCAATTCCTCTAGGTTTTGAACGTTCCAGATAGATTCGGGGAGTGCAGCAATGCGATTGTTGATCAAGGCTAGCACCTTCAAGGCAAACAAGTTTGCTAAAAAGTCCGGAATTTCTGAAATAGAATTGTCATTTACATTGAGATATTGCATTTCGACGAATCGCGAGATGCATGGCGGGATTTCCTTGATATTGCATTTTTCCAGCCGTAGCATGACGACGTGGCCATCAATCGCGA
>Ga0315277_10009454_pt1 | contig 12452 bp, 7 predicted proteins | sample YL17G05_15_MG_FD_203695 | JGI IMG/M metagenome (GOLD analysis project Ga0315277, IMG submission 203695) | Sediment microbial communities from Yellowstone Lake, YNP, Wyoming, USA - YL17G05_15 | ecosystem: Environmental > Aquatic > Freshwater > Lake > Sediment | place: USA: Wyoming | collected... | reverse complement strand
ATTGGTACTACAACAAGAACTGGGAATACAGCAAGGCCGACTGGGTCATCCACAGCCTGGTGGACATTGTCAGCAAGAACGGCAACCTGCTGCTGAACGTGGTGCAGCGTCCCGACGGCTCGCTGGACGCGGAAGTGGAGGAGATGCTCGAGAAGGTGGCCGCCTGGACGTCGCTGAACGGCGAGGCGATTTACGGCACGCGGCCCTGGCTGACCTATGGCGAAAGCCCGGTCAAGGGCGGCGGCGGTTCTGCGGGGGATTCCGCCTTTTCCGCCAAGGACATTCGCTTCACCACCAAAAAAGGCGCGCTTTACGCCATCGCGATGGGATGGCCGGAGGATCGCAAGCTCGTCATCCGTTCGCTGGCGAAACCCAACGCCGTGAAGTCGGTGACTCTGCTGGGATACAAAGGCAAACTGGCGTGGACACAAGGGGACAGCGGCCTGGAAGTCGCATTGCCGGCGCAGAAGCCGTGCGAATACGCTATTGTCCTGAAGATTCAGGGCCAGAACCTTCAGCCGGTTTCGACCATCGGGGTTATCAGTCCCGGTTCCGATGGCAGCGTCGCGCTCGAAGCCGCCGATGCGGAACTGCACGGCGCCCTGCGGACCGAGGAACACGGCGGCAAGACCAACATCGGCTTTTGGGATGACGCTTCCGACTGGGTGTCGTGGAAAGCGGACTTCCGGCAAGCCGGTGTTTACGAGGTGACCGTCGAATACGCCTGCGCCAACGAAACCGAAGGCACCGAGTATGAGATTGCCATCGGCAACGCTCGGGTTGCGGGGAAAATCGCCGCAACCGGCGGGTGGGACAAGTTCACGACGTCCCGGCTGGGCAATCTCAAGGTTGCGGGGCCCGGCCCGGCGACCCTCACCGTCAAGGCGGTTCGCAAGCCTGGCCAGGCGGTCATGAACCTGCGCAGCGTGAAACTGAAGCCGGTCAAACCGTGAGATTTCACGCCGTCTTCCCTGCGCCGTGAATTGCCGGTGGCATCGCGCCCGGCTTGACGCGCCGTTTACCGTTTGTGCGCGTGCTATAGCCGATAGTCCCTGATTTCCGGCATTTTCCCTTGATGTGTACTTATCATAGATGTCCCCCGAGGTTTTCTAACGGAGACGTTTTCGGAAGCGCCGGTGGAGCAAAAGGAACGGATGGGAAATGACAGAACAACAACGTCAGAGAGGATCAACCATGATCGAGGGAATGAGGATCGCGGTGCTGTCGGTAACCTTGCCAGGCGCCATGATGTGTTCCATGGCTGTCGGCGGCGGCATCTCGCCTCCACCAGCGAGACCAGAGTCGGCGGCGATTTCGCTTGCCCACCAGCGCTCCCGTTTCGCAGTGATTGATCCGCTCTATAACGCAAAAACGCTCACCCCTGAGTCAGACCTCAAGAAAGGCTCCGCACCGTGGCTCTACGGCGAGGCGGAACTGGAATGCTGGCGTTTGCAGGTGCTCCGGGAGCGCATGAAGGCCGCGAAGCTCAACGTCGGGTATCCCGGCGTCTTTCATCAGGCGTTTCAGAAAACTTCTTTCCGTTCCTCCGTTCCGCCCGCTCAGCCTATGCCGAATAGTCTGGAGCTGCGTGCCGTGGGTGACGTGATGGTGAAGTGCGGCGAACGCCTGGTGTATCAAGGCGCTGCCACCGATACGTTCCATCGCGTCACGCTGCGGGACAGGTTGCCCGCCGAGGCTCGGAGTTTGCGTGTGGAGCTTGAAACGAAAGGCGAACCGCCGGCGTTGCTTATCGAGGAGGGCCCACTGGCTACCGGCCTTGCGCCTTGGCAGTGGAGCGGCGATGGGACCAACTGGGCGCCCGCAGCCGCCTTCGCACAGCCAATCTCAGGGGTGCCGCCGCATCGTGCCGAAGTGCCCCAAGCCACAGTGAAACCCGTGGGCAAGGAGGGCGAGTTATACGACTTTGGCCGCGAATTGCTAGGCCGCGTGTCGTTTCGCGCACAGGGCAAGCCGGCTATCTTCGTGGGCGAGTCACCCGCTGAAGCACGGAACAACGACCCCAATGGTTTTGAGCAATCGCTGGCGTTGGCCCCGGATGGCGAGGAACGCTGGATCAGTGAGCATCCCTTGGCGTTCCGCTACCTCCGCATCACAGGCGCCGAACCGGAGGCCGTCGAATGCCGCGCCCTGTTCCACCCCGCGCGGTATCGCGGAGCGTTTGCCTGCTCCGACGAGCGCCTTACCCGCATCTGGATGCACAGCGCCTACACGCACCGCCTCTGCCAATTCGATTTCGTCCTGGACGGGATCAAGCGAGACCGCCTGCCGTGGGTGGACAACATGAACCTCAGCGCGGGGGTGGAGTCCTACTCCTTTGCCGACCCCGAATTGTTGCGCCGCACACTGACGGTGATGGGCCGGGCGAGTGACCGCAGCGATATCAACGGGATTGTGGACTACAACTTCCTGTGGGTGATCGGTCACGACGGCTTTCAGCGGTACTTTGCCGATACAGCCTACTTGCGCCGCGAATGGCCGCGCATCCAGGCGCTGATCGAGCGCGTGGCTGCGAACTGCGATAAGAACGGCCTCGTGCGCCCGCCGAGGAATGCCTGGGTGTTCATTGACTGGGTGGATTTCGACAAGAACACGTCGCTCCAGATGATGTGGCTCTGGGCGCAGCGCGCCGGCGTCCGGCTCGCCGAACGCGTTGGGGACTCAGCAACGGCCTCTGCTTGGACCCGCCGCGCCGATGCGTTGGAAGACCTCCTTCGCGAAAAGGCATGGGACAACGCCGCAGGTGTCTGGACCGATCCCGACAAACCCGTACCGCCCTCCCGTCATGCGCATGTGTTGTCCATGGTCTCAGGTCTGGCCAAACCGCCTCAATATCCCGGCATTCTGAAAGTGCTTCAGGGCAGCCAGGCCGAGCCTCTGAACAGCCCGTCCATGAACTACTACAACATTCTCGCCCTCTCGCAATTGGGCGAACCCGCCGCCGCCCGCACCCGCCTCCGTGAGGTGTGGGGCGCCATGCTCGATCACGGCGCCACCACCTTCTGGGAAGGCTATAGCCCGGAAGAGAAGGGCGACGACGCCTACGCCTTCTACGGACGACCCTATGGCAAGAGCCTGTGCCACGCCTGGGGCGCGGGTCCGGTGGTCCTCCTGCCGCAACTGATCCTTGGACTGCGACCGACGGCCGATGGCTGGAAGCGGTTCACGGTGGATCCGAACCTGGGCGATTTGCAGTGGGCCTGCGCTACGGTGCCGACGCCGCAGGGAGACATCGAAGTTGAGGTGGAAGGCAAACGGATCCAACTGCGCCTGCCAAAGGGCACGGCGGCTGAATGCGGCGGGCAAGTCTTCGCCGGGCCGTGTTCCGTGAAGGTTGAAATCAAAGGACTGAATTCGAAAGCGAAAGGAACCCAAACGCCATGAGAACCATTGCCATCCTATCTCTGGCACTTGCGTCCAACGTGGGTTTTGCCGCAGCCGAAACAATTGACCGCCACGCCCTCGTAACGCGCCACAACATCGAGTGGAACGATCTTTACGGGGAGATTCCCCTCGGCAACGGCGAGTTCTGCTTCAACGCGGACGCCACCGGCTTGCAGACCTTCGGCGGAAGCACCATGTCCCATTGGGGCTGGCATTCCGCCCCTCTGCCGGCTGGGTGTACCCCCGCCGACCTGCCGCCGACGGGAACGGTGGAGAAAGGCCGGATTACCGGCCCCATGCGCAAGGCGGCCGAACGCGGCGAGCTCGACGGCTGGATGTTCAGGAACCCGCATCCGATGAATCTGGGACGGCTGCGCCTGGTTCGCGCCGGCGGGGCGGCGTTGGAGGCCAGGGACATCGGCAACGTGACGCGGAACTACAACCTGTGGACCGGGTTGCACACGAGCCGCTTCGAGGTGGATGGCCAGACGGTCACGGTGGAAACCTGTGTGCATCCCACGCTGGACCTCATTGCGGTCCGGGCGGAATCACCGCTGCTACGCGATGGAAAGCTAGTGGTGGCGCTCGACTTCCCGTACCCCAGCGAAAAAGGCGGGCCGCAGTGGGCGGGCGACTGGAATCGCCCAGAGGCGCATACCAGCGATCTGCTACAGCGGGAAGGCGAAGATCATGCCGACATTCTCCGCACCGCCGATGCCTCGACGTACCATGCCAGCGTGGCATGGTCCACGGGCTGCACCTTCAGGAAGTGGCCGGAGGCGGCCGGCAAGAACAAAAAGTTGCTGATCGTCAAGGCCCGCTTTGGCGGGGAGGACCGCTGGGTGGATGTAACCGACAAGGTCGCCGCGTCGGTTCAGGACAACAGTCTGACTCTCACGCCCTCGTTCGATCAATTGGGCGACCCGCTCCCCGGTCGCTCCAAGAATCTTCAAGTTTCGTACACCCTGGATGGCGAACCCAAGGAGGCAGAAGTCCGGGAAGGCGTGCCCCTGTTGATCCAGGCTGCGGTTTGGAAGCACAGCTCCATGCTGTTCGGCGGGAAAGACGGGCGGATGGAGTTCACCTGCGGTTTCTCCAGCAAGACGTTGGAAGCGTTGCCGACGGTGGCCCAGACGCAGCAGGCCGTGGCTGGGCACTGGAAGAGCTTTTGGAATACCGGCGGCGCGATTGACCTGTCGCAAAGCAAGGATCCGAGATGGAAAGAACTTGAGCGGCGGATCGTGCTCTCGCAATATCAAATGGCCGCACAATCGGCCGGGAGCTGGCCTTCGGCTGAGAACGGCTTGATGGGCGTGGACTTCTGGAGCAGCCAGTTCCACATGGAAATGGTCTGGTGGCACCTCGCGCATTATGGCTTGTGGGATCGCTGGCCGATGGCGGAGAGGGCGCTGGGCTGTTACCGGAAGTTCCTTCCGGTGGCGCGGCAACTGGCGAAGCAGTTTGATTACAAGGGAGCCAAGTGGGGCAAACAGGTGGGCCCGGAAGGACGCACCGCGCCGTGGGACGGGAGTTTCGTCCTGCACTGGCAGCAGCCCCACCCGATTTTCTTTGCGGAGCTGGAATATCGGCTCCGGCCAACTCGGACGACGCTCGAGGAATGGAAGGACGTTGTCTTTGCGACAGCGGAATACATGGCAGATTTCCCCACTCCCGATGACCAGGGGATCTACCATCTCAAGCCGGTCATGCCGGCATGTGAGGAACCGACTACCTACAACACGGTTTTTGAACTGGCTTACTGGCACTTCGGGTTAGACACGGCGCAGCAATGGCGCCAGCGCCTGGGATTGTCGCGCGAGCCGCGGTGGGACGAGGTGCGCAGCAAACTTGCGCCGCTGCCCGTGAACAATGGTGTGTTCATTCTCTCGCCTGACCGACCCGATCGGCAGGGCGGTTCGCATCCCGACGCCATCGGGGTGTATGGGATGCTGCCATCATTGAACGGGGTGGATCAGGGGATTGCCAGGGCCACCATGAAGTACATGACCAAGGATAGCAAGGAGTGGAAGTGCATGGGCTGGGGTTGGGACTTCCCCTGGATGGCCATGGCGGCTGCGCGCAACGGCGAACCCAACCTCGCCATCGAGGCGCTGCTCCATCCTTCCCAGCAGAACCATTACGATGAGCGCGGCGTCTGCACCGGCGGGCCGTGTCCGTACCTGCCCGGCAACGGCGGCCTGCTCTACGCCGTCGCCATGATGGCCGCCGGCTGGGACGGCGCGCCGCAGACCCATGCGCCCGGTTTTCCCACGGACGGTTCCTGGGTCGTGAAGTGGGAAGGATTGAAAAAGGCGCCGTGATACAACCCATGCTGCAACCCAGGGCGCCATTCAGCCAGGAAGTCGAACGTGAAACCTGCCAGACAAGTGAACATTATTCCTCCTTGGAGTCAAGATGATCCTATGTTAAGAAGAGGCCATGGAGGCGCACTACCATGGCCAAACCCACGAAACTGAGCAAGGGAACGGTTGCGCGCGCGCAACAGCAAGCGGATGAGGCCCAAACCGCAAAGGATCTGCGAAAAGCTCTGGCCGTTCTGCTGCCGGCCAAACTCGGCGTTTCCCAGGAACGAGCCGCCGAGGTGTTGGGAATCGGCGTCGCCACGGTCAAACGGTATCAGGACACCGCGTACCGGCAGGCGCATGGTTTGGGCGAGCCGCCTCCCGGAAGCGGAGGCCGTCGCAACGAGACCATTCCGCTTGAATTTGAAAAGGATTTCCTCGCCCTCTGGGCTCAGCGGGCCGAAACGGGCGGAGTCGTGCTGGTCCAGCAGCTGCGCGAGGACCTACAACGCCAAGTGGGACGGCGGATTCCGATGTACACGATGTATCGGATACTCGCCCGCCACGGCTGGCGCAAAGTGGCGCCCGACACCAAGCATCCGAAAGGCGATCCCGCGGCACGCGAAGCTTTTAAAAAACTTCCGCGCCTCGCTGGTTGCCGCCCGGCGTAATAACCGCCGGCGCTTGAAAACGCGCGTGATGTTCCAGGACGAGGCGCGCTTCGCGCGGATGAGCGATCCGCGGTCCTGTCGGGCGCCGCCGGGCGTTCGGCCTTGTGTCGGGTTGGCTCTGATGAGGGAATGCATTTATGCATACGGTGCCGTTTCGCCGCAAGACGGACGTCTGGATTGCATGGTGGCCAAACGAATGGACACGCAAACCATGAACGCGTTTCTGCGGAAGATTTCCAGGGCGCACCCGGCGGAGTTCCTCGTGATGGTTCTCGATGGCGCACTTTCGCGCCGGTGTAAGGATCTGGTCGTGCCGGTAAACATGCGCCTCGTCTTTTGCCGCCGTATTCTCCAGAGCGCAATCCGGCGGAGCTTCTCTGGGACGAGTTGCGGGAGAAGAACTTCGTCAATCGCGTGTTCGACTCGATGTCCGGCGTAGTGACGCAGTTGCGCCAGGGGCTGCGGCGGAATCCAAAGGCGGTGGCGTCTCTCACGGGATGGGACTGGATCATTAGATCATTATGACTGCTAGTTGGAATGAGATACGCCGCCGGGCCGCACGGGTCCATCACGGGTGCGACGCCACAGACAGTCAACCACGGCGCGAGCGGCACAGAAGTGACGGCGGTTCCTGCGGCGGGATATCGTTTCACGCGTTGGAGCGACGGCGTCCTGACCGCCACGCGCACGGACACCAACGTGACCGCGGACAAGAGCGTCACGGCGGAATTCGCGCCGGCCGAACCCGCCGTGGCGCGGGATTGGCGGACTTACAGGTAGTTCGTCCCGGCGCTGAGAGTTTTCTGTTGTCAAAACATCCCGAGATATCTACGCGGGTTGCGACGGAGAGCAATCAAGCGGGAAATGAAGAGTTCCTTTCCCGCCAGTTTTTCTTGACAAAGAGGCAACGAACCGGTAGATTTTAACATGCCTGCGGTAATAATGCTGGTTTTGATCGCCACGGGAGCATACGAGCGATGAAAAATACCGGAAAAGAAATGCGCGAGGGAAGTCTCTCTCCACGATGATTTTGCGCGGAGAGTCCATCCTTTTATCCGGACAACGGGATTCGTCTGAAGCGGCGACATGAATCCAAGAGGAGGCGCGTCATGTGGAACATGGTGAAGCATCTGAACTGGAGATGGGTGTTCGCGGCGGTGATCGGAACGGCGGGTTTGGGGATGCAAGAGTCCCCGGCGTTTGCGCTCGAACCTCTGATGATGGTCAAGGACATCAACGAAGCTGAAATGATCCTGGATCCCGTGCTGCTGAATCCCCGGCTTACGGAGATGGGGGGAAACCTCTACTTCGTAAACTATGGAGGACCCAACCAAGGCGTTGAACTGTGGAAAAGCGACGGAACAACCGCGGGCACGGAAATGGTTCTGGACATCAATCCCGGTTCCAGTTCCTCGTTGCCATCCGACCTGATAGCGGTCGGCTCCACGCTGTATTTCGCCGCCGGGGAGGAAGCGCACGGACGCGAACTCTGGATAAGCGAAGGAACCGCCGCAACCACGCAGTTGATCAAGGATATCGTTCCTGGACTTGATTCTTCCTCGCCAAACGGTTTTACGGCTGTGGGATCCACCCTCCACTTCGTTGCCACGGACGAGGCGCACGGACAGGAACTCTGGAAAAGCGATGATATCGAAGGGGAAACCGTGCTAGTCAAGGATATCAATCCAGGGCCTGGCTCCTCATCGTGCCGGTCTCTCACGGTTGTCGGTTCGACCCTTTATTTTGTCGCGGACGATGGAACACACGGCAGCGAACTCTGGAAAACCGACGGGACGGAGGCAGGCACGGTAATGGTGAAGGATATTAACTGGCTCTTCATTTCGCAACTCACTCCCGTGGGTTCGACCCTTTTCTTTACTACGGCCGACAATGCGTATGGAAGAGGGCTTTGGAAAAGCGACGGCACCGAGGCTGGAACGGTAATGATAAAGAACACTCCGCCAGGAAGTGATGACACACACTTGAACTATCTGAGGGCGGCAGGCTCCACACTCTTTCTCTGGGGTAATGATAAAGTGGGAAGCGGACTCTGGAAGAGCGACGGGACAGAGGCCGGAACGGTGATGGTGAAGCACATTAACTCGGACCCGAATGGGTATCCCATTTGTCCGACAGCGGCGGGCTCAACGCTTTTTTTCGTGGCTGATGACGGCAGCCATGGCTATGAATTGTGGAAGAGCGATGGAACCGCCGCGGGAACGGTACTGGTCAAAGATATCAATCCAGGCGCGAGTTCCTCTATTTCCTGGATTCCCTCCAAGCTCATTGCGGTGGTCGGCTCAACGCTCTTTTTCCAGGCCTCAGATGGAACCCATGGCATCGAGTTATGGAAAAGCGACGGAACAGAGGCCGGGACAGTCATGGTCAAGGACATCTTGCCAGGGGAGAGTTCCTCGAGTCCTGAGTATCCCGTAGCGGTGGGTTCCACCCTTTACTTCATTTCTTCTTGCCCAGGGCCAATCGGGCAGCTGCCAACCAGCCTGGAGCTCTGGAAAAGCGACGGGACAGAAGCGGGCACCGTGCGGATCTTGGACGTCTCGCGCAGCACGACGCCGTCAAATCCCGTCTATCTTACCGTGATGGGAACGACGGTATTCTTCGGCGCCGCCTCCGCCGAATGGGATTATGAACTATGGAAAACGGATGGGACGACTGAAGGAACAGAGCGAGTCAAGGATATATGGCCAGGTTCGCAGGAATCCTCCTACCCGTATTCTCTTACGCTTATGGGATCAGAATTTTTCTTTTTCGCAAACGATGGTGTGCACGGCGTTGAACTCTGGAAAAGCGATGGAACGGAATCTGGAACAGTCCTGGTCAAGGATATTTGGGAAGGCTCCGCGTCAGCGCTGGACTACGAGGTATGCCGGACAGTCGCCGGTTCCACGCTGTTTTTTAACGCGGATGATGGGATACACGGTATGGAACTCTGGAAAACGGATGGAACGTCCACCGGCACCATGATGGTCAAGGATATCCAGCCCGGTTCGGCTGGGTCCAGTCTTAGCAAGTTTGTAACATTGGGAGTCAAGGCTTTCTTCTTCGCCGATGACGGAAGCGGCAAGACGTTATGGGGAACCGATGGAACGGAGGCCGGAACGGCGATGGTCAAGGACATCAATCCAGGAAACTGGGGTTCCGAATGCCCAGTCGTTAAAGGCTCGGAGATTTTCTTTGGGACCTTTGACGGATCGTACGGAGTACTCTGGAAAAGCGATGGGACAGAGGCCGGAACGCTGGATGTAAAGACCTACCCCTGCTTTGATGGTTCCTATCCGGCGCGTCTAACAGTGGTTGGTTCTACGCTTTTCTTCACAGCTGGAGACGGAACGCACGGATGCGAAGTGTGGAAAACCGACGGGACGGAAGCGGGCACGGTGATGGTGAAGGACATTAACCCGACCCCGGATGGATGGCCCGACAATCTGACTGCGGTGGGCTCGACTCTTTACTTCACGGGAAGGTCTGGCCAGGAATTGTGGAAAACGGATGGGACGGAGGCGGGAACCGTGCTCGTCAAGAACTTCGACCTTGGGCCGTCCGGATCGGGCGCTTATGAGTTTACAGCGGCGGGCACGATGCTTTTCTTTGGAGCCTATTCGGCCAAAGCCGGATATGAGCTTTGGAGAAGCGATGGGACAGAGGCCGGCACCGTCATGGTAAAAGACATCGTTCCAGGCGCCGGACCAGCGACGGGATCATCTTGGCCGGGGAATTTCCTAGCGGTGGGTTCTACACTTTATTTCGCCGCGGACGATGGGGTGCATGGCAGAGAACTGTGGCGCATGGGAATCACGGGGCTGGTGGCGCCTTCAAGTCCCAACGCTGTGAACGTGGATTCCCAATCACTCACCTGGACTTGGACGGACAATTCCAATCCGCCCGATTCCGAGGACGGGTTCAAGGTTTATTGGGGCCCCGGCGACACCGCCCCGGATACGCTAACCTCTCAGACTCTTTCAGACGTGACGTCTTACACGGTCACGGGGCTGTCCCCTAACACCCAATACGCCTTCCAGGTGGCGGCCACCAGCGCGGCGTACGGCGACAGCGCCAAAACGCAGAACTACTATGTGTACACGCAGGCCGAAGCCCTGTCGGACCTGAACACGCCGGCGGTGGGCCAATCCAGTATCACGGTTGCGGCGGCCAGCATGCCAAGCAATCTAGCGGCGGGCCGGTCGGGAATCCTGCTCAGGAACACAACCAGCGGCGACTATTCGGGCTGGCAGCACAGCAATGCCCCCTGGGTTTCCTCCGGGTTGACTCTCAACACGCCATACACGTTCAGCGGGAAATCACGCAACGGATGTGGATTGGCGACGACGCCGGTCATCACACAGATATGGACCCTGGCCGCCGTCCCGACCGCGCCGTCCCTGAGCAATCCATCCGCGCACTCGATGTGTGTGGCAATCGGCGGAGGTGATGGGAACCCGGCGAACACCCAGTATGCCACTTACTGCGTCACGACTAGCCAATACGTCAAAGCGGATGGCACAATGGGCGCGGCGCCGGTGTGGCGGACGGCCGCTGAGTGGGGAACCATCGCCCTGATCGGTCTGGCTCCTTTGGAAACCTACGAGTTCCAGGTCAAGGCTCGCAACGGTGCGGACGTGGAAACCGAGATGGGACCCGCCGCAAGCGCGATGACCGTTGCAAACCCCACCGGCGTGAAGCATTGGCCGCTTTACGAATAAAGTCTCTTTGAAGGAAATGGAAAAGCGAGAAGGCGGGAATCATCCCAAACCGATGGTTCCCGCCTTATTGTTTCTTGAAGCCGTCAAGGGCAAGGGCGCTTCTAGCCCATTTTCCGCAGTTCAGAGGCGGAATCTCTTCAATTCCGCGGGAATTTCGATTTTGGGGGCGATTTTCTCCACTGCATGTTGAATTTTTTTCGGGCGGTTGGGCAGGGAAAAGTCGAGCCGTTCGGGCAGAATCGCCAACTGCGGCTCGGGCCGGCTGACTGTGCGCAGGCGCAAGTTTTGGCCCGCGCCGGAGGGCAGGACGACGTCGAGCGAGCGCACTTCGCGCATTTCTTCGAGCAGTTTGCGCGGCGCGGTGCCGAGGCCGCTCGCCTCCATCCACTGCTGGAGCGTGCGCCAAAGGACCAGCGAAAGAAAGCAGACGAAAATGTGAGCTTGGGTGCGTTCTTGTTTGTGGTGGAAGATCGGGCGAAGGCCGAGGTCGTGTTTGGCGATGCGAAACGAGTCCTCGATTTGCGTGAGGCCCATGTAGGTGCGCCAGAGTTCTTCGGCGCTCTTGTCTTGCAGGTTGGTGCGCAAGAGATAGCAGCCGTCTGTTCTCGCGGCCCACTCATCGAGTTCCGCCTTGCGTCGCACGTTGATCGCGAGTCGTTTCTTGCCTTTTTGCTCAGGATCGGGATATTCGGAAATCTCGATGTCGAACAGGCGCGCCGCGAGAGAACTGGCTCATGAGTCGTCCCATGCGCACAAGCGCCCGGTCGCGGTCGCGCAACGCGCGCTGCGGCGCCTGGGCCGAGGCCTGCATTTTCTCCAGCGCCTTCGCGAGTTTCTCCGCCTGTCGCGAGCGGATCGCCTTCTCTTTTTCCGCGCGAAGGTGTGAGCCGCACAGGACAAAAACTTCGCGCGAGCCGTCAGGCGCGGCGCAGAGTTTGACCTCCAATCCCGGCTCGATCTTCGACCAGTCGCGTTCCTCAGGCAATTCGCGCTCGAAATCTCTTCGCGCCTCGGCCCCCGCCGCCTCAATCAAACGAAGCGCTTGAGTGTCCTTATGCGAAGACAGATTGTCCGGCACCACGAGATCTCCGCGCCCCAACGTCGGCGCGAGCACTTGCCGGACATATTCGCGAAACACGTCTGATACTGTTTTGGCATCCGTCATAAAGCAATAGATGAAAGAATGTGATATGCAACCCTTACAGGGTTGGAATTATTACCGCCCTCCTTTTCCCAGGGTGGCTTCACGACCCTTATAGTATCGAAGACAGTGGAAGTGCAAGAGAGAGCAACAGATAGGAGTAGGCGTTTTTCTTTCTTTTTTGGTACTTTTTTCTTTCTTTGTGAAAGGCTGT
>Ga0315277_10009451_pt1 | contig 12454 bp, 13 predicted proteins | sample YL17G05_15_MG_FD_203695 | JGI IMG/M metagenome (GOLD analysis project Ga0315277, IMG submission 203695) | Sediment microbial communities from Yellowstone Lake, YNP, Wyoming, USA - YL17G05_15 | ecosystem: Environmental > Aquatic > Freshwater > Lake > Sediment | place: USA: Wyoming | collected... | reverse complement strand
CATCCAGGGGGGACTTGATCTCATTTTCCATCTTCATCGCTTCAACGATGGCCAGGGTTTGGTTCTTGCGGACGGCTTCTTTTTCGGCCACGTTGACCTTGACGACCTTGCCCGGCATCGGGGCGGTTACCACAGATTTCCCCTTCTGGGCCAGGTCGTCTCCCCTTTCGGCCAGCCGTTGTTCGTCTTTCCCACTCTGGATGAGATAAGTCCTGCCGTTGAGCCAAACGTGCCTTTTGTCTTTGTCCCTGGCGACAATCGCAAGGAAAGACCGGCCGGCGACGAGAAGAGAAAGGGAATTCTCAGAGATGACACGGACCTCCGCTTCTAAGGTTGCGTCCCCATGACGGATGATAATCCGGTCGTCCTTTTTGTCCAACGAAATCGCTTGGCGGACGCTGTTGACCGTGAATTCGAAATCCATCTCAGGGCCTCTCCCCGATCCTCCATCGGCCGAGTATTTGCCATGGAGAATAGACCTCTTTTTTGAGACCGGCGGCCTTTTCGATATTCCGGGACGGAGAGAGCTCGTCGAGAGCCGCAGCCGCCAGGGCCAGAGTCAGTTCGTCCGCCGGGCCCTCATTTTCCTGCCAGTTTTCAAAATGGTTCTTGATGAACCCGGTGGTGGTTTCTCCATCCCGGAACCGCGGATGAGAGATGACTTCTTTCAAGAACCGGATGGTTGTGCTGATCCCGAGGATGACATAATCGTCCAGGGCAGCCAGCATCCGGGCGCAGGCCGAGTCCCGCGTCTCCGCCCAGACGATGAGCTTGGCCAGGATGGGGTCATAATAAATTGGAACCTCCCAGCCGCTGTAGATTCCACCGTCATGGCGAACGCCGGGACCGTTCGGCTCCCTGAGATAGAGAATCTTCCCGGGGGAAGGCAGGAAATTGTGGCTTGGGTCTTCGGCATAGATCCGGCATTCGATGGCGTGTCCGCGCTGGGCTAAATCCTCCTGCTTGAGGGAGAGCTTCTCGCCCGCCGCAATCCGGATCTGCTGCTGGACGAGGTCCACCCCCGTCGTCAACTCGGTGACCGGATGTTCGACCTGAAGCCGGGCATTGACCTCTAAGAAATAGAACTTCTTGTTCCGGTCCAAAAGGAACTCAACCGTCCCCGCGTTGTTGTATTCCGAGACCGCGAGGACCTTCCTAGCCGTCTCCCCCATCCGGCGACGGAGCTCCGGAGTCAGCGCCTGCGACGGCGTCTCCTCGACAATCTTCTGATGGCGTCTTTGGATCGAGCACTCGCGTTCGAAGAGGTGGACGATGTGGCCATGGTTGTCGGCCAGCACCTGGAATTCGACGTGCCGCGGGTCTTCGATATACTTCTCAAGATAGACGGACTCATCCCCGAAGGCCGCCTTGGCCTCGCGCTGTCCCGACTCCAGGCCCGGCCGCAGCTCCTCCTCCGAGCAGACGATCCTCATCCCCTTGCCGCCGCCCCCGGCCGATGCCTTGATCATCACCGGGTAGCCGATCTTCCTGGCTTCGGCCGCGTATTCAGCAAAATCGGCGGCCACGTGCTTCATGCCGGGGATGATCGGAATGCCCGACTTTTCCATCGTCTGACGGGCCCGGATCTTGTCCCCGACAAGCTCCAGGGCCCGAGAGTTGGGTCCGATAAAGACGATCCCGGCCCGCTCGCAGCGGCGGGCGAACTCCGGGTTTTCGGCCAGAAAGCCGTACCCAGGGTGGATGGCTTCGGCTCCGGAGGTCCGGGCAGTCTCGATGATCCTGTCCATGTTCAGATAGCTCTCGACCGCAGGCGGAGGCCCGATGCAGATGGCTTCGTCGGCCAGTTGGACGTGGAGACCGGCGCGGTCGGCCTCGGAAAAAACGGCCAGAGAGGCGATCCCCATCTCCCGGCAGGCCCGGATAATCCGGCAGGCGATCTCTCCGCGGTTCGAAATAAGGATCTTCTTGAACATGGCTCTAGTCTTTAACCCATTTAGGCTTTCTTTTTTCGAGAAAGGCGGCCATGCCTTCCTGCCCCTCGGGGCTGACCCGCAGGCCGGCAATCATCTCGGCTGTGTAGCCCTTGGCCTCATCCAGGTTCATAGCCGGGACCCGCTGCAAGAGCTCCTTGCACTTGGCGAGCGCTTCCGGACCGGAGCTCAGGAGGAGACGAACGACCTCCTCAACCTTGTCATCGAGCGCCTCGTGGGGGACGACCTTGTTGACCAGGCCGATTTCCAGGGCGCGGTGGGCATCGAACCGTTCGCCTGTCAGGAAGAGCTCCCGGGCCGCACTCTCACCGATTCGCCGGATGACATACGGCCCGATGGCAGCCGGGATGAGGCCTATCTTGACCTCGCTCAACCCGAACTTTGCCCTGTCCGAGGCAATGACGATATCGCAGGCCGAGAACAGCCCGGTGCCGCCACCGATGACCGCCCCATTGATCCGGGCGATGGTCGGCTTGGGCAGCGTATAGATCGAGTGCATCAGCTCTGCCAGTTCCCGTGATTCCCGGAGATTTTGCTCATAGGAATAGCGGATGATCTCCCGCATCCAGTTGAGGTCGGCTCCGGCGCAGAAGGATTCCCCGGTGCCGGTCAGGACGACAAGGCGAACTTTAGTATCCGTCTTGGCCTTGTCGAAAGCGAGCGTCAGCTCCTGGATCATGGCCGCGTTGAAGGCGTTGTGGACCTGGGGCCGGTTCATGGTGAGATGCAGGACTTTTCCTTCCTTGGCGACGAGGACCGTCCCGAATTCCTGATCCGTCATCGGTCACATCCTGAAGATCCCGACCTTGTAGTCCGGTATGGGTGCGTTCAGGCTCATCGAGATCCCCAGCGCCAGTGCTTCCCGTGTCTCCAGGGGGTCGAGGATCCCGTCGTCCCAGAGCCGGGCAGTGCTGAAATAGGGGCTGGCCTCCTCCTCGTATCTCTCGAGGATGGGCTTCATCAGCTTTTCCTTCTCTTCATCGGTCATCCGGACACCCTGCTCCTGGAGCCTCTTGACCTTGACGGTGAGGAGAACGTTGGCGGCCTGTTCGCCTCCCATGACACTGATCCGGGCGTTAGGCCACATCCAGAGGAGGCGCGGGCCGTAGGCGCGGCCGCACATGGCGTAATTTCCGGCCCCGTAGGAGCCGCCGACGATGACTGTGAACTTGGGGACGTCGGCATTGGCCACAGCATGGACCAGCTTGGCTCCGTCCTTGGCGATGCCGCCGTGCTCATACTGCTTGCCGACGATGAAACCGGTGATGTTCTGGAGGAAGATGAGCGGGACTTTGCGCATGGCGCACAGCGTGATGAAGTGGGCGCCCTTGAGCGAGCTCTGGGAGAAAAGGACGCCGTTATTGGCCAGGATGCCCACCGGGTAACCCATGATGCGGGCGAACCCGCAGACCAGTGTCTGGGCGTAGAGCTCTTTGAATTCCTGGAAGCGGCTGCCATCTACCAGCCGGGCGATGAGTTCTTTGATATCGAATGACCTTCGCAGGTCCCGCGGGAGGATCCCGTAGATTTCCTGGGGATCATAGGCCGGGTCTTCCGGAGCAACAGAGTCGAGCGGAAATTTCCTGGCCGGGTTTAATGTCTCGACAATGTTGCGCGCGATCTTGAGGGCATGATCGTCATCATAGGCGTAATAATCGGAAACACCGGAGATGCGGCAGTGGACATCCGCTCCGCCCAGGTCTTCGTCCGTCACCTCCTCGCCCGTAGCGGCCTTGACGAGCGGCGGCCCGCCGATGAAGATCGTGCCCTGGCGCCGGACGATGACCGTCTCGTCGCTCATGGCTGGTACGTAGGCCCCGCCGGCCGTGCAGGAGCCCATGACGATGGAAATCTGGGGAATACCCAAGGCCGAGAGCCGGGCCTGGTTGTAGAAGATGCGACCGAAGTGCAATTTATCAGGGAACGTCCCGCTCTGGTGAGGAAGGAATATGCCTCCCGAATCGACAAGATAGATGCAGGGCAGCCTGTTCTCCAGGGCCACTTCCTGTGCCCGGATATGCTTCTTGATGGTCATCGGGAAATAAGTCCCGCCCTTGACGGTGGCGTCGTTGGCGACGATCAGGACCTCCCGGCCGTGGACAACGCCGATTCCGGTGACCATGCTTGCCCCCGGCGCCTCGTCATCATACATGCCGTTGGCGGCCTGCGGGCTCAGCTCCAGGAACGGTGTGTTGCGGTCGAAGAGGCGGTCCAGGCGTTCCCGGACTAGGAGTTTTTTGCGCGACTTGTGGAGCTCCCGGTACTTGGGCGGCCCCCCTTCCTTCGCCTTGGCCAGCTTCTCCCTAAATTCGGCCACAACCTTCTTTGTGTGTTCGAGGTTGTCCCTATACTCTTGGCTTTGCGTATCGACCTTGCTTTCAATCTTGAACACGGCCCTCTCTCTTTTTATACACAATAAAGATGAGATTGCCCCGGCACTATTGACAATCTCTTCAAATTAATACGAATTTGTAGCCGTAGTAGATAACTCCGGCTTCGCCCTCCTGATAAATCTTCCGGAACTCGATCTTCACCCTCTTACCGACCTTCAGTTCTTCGAAGGCGCAGTCCACGATCTGTCCCATCAGCCGGACGCCGTCGTCGAGCTCGACAATGCCCACGGCATAGGGCGCCTGGTCGGAAAACGGCTGCGGGGGAACGCGAATAATCGTGTGGGTTACGATCTTGCCGGCATCGGCCAAGATGATCGTCTCGAAGGCCCGGGATTGACAGCGCGGGCAGATCAGACGGGGCGGGAACGCGATATACCCGCAATTCTTGCACTTGGCGGCTTCCAACCGGTATCTCTGAGGAATCTCTCTCCAGTATCTCGATGGTGTCGGCATCGTATCCCTCCTCCTAGCTTCGCTCGAAGATGTGCACGATCGAGCTCCCGCCGCTTCCGCCCATATTCTGGGTCAACCCGACCCTGGCGCCTTTGACCTGGCGGGGACCGGCTTCCTCCCGGAGCTGTTTGACGATCTCGATCGCCTGGGCCACACCTGTCGCACCGACGGGATGCCCTTTGGCCTTCAGGCCGCCGCTGGTGTTAATGGGGATTTTCCCATGGAGGGAGGTCAGCCCGTCCTCGACGGCCTTGCCCCCCTTCCCTTTCTCCACCAGGCCCAGCGCCTCCATGACGCAGATCTCGGCGATGGTGAAGCAGTCATGAACCTCGACGACATCGATGTCCTCCGGTTTCTTGCCGGCCATGGCGTAGGCCGTCTTCGCCGCCACGTAGGTGGATTCGATCCAGGTTATCTCCCGGCGCGAGCTGAGGGCGATCGTGTCCGTGGCCATGCCGCTGGCGGTGATTTTCACGACCGGCTTCTTGAGTTTCTTGGCCGTCTCCACCGGGCAGAGGATGAGCGCGGCGGCCCCGTCGGTGATCGGCGAGCAGTCCAGGATACGGAGGGGGTCGGCGACCATGACGGAGTTGAGGACGGCGTCAACGGTAACCTTGAAAGGATATTGGGCCAGTGGGTTGAGCGAGCCGTTGTCATGGTTTTTGACAGCGACCATGGCCAACTGCTCCCTGGTCGTGCCGTATTTCTCCATGTGGGCGCGGGCGATCAGGGCGTAGAGTCCGGGGAAGGTAATCCCGTGGTAGCACTCGTACTCCTGGTCGGCAGCCGTGCCCAGCGCATAAGTGGCCTCGTGGCCGCAGACATCGGTCATCTTCTCGACACCGCCGACTAGGACGACATCCGACATCCCGGAGGCCACCTCGATGAAGCCCATCCGCAGGGCCAGTCCGCCGGAAGCGCAGGCCGACTCCACGCGGGCGGCCGGGACGGGGACCTGGCCGAGGTAATCGGCTAGAAGCGAAGAGAGGTGTTCCTGCCCGACGAACAGCCCGCTGGACATGCAGCCGACGATGAGGGAGTCGATCTTGTCGACACCCGCATCATCCAGGGCCAGGATGGCCGCCTCAGTGAAAACGTGGCGGAGCGACTTTTCCCAGTGCTCCCCCCATTTATTCATGCCCACTCCGATGACGGCGACTTCTCTCATGGTCTCCTCCTACTCGGCCTTTCGGATCTTGTGGCGGAACTTGGCATAGGTCCCATACTCCAGATAGTTCCTGTTCTTATCGAGAAGCTCTCGCGTCTTAGGAGCGAGTTCCCTGACCTCGTTGATCCGGTCGGTCACCTTGAGGATAAAACCGTCACTTCCGGCCCCGGAGCCGTAGGAGACGATGAGCACGAGGTCTCCGGGCTTGGATATGTCCAGGGTTGCGGTCAGCCCGAGGGGTGAGGATCCAGAATAGGTATTGCCGAGCTTGTTGACCAGCCAGCCCGGCTCGATCTGTTTCTTGGCGAAACCCAGCATCTCGCCCACCCGGAAGGGAAATTTGCCGTTCGGCTGGTGAAAAATGACGTACTGGAAATCGCCGGGTTTCAGGCCGGCTTTCCCCATGATCCCTTTGGCGGCGCCGGTAATGTGCTTGAAATAGGCCGGGTCGCCGGTGAACCGGCCCCCGTGTTGGGGATAATATTGATACTCGCGGCGCCAGAAGTCCGGGGTGTCGGTGGTGTAGGAATAGGTCTCCAGGACTTCGGCGACAACCTTTTCCCGGCCGAAGAGATAGGCGGCAGCACCGGCTGCGGCCGTGTATTCCAGGGCATCGCCGGGAGCCCCCTGAGAGGTGTCCGCCCCCACGGCCAAGCCATATTTGATCAGACCGGCCTTGACCAGACCCCAGGCGATGAACATCCCTTCTGTCCCGGCCTTGCAGGCAAACTCGAGATCGGCCGTGTGGACCTCGGGGGTGGCTCCGATGGCCTCGGCCAGGACGGTGCCGCTGGGCTTGACGGCATAGGGATGGGACTCGGAACCAACATAGACGGCACCGATTTCCTTAGGGTTGATGCCGGCCCTCTTGAGGGCGCTTTTCGAGGCCTCGACGGACATCGTGATCGTGTCCTGGTCGGGCGAGGGAACCGACTTTTCCTCGACAAGCAGCCCCTTCTTATAGCTGGGCGCATCGGCGCCCCAGACCTTGGCGATCTCCTCGACTTTGATGCGGTTACGGGGGATGCTGGCTCCGTAGCCGATAATTCCCTCCATGGATCTCCTCCCTGAATGAGAATATCGATTTATCTGTTGAAGAAAATCCATCCTTTCATATCTCCATTCTTTAGTCAAGGCAGTTGATTCGGGGGTTGGAATTGTGTCCAGGAATTGATTAGAATATAAGGAACTTTCGGCCGGCCAATCTCGTCTATCGGGGTGAAGTGAGTGGACTTGAACGAGGTCATCAGACAATGCCTGAACGGCAAACAAGGAGCCTGGGAAATGCTGGTTAATGCCTATTCCAAGCGGGTTTTTAACCTGGCCTACCAGTTCGCCGGCAGCTACCAGGAGGCCGAAGACCTGACCCAGGACATCTTCCTGAAACTGTATGGTGCCCTTCGTAAGTACGACTTCGAGAAAAACTTCACCGCCTGGCTTCTCACCCTGGCCAAGAACCATCTCATCGATACCTACCGCAAGACCAAGTGGGAAAAGGCCCATCGCGACGAATTCGACGAGCAATTCGCCGCTCCGGAGGCGGCCCTGGGCCCGGAATCCGGCCTGATGCAGGAGGCCGACCGGAAGCTGGTCTGGGAAGGCCTCAGCCGGCTTGCGCCGGAGACCCGGATGGCGGTCATCCTCAGAGACATCCAGGACAAGAACTACGAGGAAGTCGCCGAGATCCTGGATCTCCCGCTCGGCACGATCAAGTCGCGGATCAACCGCGGACGGCTCCAGCTGGCCAAGATTCTCAAGGACAGAAAGGAGGGCACCCATGATCTGTGAACGGATCGAGGAACTCCTCTCTGCTTTCTTGGAGGGTGAGCTGGGCCAGGCGGAAAAGGCCCTGGTCGAGGGCCATCTCGCGGGCTGTCCGGATTGCGCCGCCCTTCTCGCCGTTCTGAGCAGGGCTCAGCGGGCCCTGGCCGACTTTCCGGAACTCGACGTAAGCCCTGGCCTGCAGGCCCGGCTCGCGTCCATTCCTGAGCGGAAGAAGAAATTCTCCTTCTCTTTCGACTTCGTGCTCAAGCCCTCTTTCCAGCCCGTCTTTGCGGCGGCCACCATATTCATGACCCTGCTCTCCTTCTATCTCTTCAACCCAAACAAGAAAAACATCGACCGGGCTATCGACCAGAAGATCCACTCCGGCTACAGCCAGGTGGAAAAGCTTTACGCCAAGGCCGGCTCCTTCACCGACCGGCTGGGTGACACCGCAGACAACGTCTTTGTTTCCGTCAAGAATTGGAAGGTCTTCGGCGGAAACGAGGATGCGCCATATAAATAGTAGGAGGTATAACAATGGAAGAAAAAGTCATCGTACAGGAAAAAATCGTCCTTCCCAAACCCCGTAAGTCCCCAATCTTGGCGTTCCTGCTGTCCTTCTTCTTCCCCTTCGGGGTCGGACCTTTCTATAACGGGGAGGTCACCAAGGGACTTGTTTACCTTTTCATCTTCGCTGGGCTGGTCACCATGCAGGGGCGCCGCGGCGCCGAGGCGTTTTTCGGAATCCTCCTGGGGGCCTTCTACATCTTCCAGATCATCGATTCCGTGAACGTGGCCAACAGGATCAACCGGAGGGCCTTAGTCGGAGGAGAAGTCGAGGCAGAGGAAGCAATCGTAACGACCGAAGCGGTAACCGCCGGCTCGATCTTCTGGGGTGCCCTGCTCATCGCCCTGGGCGGAATTCTGCTTCTCGGCAACTTCGAGGTCATCAGCTACAAGACAATCCTCGATTTCTGGCCGGTCGTGGTCATCATCATCGGCGGCAAGCTCATCTTCGACTATCTCTCGAAGAAGGACTAAGGGCCGCACAAGGAGGTTCCAATGGCAAAGAAACAACGCGGCGCACTGGCGTGGGGGATCATCCTCATCGTCATCGGGCTCATCTTCATCCTGGACAATTTCGGCGTCGATGTCTGGGATAGTCTGGCCCGGCTCTGGCCCCTGGCCTTGATCGTCTGGGGTGCCTGGAAGCTCTACTTCGGACTCAAGGAAAGAAAGGAAGAGGCGCCGGCCCCGAAACCCGAGCAGGACTGACGATGAAAGCCAAAGAGATCATCCTTCTGATCTTCATCATCGCCGCCGGAGTCTTTTTCTACCATGTCCAGGCTGGCAAGATCGACGTCGTCTGGGATGATTTCATCGCCTGGGACTTCAACGAGTATGCCTACCAGGAAACGCAGGTGATCGAGCCGCCCCTTCCCGCCTCCCTGCACGTGCTCAACTCCCACGGCCAGGTCGAGGTCCTCGGCACGGAAACCGACAAGATCACATTCACCTTCGAGAAGAAGATCTGGCGGCAGAACGAGGAAAAGGCCCGGGAAGTGGCCGACAAGCTCCATCCTATCGTCACCAAGGGCGATACCGCCATCACCATCACCACCAACCGCAGCGATTTCAAGAGGCGGAATTTCGATACCAACTTCCGGATCACCGTGCCCTCCGGTATGGCCGTCGAGGTGACGAACTCCTACGGCCCGGTCAAAACCGACCAGGTGGGAGAGACGATGATCGACAACCGCCACGGAGAAGTCTCGGCCACAAACATACGGGGAGGAGCCGTCATCGAAAACAGTTATGAAGACGTCGAGGTCTCCGGCCTCCAGTCGAATTGCACGATCAGAAGCCGTCATTCCGACATCTCGGTGAAGGAAGTGGCCGGCGAGGTCAACATTGAAGCTTCCTATGGCCTGGTCGACTTCCGGGGCGGAAGCCAAAAGGCTACGATCACCGCGCCCCACACAGAGATCCGGGTCGAGGACCTCACCGGGCCTTTGGAGGTCCGCAATTCCTATGAGAAGATCACACTCCGTAATGTCGGGCCTGCTCGCATTGAGGGCAGTCACTCTCCCGTCGATGCCGACGGCGTAGCCGGAAACCTCGAAATCGACGATACCTACGAGCCGATCATGCTGAACTCCATTCGGGGGAACCTGCAGATCACCGGGGGCCATATGAGCGTCAAGGGAAAGGGCATCGTCGGCGACACCATTTACGTCTCATCCTCCTATGAGGATGTGGACCTGGCGGACTTCGCCGGGAAAACGACCATCCTTCTTTCCCACGGGAACATCACCCTTACCCCCCTTCCTCTCACCGGTCCTCTGGAGGTCCGCGCCACTTACTCGCCGATCGTTTTCTTCTGGCCGGGGGAAGACCGCTATCCCCTCGAAGCCCAGACGAAGAGCAGCGATATCCACTGGAACCTCTTCGGCGACGTCAGCACCGAGGAGAAGGACAATTTGACCTTGGTCCGGGCGTTCTCAGAGGTTTCCGACAAGCCCCGCATCCTGCTGTCTACGACCTACGGCGACATCCAGTTCGAAAAAGGCCCCAACCGCTAAAAAAGAAAGGGGACGGTCCTATTTTTCGAGAAAATAAATAGGACCGTCCCCTTTTTTATTTTTCTCTGCTTTTGAGCTCGCAGATTTTCTGCGTCAGGGTTCCGTTGATCTTGATATTGAAATAGGAGATGAGGTTGGTCACGTCCTTCTTGTACTTGGTCACGTAGCGGGCGAAATCGTTCTCCTTGTGGAAGTGCAGGAGGTTCTCGAATTCCTCGACCTCGTCATGGAGCTCGATGATGTAGTGCTTGATCGTCCGGTACTGGGCGTTGATGTCGATCAGGTCCTTATCGCTGACCTTGGCGAAGTCGAGATAGGGCGGCAGGGACTGGAGGATGAGCAGGCTCTCCGACCGGAGCTCGGCGACCAGCTCCTTGATCTCCTGGAAGAACGACTTGTATTCGAGCGGGTTCTTCAGCTTCTCCTGCGCCTTGTCGATCATCCTCTCATTCTGGTCCTTGACCGAGGCGATCAGCTCTTTGACGCCAAAATGCTTTCGTTTGAAGTTAAAGAGGTCGATGAAATCCCGGCCGATGTAGATCTTGTCTTCGTAGTGTGTGGTTAGCTCCAGTGGTGAGTTGGTATAAAACTTAATCTCGAAACGACGGCCGCCGGAATCCTTCTCTCGCAGGCGGGCCAAAACGAGGAAGCTGTTCTGCTCGACGAAATAGCTGTTGATATCAAGGAGGACCGAGTAAACGGCCAAGTTCCGGATGATGTATTCCCTGAGGTAGTCCAGGAGGCTTTCTTTCTTGGTGGTGAAATCGGTGATCACTTCGCTGGCTGTCGGATGGAGGACGCTATAGGAAGGCGAGAGAAGATAGAGGACCGGACCGGTACCCATTTCCAGGTGAAGGTTCTTGAGAGCCTTGGAGTGAAGGTCATCCAGGACCATCGGCCGAAGCGGCGGAAGGCTCTGGATATCCAGCTTGGAAAGCTCTTCGACTTCGTTCATCGTCAGTCTACCTATCTTGCCAGCACAATCGTATCACTCGAAATCAAGAAAATCAATACTCCGGGCCGGCGGACCTTCCCAGGGTCCAGGCTTCATCCTCGTAACGCCGTTCCTGGATCCGCCGAATAGCGTTTTCGGCCGCCGCCCCTAAGGTCAGAGGCATGAACAGCACTCCGAAATGCTCGGCCATCCCCTGTACCAGGCAGTTTACGGCCCACTCCCGGTCGACTTCTCTCCCCAATGCTTCCGAGACTGAGATCCTGCGCAATTCGGAGTCCTCGTCCTTGGCAAGCGAAATGCGGCCCAAAATGCCCTCATCATCCTGAAGAGGGATAGAGCCGTGCTGAAGGAACCGTCCGGCCACTCTTTTCTGCGCGCTGCCGACGATCTTCCGGCCGTCGATCTCGATTTCGTCGCGGGCAGGATAGGCGAAACAGGGCATGTTCCCTCTAGAATAAGACGATGGAGGTGTCCCGGCCAGTCTCGCCCGGATTCCCATTTTTTCCAGCCCGCGGATGATGGCGGCTGAGATCAGCCGGTAGGACTCGGCCAAGGTTGGTGAAAATCTCTCCGTGTCTGAAGAAGCGATAGAATAAGTGATCTCCCGCCAGTGGAGGACGAGCTTCCCCCCCGTGATCCTCCGGATGACGTCGATCCCATTGTTCAGGCAGTAATCGAGGTCCAGAACCCTGTCCGCGATCTGGGAATAGCCGAGGGACGCAGTGGGACGTGCCCAGGTATAGAACCGGACGATTGTGCGAGGCGGATCGCCGAGGCCGTGGAAAAGGTACTCATCGACAGCCATGTTCGCGGCCCCGCGGCGCGGCTCCGGGTCGATGAGAAGATCCCAGGACTTCATGGCGGCGCTCCCAAACACTATTCAAAATCTGACGATTTATTGAAGAAGAGAAAAAGAGCGGGCAACGGGATTCGAACCCGCGACTCCCAGCTTGGGAAGCTGGCACTCTACCGCTGAGTTATGCCCGCTCGGTGCCAGCCGCTTTAAGTTCAGCCAGCGCCCCCTATTTTACGGCTTGTCGTCCGTCTTTTCAACTGCATGAACTAGTGTAGTGCGTCTAACGCTTCTTTACATTTGGCGATTTTGGATAATATTTTGTCGACAGGCGCGCTCCAGATAAAAACACGAGGATTTTGGTTGTGATTGGACAAGTATTCCTCAATGGCGG
>Ga0315277_10009449_pt1 | contig 12457 bp, 20 predicted proteins | sample YL17G05_15_MG_FD_203695 | JGI IMG/M metagenome (GOLD analysis project Ga0315277, IMG submission 203695) | Sediment microbial communities from Yellowstone Lake, YNP, Wyoming, USA - YL17G05_15 | ecosystem: Environmental > Aquatic > Freshwater > Lake > Sediment | place: USA: Wyoming | collected... | reverse complement strand
GGTTAAAGGGTTTGAATAAAAAATTTCCTTGTGAAGAAAACGATATGGCGATAAAGAATCTTGAAGGTGCCTTGGTTTGGTTAAATCTAAGAACTCAAGACAGAATAGAAAGGAGAGTGGAGGGAACACATGTCAGATAAAAAAACGATGGGGTACTCCGAAGGGGAAGTTTCCAGTTACCTTAGCCAGTTCTGCACGATAGGCAGTGAGACAAACTGGAAAACAGATAAGAAGTTTGGAACGATAACCGTGGAATCCGGATCCCTGGGGATCAAGCGCCTTGGGATGGTTGATTTCTTGGCGAATCACTGTGACCCCAAGTACATGGTGTTTTTTGTGGATAAACCAGTAGGGGGGAAGAAACGTAAAAGGGAGAGGGGGGATAGGGAATGAACGCCTTGGAATTACTATTAAATAGTTTGGGACCAGAATTGTCAGGAGCATTGTACGAAATGTGTGAAACTTCCGAAGATCCAGAATATCAAAAATTTGCTGATATCCATGAGGTAGAACATGACACTATTTGAAGGGTTTCCAAAAATTCCTAGATTCTCGCGCCCGTGCGTGGTAACGGAAAAAATTGACGGGACCAATGCTCAGATTTACATTGGGCCAGAGGGCGGAGAGTTTTTAGTAGGCAGCCGGACCCGCTGGATACAACCCGTGAACGATAATCATGGATTTGCAAAATGGGCCTATGAACATGAAGAAGAGTTGAGGCAACTTGGCCCGGGCCGACATTACGGAGAATGGTGGGGACAGGGGATCCAGCGCAATTACGGCCTCAAGGAGAAACGGTTTTCCTTGTTTAATGTGAGAAGATGGGCGCCATATGGAACGGAACCCAAGTTGATATCAGTCGATGATAAGGGGGTAGAGAAGTGGCAACAGGTCCTCCCCCCATGCTGCCACCTAGTCCCCGTGATCTACGAGGGGGAGTTCGGGTCTAACTCTATTGCCTATGCCCTTTCTCTCCTGCAAGTAAATGGGAGTTACGCTGCCCCGGGTTTTATGAATCCTGAAGGAATTATAATTTTCCATTCTTCCGGAAACATGCTGTTCAAGAAAACAATATTGGGGGATGAGGTCCCGAAAGGAAAATTCCATGACAACGACATCACGTAATTATTATTATGAATATGATATCCTGCAAATGATCTCTATGCCAACTGGTTTCAGGGTTAGGATGGGAGAAGTTGACCTCCCTGTTTTAGGATTAGCGTTAGTGGACGTTACTATCCTGAGCGCTATCGATGATTCGAGGGTAGATATGTTCAAGGATCTAAGGTATATAATTTGTGACATAGAAGGAAAACCATGTGTAAGCTACAAAGAAAATCCAGAATATAAGGGGGTTAGATAAAATGATTTATGACTATTCGGAATTAGCCAAAGTGCTTGTTAGGGCTCATTGTAGGGCATCGAATGGAAAAGGATCAGAGAGGCATGGTGACGAAAAGCCATTCAATGATCAGTGGATCTTGCGTGGACAGAGATCATTCGGGTTGGGGGGGATCCAATTTCAAATTGGGAAGAAAAATGAGGAGATAAATAATCTCTTGGAAACGGAGGCTAAGGTGAACGAACTGCTTGATATTATCGTGTATGCGGCAGCCGGAATCATTTACCTTGAAGAAAAAAGTGGAAACGGTAAAACAACTATGCCAAGCGTGTAAGAAGAAGGAATCATGTGTTGATCTTTGTAAAAGGGCCGAGGAGTATGTGAACCAGGATTATATTTCTCAGACCGATGCTAGAGAATCCGACATGAAGAAAAGGTCCAGAAGTTTTAATATTGAGGCTGCTGAAAATGACTTTAGGTTCCTTGACAGGGGTGACGAGATGCCCATAAAGATGACCGACAGGGAAATACTTGTGGGGACTCTATTACAGTGTGGATTTGATAGGGATAAAATACGAAAAATACTTAAAATGCGTAGTAACACATTCCGTAATCTCATGTATTCTTTAAGGAAAAAAATGATGAAATAGCCTCTTTTACCCTATGGTAAGGGAGACTATAATGAACCAACCAGATCCTTTATCCGTTATTGTAGATGCTTCAGCCGCCGATTTTGTCCATCCTGAAATAATCTCGGATAATAAATTACCCGCCAAAGTAGAAAAACCAAAACGTCAATGGATCAAGAACGCCCCTCAGACCGAGAGACAAGAACATAAAAATATGTATGCCTTCTACGAGAAGCTCGGGAACAAGAGGACCCTGCGCAGAGTTGCGAAAGAATTCGGAAGATCTTTCGGGACGGTTACTCTTCTTTCAAGGACTTTTAGGTGGGGCGATAGGATAAAGCAGACAGAGGCCCTTACCAAGGACGCTATTGTAAATGTGTCGAAGCCTAGGATGGATGCTGCCAGGCTAGATATAATCGGGGTTGTGTCTGAGATAACGATGATCCTTGCCGGAATGACAGAGCTCTCCCAGAACATAAGAAAGAATATGAAGGATGAACTTAACTATCACGACAAGGTGAAGATGAACACCTTGATTAACGCCTTGTCTGTGTATGGGATTAAAATAAGGAACCCAAAGGATCTGAGGGATATGGTAGGAACCCTGAAGGACATCATGGATTTTAATAAGGGGACCCCATCCGCGATAGATGCTCCTCAACAGAATACCCAGGTAAACGTAAACGAAATGAATCTTGTCATTAGGGATGACTAAGATGAAATACGAATTATTTGGACCTGATGATTGGGTATACCCAATGAGGAGAAATTTTAAAATGATGTGTTGCGATTGCGGTTTGACACATTCGGTCGATTTTAATTATAAGAAAGGTAAGATAACCTTTAGGGCTGCAAGGGACGAAAGAGCTACCGGCCAGGCCCGTAGAAGAATAAGGAGGGAAAAAAATGGCGGAAAAGACGATTAAGCAGTGGTTGGTGGGAGGACCTCCAGCGGAATACTTCGCAGATACGGCAAACAGACTAACTAAGGAATTTGTTGATTTTCATAATAAGAAATTTGAAAAACCTAACGAGGGTTCAAAGTCTGAGGAAGACAAGTTGAATGATAACTCAGACACCCGACCGATGTAATATGTGTATAGGAAGATCTTGCATGTGCGTTGACCCTTACGCTGGTTTAAAAAGATGTGAAATATGCGGGGAGCATTATATAGAGAGGGAGGGACATGTTTGTTATGGTGTTGAAAAAGAAGCCGAAAAAGAAGAAGTCCGGGTATGAAATACTATTCAATGATCTTAAGTTAATCATAAGAAAATATTTAAAAGGTAAAAAACATGCCGGTAAAAGTAAGAAAACTAAAGTCAGGAAAATACAGGGTTAGCACCCCAAATTCAGTTCACGCAAAATCGACCACAAAAAAGAAAGCGGAATCTCAGGAAAGAATCATAAATATGGCGGAGCATGGTGGGATTCCGGAGAGTTGGGGGAAGAAGAAGTAGGGGAATTGTAGATGACTGGTAGGATTTATTCGTATAAGTTCGTTCCAACATTAAAAGAGTTTTCTAAAAACAACTCATTTTTAAAGGCAGCCATGGGTCCGTTCGGATCAGGGAAGAGTTCTGCTTGTGTCATTGAAATAGTCAGGCGTGCTATCGCCCAGGCGCCAGATAAGGACGGAGTTAGGAGAACCAAGTTTGCTATTGTTAGAAACTCGTATCCCCAATTAAGGGATACGACCATCCCGACATTCATGTACTGGTGCGGCCACATGGGCGAATATAAATCATCCGAGTATGATTTTAGATTTACTTCTCTTACAGCGAGGGATGGCAGCGGATGTGATTGCACTGTCCATTTTAGGCCCCTAGATAAACCCCAGGATATAAAAAATCTCCTCTCGCTAGAATTAACGGGCGCGTGGTTTAATGAAGTAAGGGAGATACCAAAAGCGATAGTAGATGCGATGAGGGGTCGTGTTGGAAGATATCCGAATAGGAACGATGACGGAACCGGCGGTGCCACATGGTCTGGAATATGGATGGATACAAACCCCCCGGATGTTGATCACTGGTTCTATAAATTATTTGAAGAGAGTAAGCCGCTGACATGCATAAAATGTAAGAATCCGAGGGGTGGGTTAGTATACATGATTGATAATAGGTGTCCAGTATGTTCTGGTACAGTTGGAAATCCAATGACATCAATATTCAAACAGCCATCCGGATTTTCAAAGAATGCAGAGAATATCCAGTTCCTTCCTCCAAATTATTATGAAAATTTGGCAGCAGGGATGGATCCTGAATTCATAAAAGTGTATGTGGAGGGACAATATGGATACGTTAGGGAGGGGAGAGCAGTATATCCTACATGGGATGATCTCAAACATCTGGCAAAGGAAAAACTTAGGGCAGTCCCAGGATACCCACTGCTTGTGGGATTTGATAACACTGGGCTCAACCAAGCGTGCGTTATATGCCAATATATGCCATGGGGTCAGTTGCGAGTGCTGCACGAATTCCTAGTCAGGGAGATGGGAACCAGGAGATTTGCCAGACAAATCGTAAAGCCATTTATAATGGCTAATTACCCAGGTATCGAACTGGTTGTCACTGGTGATCCTGCAGGAGTCAAGAGATCCGATACGGATGAACGGAACACTTTCCAAGAACTTGACGAAGCAGGTCTTACTGCTTTTCCCGCTTTTTCAAATTCATACGCAGCCAGATTCAATGCTGTTGAAACCCTGCTTATGAGGTATTTAGGTAAGAGAGAGGGATCGGATTCCTATGGCATTTTAGTTTCACCAGAATGTAAGATGATCCATAAAGGTTTTTTGGGTGGATACAGAATGAGGAGGCTGCAGGTTGTCGGTCAGGAAAGATATACCGATAGGCCCGAGAAGAATGAAATAGCAAACCTTCACGATGCCCTCCAGTATGCTTCGATGGCGACTGAATCCGGAACAAGGGAACAAGCCATAACAAAAAATTTCATAGAATCCCCAGATGCCGCATTTAAGATGGCTAGCGGATGGGATGCTTACGTATAGGAGTTTAAAATGGTATTCATGCAAACAAATGATCAGATAATGTCAATAGAGGCCGAAGCTAGAAGTAAACAGGCCGAATTGGATAAGACTGCCGCGAATAATTCAGTGATTACCAGTTCTCTTTTGCAATTCGTGAGGGCTCGTTGGGATAGGGCTCTTAGGGCTAAGAGAATTACAGAAATACAAATGATGAGGAATTTAAGGCAGGCGTTGGGTCAGTATGAAACAGACAAACTTGCTGCTATCAAGAAAATGGGTGGGTCTGATGTTTTTATAGGAATAACAGGAACCAAATGCAATCATGCTTTGGCCTGGGTGGAGGATACACTTACCCAGGGAAAACCATGGGCCATTGAACCAACACCGGATGTAGTGATAGCACCAGAAATGATGGAAGAAATAAATGCAAGATTTGTAAGGGCGGCAATGATGGAGGTTATGTCACAGGCCGAGGCATCTGGTCAACAGATTGACGTAGTGGCTGTCACAAATGCAATACGCGAGAAACTTCCGTCGTTAAAAGAAGATATTGCTCAAATGGCTAGAGATAAAGCCCTAGAAAAGTCTGTCGATATGACGAGGGCAATAGATGATCAACTTGTTGAGGGAGGTTGGTATCAGGCTATCTCAGATTGCCTGTTTGATTTAGTAGTTGTTAAAAATGCATTTATTAAGGGACCGGTAAAAAAAATGGTTCCAGTAAGATCATTCGAGGGGGGTGCAGTTGTTGTTAAGAGCGAGGTAAAACGTGTATGGAATAGGGTGTCCCCGTTCGATATGTATCCGGAACCCGATTCTTCCAGTGTAAATGACGGATATTTATTCGAGCATATTGCATACAGGAGAAAGGACCTTTCTGCGCTTATTGGTGTAGAGGGTTACAGGGAAGATGAAATAAGAGCTGTATTAAGGGAACAGTCTTCTGGGGGATTAAAAGATTGGACGGGTATTGAATCACAGAGAGCTGAGCTTGAGGGTAAGGATACCATGTCTGTATACGATAGCGAGAAGATAGATGGTTTAATCCATTATGGTAGCGCTCCGGGGGCTTCACTTATTGCGTTCGGCATGGACATTGCTCAAATACCAGATCCAGACATAGATTATGATGTCGTTCTGTATGTGATAGGAAACCATATAATCAAGGCTGTCATTAATGAAGACCCGTATGGATTAAAACCTTACAGTTCTGCTGGATATGAGATGCAACCGGACAGGTTTTGGCATAAACCTCTACCAGAAAAACTTACTGACACTCAGTCAATATGTAACGCATCTGCAAGAGCTCTTGTAAATAATGTTGGAATGGGGTCTGGTCCACAGGTTGAGATTAATATAGATAGGATATCTCCCCTTATGAAAGGTGAGATAAATCTTACCCCATGGAAAAAATGGTTGACTACAAACAAGATGATGCAGACTGGGCCAGCTATTACGTTCTGGCAACCAAATATGCATGCTGCTGAGATTATCCAGGTTTTTACTACCTTTTCCAGAGTTGCTGATGAACACAGTGTCCCTGCGTATGCGCACGGGGACACTCAGGTAGGGGGGGCTGGCAATACCGCGTCTGGTCTTTCAATGCTGATTACTCAAGCATCTAGGGGAATCAAAAAGGTAATAAAAAATGTTGATGACTTTTTAATTATTCCTTCGATCGTAGGAATATACAATGACTTATCCCTTGATCCTAAATTTAGGGATAGGATGGGTGATCTGAACCTTATCGCAAGGGGAAGCTCTTCGTTGATAGAAAAAGAACAGAGAGCTGTAAGAATGCTTGAATTATTATCTACAACGAATAATCCAGTAGATCTCCAGTTGACAGGTCCAGAGGGAAGAGGGTATTTACTTAGTGAGGCCGCGAAAGCCCACTCGATAGATGCTGAAAAAGCACTTGCTGGACTTAAGAAAATGAAGACATCTCGGGGGATGGGAAACGAATTTAATCCAAATCCAACGATTCCTGGGGCATTCACTCCACCAGGGATGGATGGCACAGTAGGTGGAGGAGGATCACCACCCTCACCAATAAATGTGGATGAAGCTGGTAATCCGGTACAGGGAACAGCCAACCAACTGATAACAGGGCAGGGAGGGCAACCTCCCAAAGCTGAGGGGAGTTTTTAATGTTAAAGATTGATGCTGAAATGATAGGGGACATAAAGGCATTGGCGTCTCAGGCTCCAGGACCGTATATGAGGTTGATTTCCTGGCTTGATAAAAACTTTAATGAACTAAACACAATATTGATCCATTTGGATCCTCCCGAGAATGATGTAAATTTTGGGAAGAGGTTTCATTATAGAAGGGGTTTTGTGGCTTCCCTGGATGCTTTTAGGCATATTTTGGCTAATCCAGATGATGTATTACCAAACGAAAAAATGGAAGAGGTGCTTCCAGAAAACAACGCATTTTAGAAGGAGGGAATTAAAATGGTAGGAAAGAAATTAATGATAGGGCCATCCTTGACGCTTCACTCTGGATGGCAGGTTGTTCCACTGGATGCTGTTAGGAGTTACGGTCCTAAGAAAATGTGGCTGGTCGCTTCTACTGCAGCTGATGTGACGTTAAGTACGGATGCGCAGAAACAATTCATCCTAAAGTCAGGGTATACTCTTGAACTTGATCTTGATGGGGCTCCTTTTTTTACATCAAGGAGCTCCGATCTTGTTGAGAACGGGAATTTTTCGATTACTGGTACTACCGGAGCTTGGTTGAATACTAAATACCGTTCGACAACCGGTGGAACTGGATGGGCCATAGGTGGTGGTTCGGCACGTCATAAGTCTGCTTCTGGGGCCTATTGTCCTCTTGGACAGACCTTATCTATAGAGGATGATGGAATTTATGAAATCCAATATGATGTTAAGAAAATTGGGACCGGTGCTACCGGAAAGCTCAAGGTTACTTTAGGCGGATCGACAGGTGGTATTACCGGGAATCTTCGGGCTGGGACTGATTACACAGAATGCATCCAGGCACAGAATGCTACCGGACCTCTTAGGTTCTATCCCGCTGCTGCAAGTCTGGCTGCTGGCACCGGATTTTGGGGTTCGGTTGACAATGTTTCTGTGAAAAAAATAACTGGTTCACAGTTACTTTTTGCAAAGGGTACATCAGGAGTTATTTTACAAGTAATGTTCACAATTTAAGTGTGTTCATATTTTGTGAACGGTATACTAAAACTATTACGATAAGTAATTTTTCTTACATTGGTAAAGAGATATATTTAATTAATCCATGGAATACCAGATGGCTCCATGGAAATAAAATATAGGGAAGACCTGAGAGGGCTCCCGAAGGAGATTCAAAATGGCTGGACCAACCGGAAGTGTAGAGAACCAGTATAAGGCGCAAGTTCCCGAGCAAGTTTTAAGACAGGCTGAAGAGGCTGAACGGCTGCACCAGGAATTTATGGCTTCCCTGGAAAAACCAGTGGAAACACCAGTAATACCTGAAGTCAAGACCGAACCAGTTGAAAAACCTGTAGTAAAAGAGGAACCATCTGAGATTGATGTAATCAAGCAGGCAAAGGAAAAAGCTGAGCATCAATACAGGGTCCTCCAGGGGAAATATAATGCCGAGGTCCCAGAGTTTGCTCTTAAGCTGACAGAAGCCTTAAATAAGATAGGCAATCTGCAGGCTGAATTGGATGCTGCTAAATCATCTATACCGGTAAAACCTTCAACGGAGGTACACAAGGCTATAGATGATGATCCGAGCATTCAGTATGTAAAAACGGACCTACCTGATGTCTGGAAAGCCGTCAATCTGGTAATCGACCAGAGAGCCGGTGAGAGTGCTGCCGAAATCAAAAGACTCGAAAGAGAGATCGAGTCTACAAAAAAGGAAGTGGCAGTATCAGACAGGGAAAAGTTTTACAGTGCACTTTCTGGAAAAGTAGAAGGTTGGGAAACCATAAATACATCTCCCGAATGGATCGAATGGTTAAAACAGCCAGAACCATATTCCGGGCAAACTAGGCAAGAGTTAATCAACGATGCCTACAATAAGATGGACTCCAAAAGAACTGTAACGTTTTTTACGGATTACATCAATGAGTCTGGATTGGTGAAGGAAGTCAAACCAAGGGTGGAAACGGTAGTAGAAGAAAAGGTTAAAAAACACGATATTGTTCCGGCTACTACGGTAACTAAGAAGCCGGATGTTGATATAACAACTAAAGTAAAATCAGAAATAATAAACGCCTCCGAGGTCACACAGTATTATCGTGAACTGGAAAGATTGACCAAAATGGGTCAAAAAATTCCGGATGATTTGGCAGTAAGGGGAATCCAGATCGATAGAGCGATGATGGAGGGGAGAATACAGTAGACTTTAGGAGGTAAATTAAGGAGGATACAATGACTTACCCCTATGCTAGTGGCCACCCGGATTACAGTTCTACCGGGACCTATAAATTTATCCCTTAACATACTGGGGGATATAAAATTTGGCCATATGCTGGAAACTCCTAAAGCCGACGCTACTTATTAGGTGAAAATGCGGAGGATGAAACAATGGACAATCAGCAGGAAAGATCTTTGGTGGATATTGGTTGGATGGCTGGAGTATGGGAATCGGAAGGATATTTTGGGATACATTTACAATCAAATCTTTTTCATCCCAAATATTTATACGCAAACGGGATGAGGTTAGATCCAAAATGTGGTTTTACAAATTCCGATCCTGAAATGATTAAGGCGCTATCTAATATTTTAAGTTCAAATGGTTTAGCTTTTTATGTTGGGAAACCCAGGATACATGGTTTTTCTAATAAAAAATTACACCAGGACTTAATAATAAGTGGTTTAAAAAGAGGGTCAAGATTTATTAATTTTATCTTGCCATTCTTAAAAACTAAAAGAGACAGAGCCTTACTCCTGCAAACCTATATAAATTACAGACTTTCAAAACACAAGAATTATCCGTACGGAATTTATGATCTGTACCTATACGATGAGTTGAGAAAGTTAAATGGAAACCCACCATCGAAATCCTCAGAGAGCATACGCCAGACACTTTTAAAAGAAAAAGGTGAAGATGTGCTCCGGACTGAATAGAGATATTCAGAGTTGGCAGAAATGACCAACCGCCCCATATGGGGTTTAAAAGTAACAGTAGCAGATTTGGAGCGGAAAGATGCAAGTGAAGTGGTACGATTACACGGTCTTATCCGCAATAACGAACACCGATTATGAAGGAGAAATTAAGAAACAGGGTGATACCGTTATCATCCGAACGATCCCTTCGATCACAGTCGCCGATTATCATATCGGCCAGAAGTTAACCTATGAAAGACCTTCCAGTGCATCGATCACGATGACTATTGATAAGGGAAAATCATGGGCGATTGAACTTGACGACATCGTTAAGGTTCAGACAGATCTTCCGCTATTAAACAAGTTCACCGACGATGCAGCCATGCAGTTAAAGGTTGGTATCGAAAGTGCCTTCTTTGATGACAGCACAATATACAGCGGGATGCACGCATACAATACTGGTGCTACGGCTGGAGTGGTTTCTAGCGGTTTTGTTCTTGGAACAGACACATCGACATATGTCGAAATTTCTTCCTCGAATGTTCTTGACTACATCATAGACTGCGGTTCTGTCCTTGATGAGCAGAACGTTCCCGAGACAGGAAGATGGTTTGTCATTCCTGTTTGGATGGCCGGACTCATCAAAAAGTCTGACATCAAGGATGCCTCCCTTACCGGAGACGGGGTTTCTCCTCTTCGTAATGGAAGGATTGGGATGATCGATCGATTCACATTATACAGCTCCAACTTGCTGTATAATTCTTCAAGCGTTTGGTACGCCCTTTTTGGAACAAAGGACGCGATCTCCTTTGCGACCCAGTTAACCGAAACAGAATCTCTCCGATCCCCTGACACATTTGGTGACAGAGTAAGAGGGCTTCAGTCATACGGTTACAAGGTTGTTAAGAGTGAAGCGTACGGCGCCCTGATTTGCAAAAAGGCTGCATAACATTAAACACAACCAAATGAGGGTGTAAACTATATTTTCACCCTCTTTATGGTGTGATCTTAAGGAGGTTTTACTATGGCTACTTTAGTTCTTACGAGCGCTGGGGGCGCAACCTATTCGGATATGTGCACCGCCAATGAGACAGTAGTGCCTGCTGATTCCGGGAGTCTCGGAAATTGCGAGTATGTACTTTCAAATACTGTCAATTTTCGTGGATATGCTGTTGTCGGTGGGACAGATACGGTTGAGTGTTTAGCTATTCCGGCCAAGACATGGGTTCAGGCCGTGTGGATTAACGTCGATACGGTTGATGCCGATGTCACGGATGTCGATTTTGGTTCCAGTAATGACCTCGATGGTTTTCTTGATGGGGTTAGTTTTGCCACAGCCGGGTTGGTGATGAATCCAGTCGGTCCCCAGTCAATGCTGAGAAGCATGACCGGAGCAACCGGACATGGATGGTTCTTCAGCTCTGCAGATACCATCGATGCTGACGTTAATACGTCCCATACGACTTCATCTTCCTCTGGTGCCAAGATTCGCGTTTACGCGAAGTGTTTTACGCCAAGAGCGATCTAAATATTAACCTGGGGGATTTGACCGGATCATTGCAGTCCTATAGGGCAGATCCCCCATTTTTTATCTAAGGAGGCCCACTATGTCAGGTGGCGCAAAGAAAGTCTTTGAAGAGATAACATTGAAGGGTGGAGCCCCAACAAAGTTGGGTACTCCGGATGTAAGGGTATTGGTTAGGGACCAACTTAACCGTCCGATAATCGTATCTGGGGCCACAAAGCCTACAGATAACGATAACGGATATGCCCCGGGTTGTATTTTTATTAAGACTGGTACAACGTCCTCAGCAACCGGAATGGTACAGGTTAATGTTGGAACCTATTCCGATTGTAACTTCGATAATGTAGTTTAACAATTTGATCAGTAGGGTGCAGGGAGGCTCAGACGGCCCGAAGGAAAGGGAAATAATATGAGAAAAGAAAATTTTTCTGTTGGAGTATTAGATGTAAATTATATTCGTGGTGGAGGATTTGATCCTTTCACAAAGAGATGGTTTGTTGACCCAGTAAACGGAAGTGATGGGAATGAGGGGAAGTCCATCTCTAATGCAAAAAAGACATTTGCGGCTGGATACGCTAAATGTACGGAAAATAAGAATGAGGCGCTTTATATCGTGGGTGGGGCCTCTGCTCTTGCACAGACAGCCATACTTTCCCTTTCTAAAGATTATACCCATATTATTGGACTTGCAGCCCCAATCGCAACGGGGGGGAGGGTGAGATTTACGAACTCCATAACGACTGCTACTACGGGAGAATTTGTTTCCGATACAGTTGGTAGCATATATGCAAACCTGCACTTTCAGTACGGAGAATTAAGCGCCACTGCCGGAGATATCGTCGGATTTGGCCTTAATGGTGAAAGGAATTATTTTGAGAATTGTCATTTTCAGGGGCCGATAGATG
>Ga0315277_10009446_pt1 | contig 12458 bp, 9 predicted proteins | sample YL17G05_15_MG_FD_203695 | JGI IMG/M metagenome (GOLD analysis project Ga0315277, IMG submission 203695) | Sediment microbial communities from Yellowstone Lake, YNP, Wyoming, USA - YL17G05_15 | ecosystem: Environmental > Aquatic > Freshwater > Lake > Sediment | place: USA: Wyoming | collected... | reverse complement strand
TAGCTATCCAGGAACTGACCAGCGAGCAGAAGCCTCCCATGTGTTGGCTTTATCAAACCAGCAACTACCCTCAAAAGGGTTGATTTCCCAGCACCATTCGGGCCAGCCACAGCGACGAACTCGCCTTTCTGAATGGAGAACGTCAGCCCACGCAGGACGGTGTTCACACCATAGCCTGCGACAAGGTCCTTTCCCTCAATTATAGGAGCCTTCAGCGAGGTATCCTGATGAACGTCTTTTGCCAGCCGCTCGGGCATTTCTTGGCACTTTCCACGCCGCGATAGGTGGAAGCGTTAACTGCACGGCGAGCTATGGCAAGCGCAGTTTTTCGTCAAGGGCTCTTATTGATCCCGCCGAAAGTCCTTGACGCTTTGCAACGGGCAGTGGCACGTCTATGTGCCGTTCACGGCGACGGGATGTAGCGCAGGTGGCTAGCGCGCAGCGTTCGGGACGCTGAGGTCGTGAGTTCAAATCTCACCATCCCGACCAGGAAATCCAACCCCAAGGGCCGCCCAGAGGGCGAGCTTTGGGGTTTTCTTTTTCGGTGAATCGCGCCTTTCTTCATGAGCAGGCTTGAAAAAGAGCGGCTTGTGCGTTAGAACAATCAGAGAACGGCCAAGGTGAGAAAAAGGAGGAGACCATGGGCAGGAAGGTGATTCTCGCGGGATTGCTTCTGGGTGGCATTTTGGCGAGTGGTTGTATGCGCATGCGAAGGCCGGCGACGGGTTGGCCTGTCGAATGCTTCTCGCCAAGCCTTGCGGCCGGAAACCCAATGTCGCTACCGGCGATTACCCCGGCGCGAAGTCGGGCGATTACGTACGAGAACCAACGCGGCGAACCCGGCAAGGGCGGCATGACGCGCGGCGGCCGCAAAGGAGCGCCTTGCTACGACAAGTTCGAGCCCGGCGCCAAGATCGTCATGATGGACGTGAATGGCCCCGGCATCATCAAGCATATCTGGATCACAATCCCGCCGGGCAACGTGGACCACATGCGCAATGTCATCGTGCGGATGTGGTGGGATAATGAGGAAACACCGAGCGTCGAAGCGCCCTTCCTTGACTTTTTCGCGCAGGCCCACGGCGTCCAAAGACCGCTCTACTCGGCGCTGGCGACGGCGACCGAGGGCCGCGGCTTCAATTGCTACTTCGCTATGCCGTTTTCGAAGCACGCGAAGATCGAGTTTGAGAACCAGGGCGATACAAAAGTCGGCGCGCTCTTTTATCAGGTTGACTACGACCTCCTGGACCAGATTCCGCCCAACCAGGGTCGCTTCCATGCACAATGGCGACGCCAAAATCCGACCGTCGAGAAACAAGACTATGTTCTCGTGGACAACATCACCAGGCCCGGCGTCTATATTGGAACCATGCTCGGAGTCCACGCGCATGGCTCGAACTGGTGGGGCGAAGGCGAGTTCAAGTTCTACACGGAAGGCGACACCGACTATCCAACCATTTGCGGCACCGGCACCGAGGACTACTTCTGCTCCGCATGGGGCTTGGGAACTTTCGGTTATCTGTACTACGGTTGCACGATGAACGAGGACGGTTGGGTCTCGCTCTATCGTTGGCATGTGGTGGACCCGATCCGCTTCAAGGAACTGAAGAAGTTGACCTGCCAGCAGATCGGCTGGGACAAGGGACTTTATGAGCGGTCGGATGACTGGTGTTCGACGGCTTACTGGTATCAGATCGAGCCGCACAACCCCTTTCCGCCGCTCCCCGACAAAAAGGCGCGGATGGCCGATTTGCGTCTGAAAGTGGAGAAGAAATAAAGATAAAGGATGAACGCGGAACGATGAAGGAAGGGGATGGGTAGGCCAGCCCCCTGCAGGCGTCGGAATTCAGCCCCACGGTCGGCGCTCACCGCGAAAACCGTGAGGCTTCGTTCCTTGTTTACTCCAAATAGCGAGAGCCGACTACTTCTTGATGGCCCCTTTCGCGGGCACGAGGCTGTCAATCAGGGCGCGGAGCTCTTCCGTGGAAACCTGACCGTTGATCGCAAGAGCAGGAAACGTTCCGGCGGGTGTCTCGATCATGTAGCCGGTGCGATCTTCCGCTGGCGCGTCCTTGGTCATGGCGCGGGCGCTGCGAATAAGGATGTTGGCCAGCCATTTGTCGAACGGACCGCTCCAGACTTTAAACCCTTTGGGCGACTCATAGACCACCCGGCCCGTCTTGACCTTCGCGGCAAGCAGCGTGTTGTATGTGTAGGATTGGACCAGAACCACATGGCGGCCGTCTTTGACGCGATAGCTGGTAATGAACATCCGATGGGGAGGGCTGGCAACGTCGAGAACGTCGGTGATCCGGCGTTCGCTCGCCCAGGAGGGATCGGAGGCGAAGACGTATGTCTGGAAATCAGCCTTCTTGACCATGTGCTGCACGTCAACGTCCTGAAGAACCATATCGGGCGCGATGCCAACGTTCGCCGCCACCGGCGATGGGCTGACCGGGCTCTTGATTCCTGCAAGATCCCAGCCGACTTCCGGCTTCTCGACCACCTCGCTTTTCGCCCGGCGAATCACCAGCAGCGAATGGCCCCCGCCAACCCACTCGATCTGTGCGATCGTGTTGTCGTCCTTGCGAATCGTGAAGGCCATGTAGCCAGCGGCAGTTGGTTCGGGACCGCCGGGAAAGCCCACTTTTACGACTTGGCCGATCGCCCCGTCGCCAAGCGTTACTTCGGTGGACTCTAAAACCGTACTTTTGTCTTTTTCCTCGAGAGCGCTGGGAAAGCCGGCGGTAATGCCAAGGAATTCTGCGGGACTTCTTGGCGGCTTGAAATTCTCGGTGACCGTTGTGACAAGAACTCCGGAAGTACTGTCGGGCTTCATCCCGAGCGAATACAGGGCAGCTCCATCGTAGGCAGTGGCAAACACCGGCTTTCCCTCGACGGTCAAGAGCCGGGCAAACCGACCCGTAGCGGAATCATACCAGGCTTGGTCGCCAACCACAAACCCTTCGCCGGGCTGGGCTGGCAGGGCCAGTTGATGAAACCGCGGCTTTCCCGTTGCGTCTAGCGAGATGATCGGGAACCATCGCATTCGTGCCAGGTCTGGATTCGAAACCGGTTTGACGATGATTTCGTTCACGATATGAATGATGCCGGCCTTGGTGAAAAGCGTTTCCTCGGCCGCCCAAGCTTGCGAGAGCAGACTGAGAGCAACCCGTGATCCGGATGGTTGGGCGGGTCCGAACCAATTGTGGAACGATGCGACAGCCAGCAACGCCGCCGCAACGGCCGCGGCCAAAAGCGGTTTCCAAAGACTGAAATGCCAAGGGTTTGCTTCTGGTGGCCTTTCCTTCGAAACAGGTATCGCTATGATCTGGCTCATGATACGCTCCTTCAAATGGGATGATGCGTGCAATTTGCAGGAGGGCTGAAGGGAGGCCAGGGTCTGCATGGCTGATTCATGCTCCTGGGCGCACGACGGGCAGACCGCAAGATGGTCGGCGACCTCCGGAGGCACGGGCTGGCCGGGCCCAGTGACCAGAAGATCATCGAGATGCTTTCGAACTTGACGGCAATTCATTGCTCGATTCCTCGCTTTCTGGAGACGATCTTTCGCAGTTTTCTGAACCCGTAGCGCAGCCGCCCGCTGACGGTGGAGACCGAACACCCGATCACGTCGGCAATTTCGCGCAGGCTGAGTTCGTCAAACACTCGAAGGCGGAGCACCTCGGCTTGCCTTGTGGGCAAGCGCTGGAGAAGTTCTTCCGCGCGGCGCATCTCCTCGGCCGCGACCGCCGCTTGCGCGGGGGTTCTGCCGCCCGTTGGGATTCTCTCGACCTCGATTTCTTCCAGCGGGACAGTTGGCAACCTGCGTTTGCGAAAGAAATCCGTGCAGGCGTTGGCGACCATGCGATAGAGATACGGGCCCGTTTTGCCGATCTTTTTCCGCATGGACTGTTCGCGGAACGCGCGCACAAAAACCTCCTGCACCGCATCCTCAGCGTCCTGAAGATTGCCGAGTCGGCAAAACGCGTAGCGGACCAAGCGGTCCAAATAGGCATTAACCAGAGCCTCAAACTCTCGCGGCGACTGCGGCCAACCGCCGTCCCACACGTCCGCGGCTTGCGATGGGGTGGGCGTTAAGCCCATTTCAGGTTCCTCGATGACCCGAAGCGCTTCCAACGAATCTGTCTCCTTTTCAGCCTTCCTGTCAGCCATGACGAATCCCGCCGCAATTTTGGTATATTATTTTTGAAAAATCCTTCGCGGTTCAACTTCTCTCGAAGTCGTCCTGCAAAATCCCCGCTTTTTGAGGGAATTTAATGTAGGACAGTTTGTCAGCCTGTCGTTTCTGATCGAAGTGGGAACGAGAGACGGGCTGACAGCCTATCCTACTATCGGGTGTTGAGATAGTTGAGATAAGTCTGGTAAGCTGCGCGCACTTCGTCGAGGTGGTCGCCGCCGAATTTCTCAAGAAAAGCCCGCGCCAGAACGAAAGCCACAGCGGCCTCGCCCACCGCCGCCGCCGCCGGTACCGCACAAATGTCCGATCGTTCGTGGGCGGCTTCGTACGCTTGCTTGCTTTCGAAATCCACGGACCCCAACGGCTGGCGCAAGGTCGCAATCGGCTTCATTGCGGCGCGAACAATAATCGGCTCGCCGTTGGTCATGCCGCCCTCCAATCCGCCTGCGTTGTTCGTCGTGCGATAGAAGCCACCCGTCGGGCCGTGGCCTTCGAGATACGGAGCGCCGGCGGCCCCGCCGGTGTTTTTCGGTTCAAAGCGGGCGGTGTGCGGGGGGTCGAAAGAGATCGCATCCTGTACGCGCGATCCGGGCCGAACTGCCGCGTCAAACCCAAGGCCAATCTCAACGCCTTTGATCGCCTGGATGCTCATGATAGCCTGCGCCAACTGTCCATCCAGACGGGCCTCGCTCTCCATGCAACTGCCCAATCCGACGGGAACGCCGGTTGCGATAACCTCGAAGACGCCACCGACCGTGTCGCCTTTGGCGGCGGCAAGATCTATGCTCTGTTTGATCGCTTCCTCGCAGGCGCGGTTGCCTACCCGCAGAAGCGACGCTTCGGCGGCCTCGCGGATCGCCGCCCAGCTGAGGTTCGCGCAATCGCTTTTCACCTCGCCGATCCGGATGACATGCGAGAAGACTTCGATCCCGAACTCGGCAAGAAGCCGCCGGGCCACCGCGCCGACGGCCACGCGCGCCGCCGTTTCGCGAGCGCTTGCCCGCTCAAGCACATTGCGCGCATCGCGCTGGTGCCATTTCAAAACACCCGCCAAGTCCGCATGGCCCGGACGAGGCCGCGTGACGGCGCACGCTTTCGATTCGTCGCCCGGTCTCGGCGACATGGCCTCCTGCCAATTGGGCCAGTCGCGATTCTCGATGACCAGGGTCAATGGACTGGCGAGCGTCCGTCCAAACCGAACGCCGGATCGAAACTGCGCGCGGTCGGATTCGATGTCCATTCGCCCGCCCCGGCCGTAGCCGAGCTGTCGCCGCGCCAGGTCGCGGTTGATGTCCTCCTCGGTCAGCGGCAGCCCCGCCGGAAGACCCGTGAGAATCGCGGTCAATTGCGGCCCGTGCGATTCACCCGCCGTCACATATTGCAGCGCCATGATCCACCTCGCAGCCGGAGGTATTGGCAACAACTGTCGGAAACAGCGTAAGAGACATGCCAGAAACCGAAGCCAAAAAGCAAAAGCAAAAAGGCAAAAGTTGGAGACTTCTGGAGAGCAACCACAGATTGCACAGATTAATGAATTGAAATTGTGCTACTGTCGGAGCGTTGTTTGCGCTCTGGCGAAGATGCTCATGTTTCGTGTAAGGCAAGATTTTCTTTCGCAGAGCAGGAGAGCAATTCCTTCATGTGGTCTGGCGGCCTTACCAAAAGGGATGGCGCATGCTCTTGGTTCTATCTGTGAAATCGGTGCAATCTGTGGTTGAGATTGCAGGTCTCTATCGGCAATAGTGCGAATGCTGAAGCGCGATGGGGATTTGCTGCAGAGGCGCGCAGCGATTTTAACGCTTTCAGGCAAGAGAACGACCTTGACCCGCTTGCTCCTGTCACCCGATCTGTTTCCGCTCCATCTGGCCATCGTCTTTGTCTTCGGCGCCTTGATGGGCAGTTTTTTCAATGTGTGCATCTATCGGCTGCCGCTGGGCCAATCGGTCAATCGCCCGCGCCGGTCGTTCTGTCCCTCGTGCGGCACGATGATCGAGTGGTATGACAACATTCCGCTCCTCAGCTATGTGGCTCTCGGCGGCCTGTGTCGCCATTGCGGGTGCCGAATCAGCGGGCGTTATTGGGTGGTCGAGCTGCTGACGGCGCTTCTCTTTTCGGCGGTCTTTTGGGTTCATGGTTACACGCTTGCGACACCGATGCTGCTTTTTCTTACGGGCATCCTGGTCGTCTCGACGTTCACCGACTTGGACCACTGGATCATTCCCGACTCGATTTCGCTGGGCGGCGCCGCGCTGGGAATTATCGGCGTATTGGCCATTTCGGCAACGGGGGCGTCGGCGCAATCGGGTTATCTTGGCCGAGCGCCTTATGTAGCCTTTCCGTTTGACCGATGGGGCGCGTGGGGAATGGCGGCGAATTCGCTCGTGGGCGCTGCCTTTGGCTACCTTCTGCTCTGGACGGTCGGGGTTGTGGGGTCGCTTATTTTCCGAAAAGAAGCGATGGGCATGGGCGATATGAAGTTGTTCGCGTGCATTGGGGCCTTCCTTGGTTGGCAAGGATGCCTCGTGGTTCTGGCAATAGCGTCATTCGTCGGCGCGACGATAGGGCTGTCGTTGATTGCAGCGCAGTGGATCGTTGCGAAACTGTGGCCGGCGGCATCGAGCATTGCGTTGGAATCGCCGCCGCCGATAAGCAGGGGAACAGAAGTCGAGACGGCCGACGCAGCCGCACCGCAATCCATCGAAAATCAGGCAAAGCCGCCGCGAAAAGGCCGCCAGTTGCATCATCTCCCGTTCGGTCCCTATATTGCCGTCGCGGGTTACGTGGTCGCGTTGTTTTTCAAGCCGATGACGGATTGGCTCATGAGCCACCTGCTCTTGTTCGATTTGCTCAGTGGGAAATGAGAGGAGAACAGTTCTAAGGGCCTATCCGAAAACTCATGAACGGATTTTGCAGCAACGATATGATTGCGAACGAGTATTTTCTTTGGACTGCGGCACGCTCTGCTGCCGCTTTCGTTGTCGGTGAATTGTTGAAGGGCGAACAAACAAAGCGGCAGCAGAGCGTGCCGCAGTCCAAAGGGTTCTCGGATAGGCTCTAAGTGGTGTGTGTTGAATGCTGAGTTTTTCGAGAGGCGGATACGCGGGGGGTGGTATGGGAATGGAAATCACAGGTTTTACGAAGGTTGTTGGGGTGATCGGTTGGCCGCTGACTTATACGCTCTCGCCGACGATGCACAATGCTGCGATCGAGAAAGCCGGGCTGGACTTTGTCTATCTGGCTTTTCCGATTCATCCCGATCACCTGGAAGAAGGTGTGCGGGGATTGCGGGCGTGCGGCGTTCGCGGTCTCAACGTGACGATTCCCCACAAAGAACGTGTTCTGGCCTTGATGGACCATTTGTCAGTCGAGGCGCAGGCGATTGGCGCCGTGAACACGATCCGCATGAATGACGAGGGAATGTGGGGCGACAACACCGATGTCCATGGCTTCACCACCGCGCTCCAGGATGTCGGCTTCGCTCTTGCCGGCAAGCGTGTGGCTATCGCGGGCGCGGGAGGAGCGGGGCGCGCCATCGCTGCCGCGGCATTGCTCGAAGGCGCCACGGCGGTTGCGGTTTGGGATCTCGACCCCAAGCGGGCCGAGCGGCTGGTGAGTGATTTCGAAAAAGCGCCGTTGCCCCATCGCCTGCTTGCCGTTTGCCCCGACGCGGCCGAGCGCCGCACGGCCCTGTCGCGCTGCCATCTGCTTGCCAACGCCTCGCCGGTTGGAATGAAATCCGGCGATCCGTCGCCGATAGACGTTTCGCTTCTGCCTGAGGGATGTCTGGTTTTTGATGCGGTCTATAATATCCCCGACACGACGTTGCTTCGCCAGGCACGCGAGCGCAGTTTGCAGGCGCTTGGCGGCCTGACGATGCTCATGTATCAAGGCGCTCGCTCGTTCGAGATTTGGTTCGGTTTCAAACCCGACACCGAGCTGATGCTGGCCAAAATGCGCGAGCGACTTCGGTAGAACAATGCGGAACGATGAACGCTGAACGATGAACGGAAGCAAAAACAGGAACGACAACGGAACGATGAATGAAATGGAGAAGAAGCATGTGCGTGTTCTGTTAAGAGAGTTTTTGCTTATCGTTCATCATTCATCGTTTAGCGTTCATCGTTCCGTTCTATAGGATTTTGCGGTGAGCGAGCAACCCACGCTAGTCATGGTCTCGGGTCTAGGCGCCGATGAGCGGTTGTTTGAGCCGCAGCGAGCGCTGTCGTGGCCGATTGTTGCCGTCAAATGGCTCGAACCGTGTCGGCGCGAGACTCTGGCAAGCTACGGCAGGCGGCTGGCAGAGACTCTCAATGTTCCCGAACCGTTTTTCCTCGGCGGCATTTCCATGGGTGGAATGCTGGCGTTGGAAATGAGCCAGTGGACGCACCCCGAAGCCGTGTTTCTAATCGCCAGCGGACGGTCGGGACGGGCCATTCGGCCAATCTGGCGCATGGTTGGCATGATGATTGGAGGCGCGCCCTTTTGGTCGGGTCTGCCGCCCGCGATCGCCAAACCGGTGGCCAAGTTTCTCGCTCGCTACACACTGCCTTCCGGCAATCAGCTGACCCGCGACCAGTTGCGGTTGTGTTCGCAGATGGCCACCGACGCATCGCCGCGTTTCGTGCGATGGGGCTGCCGCGCGTGCGTCACGTGGCCGGGAGTGGACCAGCCGCGCGTCCCCGTCTATCACATTCATGGCGACAAGGATCGCATCATGCCGCTGAGCCGCGCGAAGCCCGATCGCGTCATCCGCGGCGGCGGGCATCTGATCAACCTCACCCACGCCGATGAGGTGAATGCCTATATCGCCGAAAAGATAAGGATGAAGGCGGAAGGATGAAGGACGAAAGAATACCGTTAGGGCGTGTCTTAATACTCATGTTTGGGGCCCATTTCACCACGGAGAGGCTGCGTTTCGATTTCCCTTTTGGACTGCGGCACGCTCTGCTGCCGCTTTGCTTCCCCGCCAATCGCTGGCAGAAGGGCGATAACAAAGCGGCAGCAGAGCGTGCCGCAGTCCAAAGCAAAACATCCTTCTCCCTGCCCCGCGGTGTCTCCACACATGTGTTTTGAGACACGCTCTCATTCCTCACCGGGCAGGGTGGGTTCCTGGGTGGCGCTGCGCAGTTCGCTGTGGCGACGGCCATACAGGAAGTAGATTACGAAGCCTGTCAGCAGCCAAATCAGCAATCGCAACCAGTTTTCTACGGGCAGCGAAAACATCAGCATCAGTGAACCGCCTATGCCCAGCAGCGGCACCAGCGGAACCAGCGGCGCGCGGAATGGGCGATGGGCGTGCGGATGGGTTTTGCGGAGGACTAGGACCGCTGCGCATACGGAGACAAAGGCCAGCAATGTGCCGATGTTGACCAGTTCGGCCAGAATGCGAAGGGGGAGAAATCCTGCGAAAGCGGCAACGAAAAACCCCATGATGATCTGGCTGATCCACGGAGTGCGGAAACGGGGATGGACGTTGCCGAAAATCCGAGGCGGAACCAGTCCGTCGCGAGCCATCGCGAGCATCACGCGCGGCTGACTGAGCATCAGCACCAGAAGGACCGACGTGATCCCGATGACGGCTCCGATGGAAATCAGCGTGTCCGCCCAGGCCAAGCCTTTTTGCTTGAAGGCGTCGGCCACCGGCGCGTCAATGTTGATTTGGTCATAGGGCACCATGCCGGTTATGACCGCCACAACGGCGATATAGAGAACAGTACACAGCAGAAGTGAGACGAGAATCCCGATCGGCACGTCGCGACGGGGATTTCTCGCTTCCTCGGCATGGGTTGAGACCGAGTCGAACCCAATATAGGCAAAGAAGATGATTGCCGCACCCGCCAACATGCCGAGTGGTTCCCCGCCTTTGCCGGTCTGGCCCAGGAGCGTTTTGCCGAACAGACTGATGCCGGAGAAGCCGTAAGGTGCGAACGGTTTCCAGTTGTCCGGATTCACGTAAAAGGCGCCCACGACAATCACGAACACCACCACAACCAATTTGATCAGCACCATGAAGGCGTTGAAACTCGCGCTTTCGCGGATCCCAATGACCAAAACGACGCAAAGCAAAGCGGTAACCACAATGGCGGGTAAATCCAGGATGGACCCAGTAGATACGATTTTCCCCAGCGCGGGATCGTAATCGAACGGAGCTGTATGGAGTATCTGCGGGATACTGACCCCCAGAGAGGCGATGAATTCCTGGAAATAATGCGACCAGCCATGAGCGACGGCCGAAGAAGCGATGGTATATTCCAAAATCAAATCCCAGCCGATGATCCATGCCGCTAATTCGCCCAGGGTCGCATAGGCATACGTATAAGCCGAACCGGCCACCGGAACCATGGACGCGAATTCGGCATAGCAAAGAGCGGCGAAGATGCAGACCGCACCCGCCACAACAAACGAGAGCATCAAGGCCGGCCCTGCCTTGTCATGGGCTGCCTGTCCGGTGAGCACGAAAATGCCGGCGCCGATGATGCAGCCGATCCCCAGGCTGGTTAACTGGATCGGCCCCAGGACGCGACGCAGGCGGTGTGCGCCCTCCATCTCGCTGTGCAATTGCGCGATGCTTTTCCTGGCAAACAGATGTTTCAAAGCGGTTTTCCTTCTGTCTCTCCCGCATCACGCTCCCGGTCGCTTCACCGGGCAACATTTTGCCGGGGGACTCGACCCGACGGGCTTCACTCCCGCACCCGCATAATGCTCAATACACTAAGTGTGCGGTCAAGCACCGGCCGTCAAGCTCTACCATTGCATTTTGGGTGAACGGGGAGCCACGGCCTCGACTAACGGCAGAGAGTTCCATCTTGACACTGCGTCTGGTTTCCAGATACAAAATACCTCAACTCCTACCACGGGTTGGCGTTCACATGACGAAAGGTGATTTTCATGGGCCTGCAGAGGTTTTTACACGGGAGAATTGTCCTTGGGGGGAGAGTAGTGCAATGACTAGACGCTGCCTTTTCGCCGCAGCACTTGCAGCTGTTGTGATTTTTGTGTTTGCCGCGAAAGCAGCTTGTGCCGGTAACGAGCCGCCGCTCCAAGGTCAGGCAGAGAAGACCCCTGACAACGCGCTGGGCCTTTCGCGCAGCCTTCGCGACAAGTTCGAGGAGACTGGGATAGACTTACAGCTTCTATGCGCAGTTCTTGAGGCGTACTATACTGAGCACGCGAGTCTGCCGGCTCACGTATCGGATCTGACAAGTCCTGTGAAATACTTGCCAGGAGGTATCGTGGATCCATTTGCCCCGAAACTGCTTGGGATCATTGGTCGGCAGCTAAAAATAGGCTTTTCTCCCGACGGTAAGTCGGCGGTGATCTATAGTGTCGGGCCCGATGGCGATTGGGATGGCGGAAAGCGCATTGATCCTGCCGACCCATCGCTCGATGGTGACATTATCATGCGGTATGACGCCCCCACGCGCCGCCAGTTGCCCGAGAACGACGAAATCATCAACAAGTATCTTGGCTTGACTCCGATAGATGAAGCAGAAAAGCGGAAAGCGGACAATAAACACCTGGCGGAGGCGTTGCTGGAGTTGAAGCGGAAAGATGGTCGTGAGAATGCGATGCTCCATTACTGCGCCGCGGCAACACTCATGCCAAAGACCTTTACCAAGGATCAGGGCGATTCGATCGCGCAGGTTCTTCGTCAGGGTTGGGGCCCGCAAGCCTCGTCGCTGCTTCCCCTGCTCGCCGCCTTCGAGCCGATGTTTCAGGAAATCCGAAAAGGAGTCGAGCTCGACTATTTTAGGAATATTGGATGCACAAAGGGGGTCCTGACACCAATACCTGACTTTGTGGCAGCACAAGTTGGCGCTAAAATGTTGTGCTTCGAAGGGCTGTATCTCGAGCAACAGAGTAAATACGATGACGCACTCAACAACTATCTGACTGTACTGACAATGGGTCGCGACTATGGCACGTCCGGGGCAACGACGATCGGCGAGACCGTTTCCGTCTCGATCCAAAGCATCGCGCTCAACCGGATCCACCCTCTTGTTGCCAGTAGTTATCTCGACCGCCCGGCGCTCGAACGGCTGCTTCCACGTCTCAAGGAAATCGAAAAGACCTGCGGCTCCGTCGTAGAAGCGATTCATGTTGAGAATGAGATGTATCTTGAGCACTGGAGGGCGACGCGTGCCAAGATGCTTGAATCGGCGGCGCGAGGCCAGACACCGATAAACGTTTCGCTCAAAGCCTCGAACGCATTCATAGACCAACTGGAAGCGGACCAAAAGCGCGTCTGGGGAATTCT
>Ga0315277_10009445_pt1 | contig 12459 bp, 10 predicted proteins | sample YL17G05_15_MG_FD_203695 | JGI IMG/M metagenome (GOLD analysis project Ga0315277, IMG submission 203695) | Sediment microbial communities from Yellowstone Lake, YNP, Wyoming, USA - YL17G05_15 | ecosystem: Environmental > Aquatic > Freshwater > Lake > Sediment | place: USA: Wyoming | collected... | reverse complement strand
ATAGGGAAAAGAGATCAACGATCATGGCCATCCTAGTGAATGAGCAATCGAGGGTCATAATCCAAGGCATCACCGGCCGCGAGGGCATGGTCCGGGCGCAGTTGATGAAGGACTATGGGACCAAGGTGGTCGCCGGCGTCACCCCCGGCCGCGCCGGCCAGGATGTCTACGGAGTCCCGGTCTATGATTCCGTCGTCCAAGCCTGGGAGAAGCAGGGTCCGCTGGATGTCAGCGTCATCTTTGTTCCCGCCGCCCTGGTCAAGAACGCCGCCCTCGAGGCCATCGACGCCGGGATCAAGCTCCTCGTCATCGTTCCCGACAGGGTGCCGATCCACGACGTCCTGGAGATCGCCGCCCGGGCCGCCGAGAAGGGCGCGCGGTTCGTCGGGCCCAACACCCTCGGCCTGGTCAGCCCGGGCAAGGCCGTCCTGGGCATGATCGGCGGCCGGGCCGAGCGGGCCCGGGAATGGTTCAAGCCCGGGTTTATCGGCGTCAGTTCCCGGAGCGGCGGCATGACTTCGGCCATCTCCTATTACCTCACCAAGGCCGGCCTGGGTTTGAGTACGATCGTCCATGTCGGCGGCGACGCCGTCATCGGGCTCTCCCACCCCGAGGTCATGGCGCTTTTTGAGGAGGACCCGGAAACCCGGATGGCCGTGATGTTCGGCGAGATCGGGACAACACAGGAGGAGCGCGTGGCCGACCTCGTCGCAAGCGGCCGGTTCACAAAACCGCTCATCGCTTACATCGGCGGCAAGGCGGCCAAATCCGGAACGCGCTTCTCCCACGCAGGAGCCATCGTCGAGGGCTCACGGGGCTCCTATGAGACTAAGGTGAAGAGGCTGCGCGAGGTCGGCGTCCACGTCGTCGACGCCATCTCCGATATACCCATCAAGGCCAAGGAAATTCTGGGGACATAACCCGAATTCTCTGGAATGAGGTTCGTGTCCGCTGATTGTGCGACTTGAGAGGAAAGAAAAATGGCTGAAGATCTTCATTGGAAAACCGGGATTACTTCCGTGGAGCCGAACAAGGTGCGGCTGCGCGGCTATCCCATCGATCAGCTGATGGGGAAGATCACTTTCTCGCAGGCGATCTATCTTGTCCTCAAGGGCGAGCTGCCTTCACCGGCGGTCGGGAAGCTCCTGGATGCCATTTTCGTTTCCTCGGTCGACCACGGCGCCGGTCCACCCTCGGTTCTCACCGCCCGCACCGTCGCCTCGACCGGGGCCGAGCTCCATGCCGCCATCGCGGCCGGTGTGCTCGCCATATCCCGGCTTCATGGAGGAGCCATCGAGGAGGGGATGAAGCTTTTTCAAGCCATTGCCCGCCGGGCCGAGGAGAAAAAGATCTCGGAAGAGGACGCGTCCAAGGAGATCCTGGCCGAGATGAAGGCCAGGGGGGAGCGGGCCTCCGGGTTCGGCCACCGGGTCCACACCCAGGACCCGCGGACGGAAAAACTCTTCGCCATGGCCGAGGAGCTGAAGCTGGCCAGCCAGGCCGTGCGCATCTCCCGCGCGGTTGAAAAACTCTTCCGGGAGAGCGGCAAGCCGCTGCCGATCAACGTCGATGGCGCTATCGCCGCTCTTCTTTGTGACCTCGGCATCCCGGCCGAAATCGGGAACGCCTTCTTTATTATCGCGCGCGTGCCGGGGCTCGTTGCCCACATCCAGGAAGAGAAGACCCGGATGAGGCCGATGCGAAAAATCCACCCGTCCGATACTGAGTACGACGGGCCTGGAGAAAGAGAAATCCCATGAGAAAACAACTCGAAACGCTGCTGCCTGAGCTCCGGCTCGTCAAGGACCCCGGGCTTCGCGAACTGACAATCAAGGTCTGGGTGGAGGCCATGAAGCGAGCCGGCTGGGCGATCAAGGATCTGGCCGAGATGCCCTTCACGCTCCTTATCAAGCACACCGACGTCAACCTTGTCACCCACACCCGGGCCGTCACCCTGTCGGCGCTGAAGATTGCCGAAGTCCTGATGGCGGAGTACGGGGAGAAGATTACCATCCATCGCGACCATCTCCTCTCCGGGGCCCTCCTCCATGATGTCGGCAAGCTCTTCGAGTACAGGCGGGAAGGGGGGAAGTTCGTCAAGAGCCGGGAAGGGGAGTTGCTGCGCCATCCGATCTCCGGGGCTGCCTTTGCCTTTGCTCACGGCCTTCCCCAGGAGGTCATCCACATCATCGCCGCCCATTCCAAGGAAGGCGACGGGTCGCGCCGGACGATCGAGGCCATCATCGTCAACCACGCCGACTTCGTCAACTTCGACGTCCTGAAAGACTAGGGGAGAGCGGGGCTTTGGCTAAGGCAGGCCGCCGAAATTCGAGCAAAAGGTGAGGGATGTATGGTTCGAAGTCACGCCGCGATTTCCCCAGCGAGGAAATCTTGCTCGATTCGCTCCTCGCTCTCCTCTTCGAGGAACCCTGCCCGCTCGTCGCTCATACGGACTTCTCACCATACATCCCTCACCTTTATAAAACGAATGTGCTGACTTACCCAAATCCCCACTCTCCTGGGTAGGGGAAGGTAAAGGAGGAAAACAGTGGGTAAGACGCTTTCCGAGAAAATACTGGGAAAGAAAGCCGGGAAAGAAGTCAGCGCCGGCGAGGTCGTGACCGTGGCCCCGGACTACTGTCTCTCCCACGACAACTCGGCCGCAATCATCGGCGAGTTCAAGAAGCTGGGGGTAGCCCGGGTCAAGGCGCCTGAAAAGCTCGTCATCATCCTCGACCACATCGTCCCGGCCGCCGACGAGAAATACGCCCAGAACCATAAGACTATCCGCGAGTTCGTCGCCGCCCAGGGCCTGCCGAATTTCTTCGACATCCAGCACGGCGTCTGCCACCAGGTCCTGAGCGAGGCGAGTTTCGCCCTTCCCGGAAAGCTCATCGTGGGGAGCGATTCCCACACCACGACCTACGGCGCCTTCGGCGCGTTCGCCGCCGGGATCGGCCGGACCGAGGCGGCCTCGATCTGGGCTACTGACGAGATCTGGCTGCGCGTCCCGGAAACCCTGCGGGTCGAGTTTTCCGGAAAGCTCCCGGCCGGCTGTTACGCCAAGGACGCTATCCTCAAGGTCATCGGCGATCACGGCGCCGACCGGGCGAACTACGAAGCGATCGAGTTCTCCGGGCCAGCGGCCGGCGATTTCAGCCTGGCCTCGCGCATGGTAATGGCCAACATGGCCGCCGAGATGGGGGCCAAAAACGGGTATTTCGAGCCGGACGAAAGAACTCTTAAATGGGTTAAGGCGCGGGCCCGGGCCGACTACGAGATCGTAAGATCGGATCCCGGCGCCAAATACGAAGCCATGCTGAAGTATGACCTGGCTGCGTTTGAGCCTCAAATCGCCTGCCCGCACACCGTGGACAACGTCAAGGCCGTGCGCGAGGTCGAGGGCAAGCCCTTCCATCAGGCTCTCATCGGCACGTGCACGAACGGCCGCTTGGAGGACCTCGAGGTCGCGGCCAGGATCCTCAAAGGCAAGAAAATCCATCCGCGTGTCCGCGCGCTCGTCCTGCCGGCTTCGCGTGAAGTCTATGTCGAGGCCATGCGGAGGGGCATCCTGGAGACCCTCTCCGAGGCGGGTTGCGTCATCCTCAACCCGGGCTGCGGGCCCTGCCTCGGGGCCCACGAGGGCCTGCTGGCGGCGGGCGAAGTCGTGGTCAGCACCTCGAACCGCAATTTCCGGGGCCGGATGGGAAACCGTGACTCCGAGATTTACCTGGCTTCTCCGGCCACGGCGGCTGCCTCCGCACTCGAAGGCCAGATCACAGACCCGAGGAAACACCAATGAGCAAAGGACGCGTTTGGAAGTACGGGGACGACGTCAACACCGACGTCATTTTTCCGGGACGGTACACCTACCAGCTCATGGAGCCGGCCGAGATGGCCAAGCACGCCATGGAGGACCTCGATCCCGGGTTCGCCAAGAACGTCAAGCCCGGCGATGTGGTCGTTGGAGGGAAGAACCTCGGCTGCGGGAGCTCGCGGGAGCAGGCGGCGGCGTGCCTGAGGGCGGCGGGCGTCCAGGCCGTCGTGGCGAAATCCTTCGCCCGGATCTATTTCCGCAACGCCATCAACCTGGGTTTGGCCGTGCTTCAATGTGAGGAGGCGTCGGACGCGCTGAAGACGGGCGACGAGGTAGATATTGACTTCGCCGGAGGGAAAATCCTCTCGGGCGGCCGCGTTTTCAAATTCTTTCCGTTGCCGGATTCTGTCATCGGGATCATCGAGGCCGGCGGCCTGATCGAGTACACGAAAAAGAAGTTGGCCTCCACCCGCTGAAAGTCATTTCCTTCTTCCATTCTCTCAAAACGAAGTTTTAACTTTCCCCTCCGCGTATTGATGGAGGATTGAGCCGATGAGGGTTTGGTAGGGCAGGCCGAGCTCGAGCGCTCTGGCCCGGATCAGCATCAGGTCCTTTTCCGAGAGGCGAATGCTGATGTGCCGGTTTTTCGCGATCGTCACCCGGGCCGCCCGGACCAGTTTCTCTCTCCACTCTTCCTGATCGGAGACCGGGACCAGCTCATCCTTCTCGGCGGCTTCCCTGATATCCCGTTCCTGCTCATCCAGAGGTTCGAAAAAGCCTTTATCGCGGGCCTTGATCATTGTCTTTTCTCTTGGATCTCCTGTGTGCGCTCGTCGCCTTGCGGCTGCGATAAATGGTCTTGAGGATGATTTTCTCATCGGTCTCCTCGAACGGCACGATAAAAACGTAGCCCGCGATCAAAACGCCCAAGAGACGCTGATTGAGGTATTTCTCCGGTCGCGGATGCTCCTTAACCCAGAGCGGCCCATGTTCAGCGAGGGCTCCGAGAATATCCTCGAAGGAAACGCCTCTCCGTTGCTTGAGACGAACATTTGTGCGCTCGTCCCAGGTTATAAGCTTCGAAGGCATATTATCACATAATATATACAATGTCAAATATGCGACGGAGGCATAAAAGCTCCGGAAGGGCGATCATGAAACAGGGACGCTTTCGAGGCGGCTGGCCTCTCAGCGGACGGGAATAAACCCCTGCGGCCGGGCCTACTTAAAAACCTGTGCTTTGATGTTGGTTATATCAAGAAATCTCTGGTGGAGTTTGATAAGGAAGCCGTTCTTTGGATATCGGCTCAAATTGGACAAGCGTTTTTTCGCATCCGCGACCTCGGCGAGGTGGGGGGCGGCGTCCTCACTTCTTTCCGGCGGGAAGGAGGCGCTTGAGTTCCTCGAACCAGTTCTGGACCAGGGTTAATTCAGTGACAGGCGTTGGCTTCCTTTGCTCCCACTTGACCATAAGAAATCGCTGCCCGTCGAGGGACAGATCATAGACGCGTAAGGGGCTAGATTGATCGTATCCGGGTTTCTCAAAAAGCAAGCGCGGCTTCCTGGTCGCGAACCCGCCGTCTGTCCGGACATCTACGACCCACACTTGGTCCCCCCACCTGTAGAAAAGCTGTTTGCCGTTTCTTGCCCACAGCGGCTCGACACCGCCTTCACTCGATATTTGGTGTTTCATGCCTGGGCCGGGGAAGGACCGGACGTAAACCTCGAAGCGCTTTGACTCATCGGACGCATACGCTATCCAGCGGCCGTCGGGCGAGAATTCTGGATATATCTCTCTGAATTGCGAATTCAGGAACGGCGTCAGGCGCCCTGAGCGGACGTCCAGCAAAGTAATGTCGTAACCGGTATCTGGGTGTTCTTCCACCAAAGCAACCGTTTTCCCGTCCGAAGACCATGATCCTGGCCGTTCATCATATTCGCTTGTTGTCAGCCGCTCCATTGGCGAGCTTCCATCATAAGGTTGCCAGAACAGGTTTAAGGCAACGGATTTTTGCCATGCAATAAGGAGCCGTTTGCCGTCGGGAGTCCAGATCTGCCAGGCAGCAGCTCCCTCGCTAGTCAGCCGACTGTTCGTGCCTGTGCCTAAGTCATAAACCCAGACCTGCCGCTCTCGTCGAGTACGATAGGCAATTCTCTGGCCATCAGGAGAAAGACGCGGACAATAGAAGGGGAACTGCAAGGCCGTGACCGGCTGCTCAACTCCTCTCTGATCTACCCAAACGAGCGAATTCTTCCGTTCCGGAACAAGGCCACCTGCCGCATAAATGAGCCACCCTGCGTCAGAGATGCCGAACTGACCAGCGGCAGTGTTGTTAATTGAAGTTTCACTGAAGGCTTGTATGACGTTATCCATAAGCGCGACCGGTTGGCCGATGATTTCCAGAGTGGCCAGATCAAATCGCACGACCATGAGTGTCCCCTGCCTCAAGAACACGAGGTGCCCCGTGGGAACGTACCTGGCATCAGCGGCGTCCTGCAGAAGGACCCCCCACTCGCGGGTATCAGTTCGAAGCAGGGCAAGCCAGGGCTGTGAATCCCAGCCGTGTCTGAATACGCTGAACAGCACAGCCTTCCCGTTGGGAAGCCAGAATGGCAGACGGTGGCTTTTCTCCTCCCGCTTCGGGTCAGGCTTGGTTAAGGTCTCGGGCTTCCCGCCCTCAGCCGAAACCATTGAGAGGCCAGATGAGGCCTCATCTGAAAAAACAACACGGTTATTGCGACCCCAGTTCGCCCCGAATATAGAGGGAGCATCACATAATGTAATGGCCACGCCACCTTCGACCGGTATCTTCTTCAGTTTAGCATCTACCCAGAATCCCACCCAACGGTTGTCGGGCGACAGGAAGGGATTGATGCCGCCTTCCGTCCCGGTGATGGGCTTGGCTTCCGATTGATCCATCCTCCGCAGGTACAATTGAGGCTTTGCCTGAGGGCCGGGATTCTCCTCGATAGCGCTGTAGACGACGAACCTGCCGTCGCTGGAAATAGCCATAGCGGTTCGGGTCGGGCGCTCCGTTTCAATGGCCCTACGCATGCCGTCCAGCCAATGACCCGGCTCGACCTTGATGGTTGACGTGACTACCGAAGGGGCAGGCGGGCGCTGGGAACGCCCGCTCACCAATCGGTCGATCAGGATGCTGGCGACAACGATGACAGCCGCGAGTACAGCCAGCCACGGTAGTGTGAATTTCCGAGGAGCGGTGACCGCCTCTGAGGGATAAGCCGTCGGCGCCTCGATTTCAAGCCGGGCGTCGCCTATGTCGCGAAGGCGTTGCCGGGGGTCTTTCTGAAGGCATCGGCGCAACAGGTCTTTGGCCCTCCATGGCGTGGCGGCCGGAAGCACGTTCCAGTTCGGTTCCTCCTTGAGGATCGCTCCCAGTGTCTCAGTTATGGTATCGCCCGCAAAAGCTCGCCTTCCGGTCAGGCACTCGAACAAAATACAGCCGAAGGCCCAGATGTCCGCCCGCTTATCGACCGGCCTCCCTGTGGCTTGCTCCGGACTCATGTAGGCGGCTGTCCCGAGAATCACCCCCGGCTCCGTCATGTCCGCTGTAATTGTCGGGGATTTGCTGATATCGATCTCAGAAGTCTGATCGTGGAGGGCTTTGGCCAGGCCAAAATCCAGGATCTTGATTTTTCCTTCTGGAGTGATCTTAACATTTGAGGGCTTGAGGTCGCGGTGGATAATTCCTTTCCCATGGGCGCCTTCAAGTCCTTCGGCGATCTGGCGGCAGACCTCCAGGGTTTCTTCAAGGGAGAGTGGGCCTCGGCCTAGCCGCTCGGCTAAAGTCTCGCCTTCGACAAGCTCGAGGACCAGAAAGCGCTTGCCGTCGGCCTCTTCAACTCCGTAGATGGAAGCGATATTCGGATGATTGAGAGACGCGAGGACTCTGGCCTCGCGCTCGAATCGGGCCAGCCTTTCCGGGTCGGCCGTGAAGACCTCAGGCAGGACTTTGATGGCGACCTTGCGGGCCAGTTTCGTGTCCTCGGCCTGATAGACAACACCCATGCCGCCCCGGCCGATCTCTTCGGTGATGCGGTACTTCCCGGCGACAACGCTTCCTTCGGAGAAGACATAAGCGGGTGATTCGAGCGTTTTTGTCAGGGCAGGAGGCTGGCCGGCCTGGGTGAGCGCCGTGGCGCAGTTGCTGCAGAACCGCGCCGTATCCGTGTTATCAGACTGACACTTTGGGCATTTCATGGCCCGCTGACCCCATCAACTGCATGGCCAAAGAATAATGCCGTCAGGGAGAGAAGTCAACAATCTTCAAAGGCTAGGCCTTCTTCGGGTTCCAGGTTCCCTTCGCCACGGCCGGGATGAAGCTGGCCAGCCCTGGCGGCGGGAAGGGAAGTGTCTTCTCCTTCTCGGCGCTCATGTAGGCGGCCATCAGGAGCTCGGTTACGTTGAGGCCGTCTTCAAAATTCTCGCTCGGCCGGACGCCCTTGAGAAACGATCTGACCATATGGCGATTCTCTCCCGTATAGCCATACTCGTTCTCCTCGTCGCTCACGACAGGCATAAGGCCCACTTCGGCATTTTGTTTTTCAACCAGGTCCTCGCCGGCCTTTCCTTTGACCTTGCGGCTGAAGAAGACCTTGAGCCCCGCATCAAGGCTGTTGATCTGGAGAGCGTATTCGGGGCCGAGAAGCTCCATGCTCAACCGCAAGCCTGCGCCGACATAGCACCAGGACGTGGTTGTCTCGACCACCACAATGTTGCCCTTTTCATCTTTGTATTCGACGAGGGACCTGGCAAAATCCTCGGCCGGCCGCTTGAGGTAGTCGGTTTTTCCGCCGCTGCTGTCCCATAGGGACTTAGCATAATCAGGGATCTGCCATTTCAGGCAGGAGGCATAGGCCGTGATTTTGGTGGGAGTCAGAACGGTCCGCGGCGCGCCAGGCGGGGTCAGCATGAAGCGGGCGACCTCGACCGAATGGCACATCATGTCGTTGAGCACACCGCCTCCCTGGAGGCTTCCCTCCCAGAACCAGGGCATGTGCGGCCCGCTGTGCTCCTCAGCAGCGCGGGCGAGGTAAGGTCGTCCGGTGAGTGTGGCCCCGCGCGCCCAGACTATGGCCCGGCCTCTCACCACCGCCGGTGCAAAGACCTGGTTTTCGAGGTAGCCGTCCAAAAACTTAATCTTCCGGGCGAGCTCCAGCATCCGGTGGGCTTCCTTGACGTTCCTGCCGAGCGGCTTTTCGCAGCAGACGCCGACGAGCTCGCCTTTTCCCGACTCGAGGGCATGAATGATCTCCTCCATGACCTCGATACGCGTAAAATTCGGGGCCGATATCCAGAGGGCGTCGATCTTGGGGTCGGCGACTAGATCAGTTATGGACTTGTAGACCTTAGCTTCACCCACCTCGAGCTTGCGGGCAATGCCAGCCGCTTCCTCGGCTCGCTTCCGGTCCGGGTCGAAAATCCCGAGGATATCGGCGTTTCTAACTCCGACCCACGATCTGATGTGGAACCTGGCGTTAAACCCTCCGCCGATAATACCAACGCCCAACGTCTTCTTTTTCATGTTCGACCTCCCGCAATCGCGCTCATTGTATGGAAATCATCCATCAGTGTAAACAGGGAAAACTGGGGAAGGTGCATTTTCCTTTTTTTCACCCTCTCCCTTCACCCTCTCCCATCAAGGGAGAGGGATATTTATAAAATCAATTCTGGGCACAGAAAATTCAGGGTAGCGTTCCGGGTAGCGTTCCGGGGACACTAACCGTAACAGAATTCTGAGAATTCTGGGGACACGCACCAAATTCAAGAGGACGAAATTCAGGGGACACGTACCAAATTCTAGAAAATTTGAGTACATGTCCCCCGAATTTCATATCCCCGAACCTGGTGTCTTTCCAGAAGCTGGCTGCTATTCCTCTTTTCCGGGAAATATGATACATTTTTTATTTCGGATGAAAGGAGCAACGCGTGGCTAAACACAAGATCGCGGTCCTGCCTGGAGACGGAGTCGGAAGAGACGTCATCGAAGCGACCATGATGGTCCTCAACAAGCTGGCCGTCGAGGCCGAGTACATCTACGGGGACATCGGCTGGGAATTCTGGTGCAAAGAGGGGAACGCCCTTCCCGACCGCACCATCAAGATGCTCAAGGAGACAGACTGCTGCCTGTTCGGGGCCATCACGTCGAAGCCGAAGGACGACGCCGCGGCCGAGCTCGACCCCTCGCTGCGCGGAAAGGGGCTCTCCTATTTCAGCCCGATCGTTCGTCTCCGCCAGGAGTTCGACCTCTATACAAACCTCAGACCCTGCAAAGCCTACGCGGGAAACCCGCTCAACTACCGGGAAAACATCGACCTCGTAATCTTCCGGGAAAATACGGAAGGTATGTACGCCGGAGTAGAGTTCCATCCGCTGCCCCAGACCGTCCGGGACGCCCTGCTCATCCATCCCAAGATGAAGGCCTTCAAGGATACTCCACTCAACGAGATTGCCGTGTCCACCCGGATCATGACTAAGAAAGGCTGCAGCCGGATCGTCCGGGCGGCCTTCGAATACGCCCGCAAGAACAAGCGTCGCTCCGTGACCATCGTCGAGAAGCCGAACGTCCTGCGGGAGACGGGCGGCCTGATGCTGGGCATCGCCCGCGCCATCGCCAAGGAATTTCCCGAGGTCTCCTTCAAGGAAGCCAACGTCGACGCCATGTGCATGTGGCTGGTCAAGAATCCCCACGACTATGATGTCCTGGTCGCCGAGAACCTTTTCGGTGATATCATCTCCGACCTGGGCGCCCAGCTCGTCGGCGGACTAGGGTTCGCCTCGGCCGGGAACATCAGCGACACGTACGGAGTCTTCGAGCCGACCCACGGGTCGGCGCCGAAATACGCCGGGATGTACAAGGTCAACCCCCTGGCCACCTTCCTGGCGGCCAAGATGATGCTCGAGTGGCTGGGCGAATCCGAAAAGGGAAGGCGCCTGGAAGAGGCCATCGCCGCTGTCATCAAGGAAGGGAAGGTCCGCACTTATGACATGGGCGGGAACTCGACGAGTCTGGATGTTGGCCGCGCCGTAGCGGACAAACTCTGACAGGAGCATCGCGGATGGGCAAAACGGTCATCGAAAAGATCATCCAGGTCCACACGGCCGACGAGGTCGCGCCGGGGAAGATCGTCTGGATGGACCTGGATATTCGTTCGGCCCGGGATTTCGGGGGTCCGAACGTGGTCAAGAACTACGAGCGCGAGTATGCCGGGCTCCCCCTAGCGGACACAACCAAGACGTTCTTCACTTTCGACCTCTGTGCCCCGGCTTGCACCCTCAAATACGCGGATAACCAACAGGTCTGCCGCGACTTCGCCCGGAAGAACGGGGTGGAGGTCTACGACGTAGACAGCGGCGTCGGCACCCACGTCCTAATGGAGGAAGGGCTGGCCCGGGCGAACGGCACCGTTGTTGGTACAGACAGCCACATGAACATCCTGGGCGCACTCGGTGCCTTCGGCCAGGGCATGGGTGATGTCGATATCACCTTCGCCTTCCGGACAGGCCGGACGTGGTTTGAAGTGCCGGACAGCGTCAAGGTTGTCCTCAAAGGAACGTTCAAAAAGCCGACTTCGGCCAAGGACCTGACGCTCTATCTTCTGAGGATCCTGGGCACGAAAAAGATCGCTCTGCGTTCGGCCGAGTTCAGCGGGCCCGCCGTCGCCGGGCTTTCTCTGTCCGGCCGGCTGACGCTCTGCAGCATGGTGACGGAGATGGCGGGGATCATCGGGTTCATCCCGGAATGCGGCGCGGAAGCCAGGAAAGAGATCGAGAGCTATATAAAAACTCCATACACTCCCTTCACTCCCGACGGCGACGCGATCTACGCCGAGACGATCGAGGTCGACGTCCAGAGACTCTCTCCCCAAGTGGCCGCTCCTCCTTCACCGACCAACGTCAAGCCGGCGGTGGAGCTCCGGGGCACGAAAATCGACTCGGGGTTTATCGGTTCCTGCACTAACGGCCGGTTCGAGGATTTTGCCGAAGCGGCCCGCTTGCTCAAAGGCCGGAAGGTCAAGAAGGGAATCATGCTGAAGATCGTTCCGGCGACGCGCCGGGTCTATGAAGAGCTCCTGGCCAAGGGGGTTCTCCAGGCTTTATTCGAGGCCGGCGCCATCGTCGTCAACCCCGGCTGCGGCGGCTGCGCCGAGGGCCATGTCGGGCTGACGGGCAAGGGCGAAGTCCAGATCAGCACGGGGAACCGCAATTTCGCCGGAAAACAGGGAAAGGGTCAGACTTATCTGGCCGGCCCCGCCGTCGTCGCCGCATCCTGCATTTTGGGCCACATCGCCGGCCCGGAGGACCTGTAACATGGACACGACATCGCACCGCGGCCGCATCTGGGTTCTGACTGACAAGTCCGGAAGACTGATCGAGGACATCGATACCGACCAAATTTTCCACAACGCCTTCCTTCACATCACCGAATTGGTGGAGATGGGGCCATATGCCCTGGGCAACCTGGAAGGGTGGAAGGATTTTCCGAAAAAGGCCAAGCCCGGCGATATCATCGCGGCCGGAAGAAATTTCGGCGCCGGGTCCTCACGCCAACAGGCTGTCGACTGCTTCATCGCTCTGAAGGTCGGCGCCATTTTAGCGCCCTCTTATTCGTCGATCTACT
>Ga0315277_10009444_pt1 | contig 12460 bp, 9 predicted proteins | sample YL17G05_15_MG_FD_203695 | JGI IMG/M metagenome (GOLD analysis project Ga0315277, IMG submission 203695) | Sediment microbial communities from Yellowstone Lake, YNP, Wyoming, USA - YL17G05_15 | ecosystem: Environmental > Aquatic > Freshwater > Lake > Sediment | place: USA: Wyoming | collected... | reverse complement strand
AAATATATTAAGGGTCAACGGTCAGTCGGTCACGCATCTACGTTTAGTCCAAGAGACTCTAATAATGAGGATAGCCCGTGAATTGGAGAAATTTTGAAATGGTTGTCCAATTCATTTCCCAGCATCCCTGAGGAAACGAGAGAACGACTTATAGGACAAGCAAGAAAAAACCGTCAAATTGTTCGAATGAATATTTGCATATTGGAGGCACTCCAAAGACAGTTCTTATGAATCTTACCATGATTACAACTTTCAGAGAGAGGGACATGAATCAATGAGGGGAGATATCAAATTAAAAGTAGAAGACCTTTCTATTAGTTTTGGGGGAGTTAAAGCCCTTGATGGGATTTCTCTTAATGTTAAAGAAGGGGAGATATTGGGATTAATAGGGCCTAACGGCTGTGGTAAGAGTTCCTTATTAAACTGTATAAATGGATTTTACCGCCCCGACGAAGGGCGGATTTACTTTGAAGGGAGAGAAATAACTCACTTACCTCCTCATACCATTGCACGACTGGGCGTTGGTCGAACTTTCCAGCGTATCCAGATGTATACTGGCATGACCGTTCTTGACAATTTACTTGCCGGAAGGCATTTAAAGATGAAATCCAATCCCTTATCTTCTTTTATCTACTGGCCATGGGTGAATAGGGAGGAAGTGCAGCATCGGAGAGCAGTAGAAGATATTATTGACTTTCTGGAGATCGAATCTGTAAGACAAGCTATAGTGGGAACTTTAGGGTATGGAATACGTAAAAGGGTGGATTTAGGTAGGGCTCTAGCAATAGAGCCTAAACTTTTGCTTCTGGACGAGCCTACGGCAGGTATGAATGTTGAAGAAAAAGAAGATATGGTGAGGTTTATCTTTGATATTCGTCAAAAAATGAAGATTCCCCTAGTTATTGTGGAACATGACATGGAAATATTGATGGATATCGCGGATAGGATCGTAGCTCTCGATTTTGGGCATAAGATTGCTGACGGAAGTCCTGACCAGGTTAAAAGGAACTCACGCGTTATTCAAGCTTATTTAGAAGGAGGCAAGGTAGTCGAAGAACCTGAAAGAGAAGAGGGTGAGTCAATCGAAGGACCCGATACTTTGCCCAAATTTTTAAAGAGGAATTTTGAACTATTTTGCGATGAGGTGGCAGAAAGAGAAAAGGATTATGGGATTTGGAGGACTTACACGTGGAAGGAGGTTTATGAGGAGGTAAAGAGCTTTTCATTAGGACTCATTAGCCTTGGCTTAAAGAAAGATGATAAGGTAAGCATCATTGGCAATAATGAACCAGAGCTTTATTGGGCGCAATTTGGAGTGACAAGCGCGGGTGGCACAGCCGTTTGCTTATACCCTGACTCTTTGCCTTCAGAGGTAGAGTATATTTTTAAGGATTCGGATTCAGTCTTTGCAGTCGCTGAAGACCAGGAACAGGCGGATAAATTCCTTTCAATTGCGAAATCTTTGCCTTTACTGAAAAAGGTAATCTATTGGGACCCAAAAGGAATGTGGCTTCGTAGCGACCCTATTCTTATCTCTTTCCAGGAGGTTCAAGAATTGGGTAGGAAGTATGATGAATCTCATCCAGGTTTTTTTGAGAAACTGATTGAAGAAGGGAAATGTACCGATATTGCTTGCATTCTATATACCTCAGGGACCACAGGGGCACCCAAGGGAGTATTATGGACTCATAATAATATGATGGATAATGCTGAAAGATATCTTTCAGCCTATGGAAGGCACACACGTCACGGAGCGCAATACTTAACTTACATTTCTCCAGCCTGGGCTACAGAACAAGTATTCGGTATATCTTTAGGCTTAATGAAACCGTTGCTAGTTAACTTCCCGGAGGAACCTGAGACTGTTTCAGATAATATCCGGGAGATCGCTCCAGAAACGTTGATGCTCGGACCTCGCCAGTGGGAAGGCCTTATTTCTACAGTGCAGGCGAAGATGTTAGATGCTAACTGGCTGCAGAGGCTGGTTTATAAAACATTTATGCCGATTGGATATAAAGTAGCAAGGATTAGAGCAGAGGGCAAAAAAATTGGAATTGGTTTATCTGTTTTGGGGTCCCTTGGAGAGGTGGTCCTTTTTCGCCCTTTGAGGGACAGGCTGGGGCTCTTGAATTTAAAGATAGCGGCCACTGGTGGCACTGGCATATCTCCGGACATATTCTATTTCTTCCATGGAATCGGCGTTGATCTCAGGCAGGGCTACGGGGTTTCAGAGGCTGGTTTTCTCACCACTCATTTTGACAATTCCGTGAAATTTGATACAGTTGGGCAAGTTTACAAGACTAACCCAAGGTTTGGACCTCCTTTAGAGGTTAAGCTCTCCGCAGAAGGGGAGGTATTGGTTAGAGGAGGTTCGCCTTTTCTTGGATACTATAAAAAGCCAGAAGCCACTGCCAAAAAAATTGACAGCGAAGGGTGGTACCATACCGGAGACGCTGGGCAATTTATAGAAGATGGGCATCTTATCATCCTAGACAGGCTTGAAGACTTGAGGACCCTGTCTACCGGTCACCCATTCCCTCCGCAATATATTGAGGTGCGAATTAGATTTAGCCCCTTTATCAGGGATGTAGTGGTGCTGGGCGATAATGAGAAATCCTATATATCCGCAATAGTAGATATTGACCCTGAAACTGTAGGAAGATGGGCGGAGCAACGGCGTATATCTTATGCCACCTTTCCTGAATTGAGCCAAAAAGATGAAGTGACGAAACTTATTCGAGAGGAAATCGCTAAGGTGAACAGTAAACTACCCTCCGAATCGCAGGTCAAGAAATTTATCAATTTACCGAAGCCCTTTGACGCGGATGAGGGTGATTTGACCAGGACATGGAAGCTTCGCAGGGGTTTCGTAGAAAAACGTTACACTGATATAATTGAAAATATGTATGGAGGAAAGAAGGAGTATCTGGCACAAACCATCGTCAAATACAGGGATGGTAAAACAAGGGAGACTACTACAGAAGTGAAAATCATTGACGTGTAGGGGGATCAAATGGTTAATTTTGTGCAGACCGTCCTTAGCGGGGTCTTCATGGGGGGTATATATGCGGGAGTAGCGGTGAGCTTTATTGTTATTTTTCGAAGCACCCAGGTTTTTAATTTTGCCCAGGGGGAGATAGTGATGATAGGAGGTTTTTTATCTTGGACAGTCCTTGCCCATACTCCTCTGCCGTGGTGGTTTGGTGTAATTGTTGCGATGGCCCTTTCTGCTGGCGTGGGAATTCTCCTCGAAAAACTGGTCATACGACCTCTAATCGGTCAGCCACTATTTTCTTTGATAATGGTCACTATTGCCCTTATACTCGCCCTTAGAGGCTTAAGCATAATGATTTGGGGTGCCCTCCCTCGGAGGTTTCCACCCTTATTTGGCACAACAGCTCTGCATTTTGGCCCCTTTAGCTTCTCCCCTTCCCTTTTTTATGGAATGATCATCATTAGTTTGTTGATATTTGCCCTTTGGTGGATGTTCGGTCATACCACAAGGGGTTTAACCATGTCAGCGATTGCCGAAGACCACCAAATAGCCAGGGCAATGGGGATAAGTGTCAAACAAAGTATGAGTGTTGCCTGGGCAATGGCTGGTGCCCTATCTGTCTTAGCAGCGATAACGTGGCTAAGCGGACGAAGTATTGGCTTTTTGGCGGCAGACATTGGGCTAAGAGCCCTTCCATGTGCAATGTTAGCAGGGTTAGAATCAATCAAGGGTGCATTACTTGCTGGCATTATTGTAGGAATCTGTGAAAGCTTTGCCATAGGTTATCTGGATGACTTGACTGCAGGAGGGATGTCTTTGGTGATGCCCTTTCTTATTATGCTGATCATTTTACTGTTGAAACCGGAAGGCTTGTTTGGCTGGAGAAGAATAGAAAGATTGTAAGGGGTGGAATATGTTACCAAGTGGAGTTTTTTCTGAAAATTATGAACAAGATAAAGCCATTCTTCGGACTCGATTACGATGGAGTTGGTTTTTTATTCTTTTACTTTTGCTGGCTTTAGGGCCTTTAATAATCCCTGAAGCATACCTTGGAGCCTTGTGTTTGATGAGCATTTTTCTAATCGCGGTTCTTGGATTACAAATCCTCGTCGGATATTGTGGCCAAATAAACCTAGGACAATCATCCTTCATGGGGGTAGGTGGGATTATTGGATGCTGGGCCGCAATGAAATTCAACTTATCGATAGAGCCAACCCTAATTATCGGCGGTTTAGCCAGTGCTGTCTATGGATTAATCTTTGCCCTTCCTGCTATTAGGCTCAAGGGATATTATTTAGCATTGACTACACTTGCAGCGCAGTTCATTTTTCATTTTGTATTTACTCGAGTACCCAGCGATTTCTTTTTTGGTACATACGGGGGCTTCCCTGTCAAGTCTCTATCTCTCCTAACGGGAACAACTCTAAATTCCCCTAACAGCATTTATTACCTGATAATCTGTGTGACAGTTATTTTTACTTTCTTTGCATTTAATATAAGCAGAAGCAGGTTGGGAAGGGCTTTTATGGCTGTCAGGGATAATGATATAGCAGCTGAAGTGATGGGGATAAACGTGATTGTTTACAAGTTTTTGGCTTTTGTCATTTGTGCCTTCTTTGCAGGTGTGGCCGGGGTATTATGGGGTTTTTATATGCGTTATGTCAATGTTGAACAATTCACGTTGTGGCAGTCCATTTGGATGCTTGGCATGATTATTGTGGGTGGAGTTGGGAGTATTTTAGGGGCTGTTTTGGGCGTCATCTTTATAAGATTAATACAGGAAACGGTTAATGTTTTAGGGCCAACTTTAGTCGCTGCTTTTCCCGCCCAATATGGCATAAGTGTCATATTTGCCGGCATGAGCCTTATTATTGGCTTAATTGTGATTATTTTCTTAATTTATGAACCCCGAGGTCTTGCACATCGTTGGAGGTTAATTTACAGATCTTACCATTTATGGCCTTTTCCTTATTAAGAGGAAGGATGGTACTTCCCAAAGAGATGATGAAGTCAGAGGGGATTCTCAATGTTCCATAAGAGCCGTCGGACAAAGTTTTTTCGGGCTCTTAACAAAAAATCTTAGAGGAGGGTAAATTATGGAAAGAGTATTAAGAGGAGCGGTGATCGTTTTTTTTGTAAGCCTATTTATGATCCCAGGTTCCGCTAGTAGCCAGGCTCCCACAAAAGCTTCAACGACTATCTATAGCTATACGATACCAGAATATGATGATGTTACCGGGCCATACTCAGAACTATCGAAATTTGTCTTGCCTACCTTTCAGATTGTTTACGACTGGTGGAATGAGAATGTGGGGAAGAAGATAGGGGTAAAGCTTGTCAGGAAAATCTATGATACCAGGTATGATGCTGCAGAAACTGCTAGCATTCATGCCCGTGTTGTGCCAACAGATAAACCTATCGCGATCATAACCACGGGCGGCCCTATGATTGTTCCTATAATAGAGAAGATTCAAGAGCAAAAGATCGTAGCGATAAATGCCGTACCTGGATATAGTTTCCTACATAGACCTGCGGGATGGGCTTTCTGTCCGCTCCGAGCTTATGCTCAGCTGCACGCAGCTTACGTTGTTTGGATGGTTAAGGAATGGAAGGAGCCGCGAAAGCCTCGCATTATTTATGACGTATTTGAAGGCATAGCGGGCAAGGATATGGCAGCAACAGCCAGCCCCTGGTTTCGTGCTAATCCTAATATTGAATATTTGTTTGGTGAGGCAATGTTTCATCCAGCATCGCCTGTCGATCTATCCGTCCACGTAAGAAAAGTAATGGAAAAAAAGCCTGATTTCATCCTTTGTGTACCCACTTCTGTCTCAGCAACAGCTTATTATAGTGCCTTGAGGGAACTTGGGTATCTCCATAAAGTGACTCTTGTACAGCCGCCTTACCAGGGCCTTGATATCCTGGCCGGGATGATGGGTGACGAAATGGTGGAAGGTGATCGCGAAGTGAATTCGGCAAATTTCGCGCCCGGAACCAAGGCCGAAGAGATTTTTAACGCGAATATTGGCAAACTTTCCACGATCAGTAAGTGGGGTGGCTCGACATCCCAGTATCAAATATGCGTTTGGATACTTGCCAGAGCTGTAGAAAGGGCTGCAAAGAAGGTAGGGCCTGGCAATATAACCTCTCAGGCGATTTATGATGTGCTTAACGAAGGAAAATTTTCAAGAGAGGAGCTCATGGGTTTGGCAGAGATAAAGTTCACTCCAAAAGATAGGATTATGGGAGTGACAACAACGAATATTTATGAGAGAATCAAAGGGAAAACGGTCCGAGTTGGGGAAGTAGAGACTCCTTATATTGCCCCTTGGGCAGCGAAGTAGCAGTCTAAAATCCAACTGGTAAACCCCCGGCTCTGCCGGGGGGCTCCTAGAGGTTTGATCCGGTGATGGAGTGGACAGAAAATCTCACATGTGAATTGAGAAAATTCAGGCATAGGAGGTTAGGCTACAGGGTGATCAGGAGGCATCTTGGGGAAGTTTTTCATGAGCTTGCGAAGCAGAAGGAGTCGAGGATGGAGGAAAGGTATTTCCATGAGGCTCTGGAAGCAGCCCTGAGGGGCAACATACGAATAAGCCCCCAGCCTTGACGGCAGTCACTTAACCTCGGTAATCAATGATCTTCAGTTAGCTCCAATTAGTATTACATATTGTGGTTCTCTCATGTGACGGAGTATAATGAGGTATCATTATGTTAACATTAAACAATGTGGAAGTGATATATCAAGGCTCTATCTTAGTCTTAAAGGGAATCTCTATGGAGGTTCCCGACGGGACTATCATAGCTGTATTAGGCGCCAATGGGGCTGGTAAAACCACTACGTTAAAGGCTATATCGGGGCTGTTGGAGAGCGAAGAGGGAGAAGTTAGCGGCGGCAGCATAGAGTTTAATGGAAACGGTATAGTCCATATGGACCCTACTGATATAGTACGGTTGGGCATTCTTCAGATTATGGAAGGGGGTAGAATATTACAGCATCTTACAGTTGAACAGAATTTAAAAGTAGGTAGTCACCTACGCCGCGATAGAGAGGGCATTAAACGAGATTTGGGGATGATTTTTGATTACTTTCCCCCTCTCAAGAGACTAAAACATCAGACGGCAGGGTGGCTTTCCGGAGGCGAACAGCAAATGCTTGTTATAGGAAGGGCCCTAATGGCAGAACCTAAGGTTATGCTCCTGGATGAGCCATCCTTGGGGTTAGGGCCGATTCTCGTAAAGGAGATTTTCAACACCTTAAGGCGACTTAACTCGGAGAAGAAGATAACCATAGTTTTGGTCGAGCAAAATGCTAGCGCAGCGCTCTCACTGGCAGAATATGGCTATGTGCTTGAGAATGGCCGTATTGTCCTGGATGGGCCTTCAGCAAAATTAAGAGATAATGAAGATATCAAGGAATTTTATCTGGGGTTAAGTCAAGTAGGGGCGAGGAAAAACTATAAAGCGATAAAGCACTATAGAAGAAGAAAGAGGTGGATTGGCTAATTTGAACATTCCTCAGTGTCATCTAGTTAGCTCTTGACGGCCTGCCCTAGGTCCTATCCTTCTTCTGCACGGCCCATTCATAATGTTCTTCGTTCCTCTGAATGTCGGTGACGTGATGGCCATAGCGGGTCATATTTTGTTTGAACTTTGTCGCTAATTTGAGAATGAAAGGGTGGAAAGATATAAGTCTATCTTATACCTGTAAAAACAAATATCTACAGGGAAATAGGAGAAAACGATGGATTTTGCGCTGACAGAAGAACAGAGAATCCTACGTGAAAACGCCCGCCGGTTCCTGGAGCGAGAGATCGCTCCCCACGTCCAGGAACAGGAAAGCAAGGGACCCATGGACCGGGGCACGGCCGGCGTGCTCATCAAGAAGCTTGTCGACTTCGGGTTCGTAATGGGGCCGTTCCCCCCCGAGATAGGGGGGAACGGGCTGGACGAACAGAGCCACGGGGTCATGACCGAGGAGCTCTGGCGGGTGTGGCCGGCCCTCGGGGTCATGGTCCTGGTCGACCCCGCCCCGGTCGAGGGCGCAATCGCCTCGGGCAACGAGGGCCTCGCCCAACGGGTGGTGCTGCCGATCCTAAGGGGCGAGAAGCTCGGCTGCGGCGCCATCACCGAGCCCAATGTGGGGTCGAACCCCCGGGCGGTCGAAACCACTGCGGTGCGGGAGGGGGACCACTACGTGGTGAACGGCACCAAGATGTGGATTACCAACGGGGGCGTGGCGGATTTCGTCATGTGCCTCTGCAAGGTGAAGGGCGAGCCCGGGTTGAGCCAGCTCATCATCGAAAAGGAGGCCTCCCCGTTCACCACGCGGGAGCTCGACAAGCTCGGCCTCAAGGCCTCACCCACGAGCGAACTGCACTTCGAAGACTGTCGCGTCCCCGTTGGAAACCGAGTCGTCCCCGAGTCGGGACTGAAACAAACGCTCAAGGGCTTCGAGCGGGCCAGGGCCATGCTCGCGATTGGGGCGGTCGGCATCTCCCAGGCTTGCCTCGAGGCGGCGCTTACCTACGCGGGGGAGCGCAAGCAGTGGGGGAAGACGCTCGCCGGGCACCAGACGATCCAGCACATGATCGCCGAGATGGACACACTCACCGACGCCGCCCGCTTCCTCGCCTACCGCGCTTTCTACGCCATGGACCAGGGCCAGAGGGCCGCGAGAGAGACCTCGATGGCCAAGTACTACTGCTGCGAGAGCGCAGTCAGGGTTTCCTCCCTGGGTCTCCAGGTCCACGGCGCGTACGGGCTTTCGAAAGAGTTCCCGCTGGAACGGTGCTTCCGGGACGCGCGCACCCTCACGATCCCCGACGGCACAAGCGAGATCCAGAAGATGATCGTAGCCCGGGAGCGGCTCAAGGTGAGCGCGTTCTGAGAGCGTTGCGAACGCCCGTCAACCCGCCCCTTCCCTCCTGAAAGCCGGGTCCGGATCGAAATGCCGAAGCTCCACCATCGAGACGGCCTCCCCCGTGTCCCTCTACACGGCTCTTTTGATTTGGAAGGCTGCTAGATTTGGCCGCGCCACGATACGTGTCGCGTAGTTCCGGGAAAGAAGCATTTTTATCTCCGATAGGATCGCACAGCCGTTCGTTTGGCGCAGCGGAGGGCCTGGGAGAAAACGCTGGGGTTTCAGGATCGTGATCGGTTTCGGGCGGGCATTGAAGGAAGGATCTCCGCCGTTGATGCCCGCACCGGGGTCAAGCAGCTTCGGATGCGGGGCTCTGATGCCGTGCGCTTTTGTGCCATCCTCAAGGCTACAAGTGTAAATATCTTCCGGGTAGCGTTCGTCCGCAGGGCACTCCTGCAGAGGTCTGATACGCTTGGAGCTGAAAAGCCCGGCCTTTATCGCGGCATTTTGTTTTTCAAAGAGCTGGGTGGCGTTCTTCGGGGTTAGTTACAACAATTTATCGCTCCGATTGCCACCTATAATTTTTTTGACCTGTTTTTGTCTGCTGACTTTTTACGAATCCATCATGATTGATTTAGTTTAAAAGCAGGGTAAAAAGGAGGACAATTTGTTATCACTCGAGGGCATCAGAGTGATTGATTTGAGCACATGAGTTTTCGCCCCCGCTTGCACCGCCGCGATGGGCGACTGGGGGGCAGACGTGATTCAAATTGAACACCCCTTTACAGGAGACCCGATTCATGGATTATTCTAGGTGCTTGGGATTGAAAAGGGACAAATTTCCGTGCCTGTCTCGATTTTCGACTTGGTCAACCGGAACAAACGAGGGATCGTCATAGACCTGAAGCAGCCGGAGGGGCTGGATATGATCTATAAGAAGAGGGGGATGTCTTTGTATCCAATATCCAGAGGGAATCACTGGAGAGGCTCAGGTTGGACTACAGCCGGCTCTCCGCCGTAAAACCGCGGTTTATCTACGCCCATGCTTCGGGTTTTGGCGAACAAGGGTCTGAAAAGAATAAACCTGGTTTTGACGGTATCAGTTATTGGGCGCGAAGTGGGCTGATGGCAGGCCTGGCCCTGCCGGGCCAGCAACCTGTCTGGATGCAATACCCCGCGCTTGGCGATCAGGTCAGCGGTCTGGTTATTTGTGGCAGCGTGATTTTAGTTCTGTTTGCTAGGGAAATGACAGGCAATGGACAGGAGGTCCATTTTGGCCAATTCCTGTTTTAGCAACCGGGCGGACAAAAGATTTCTCGAAAAAAGTGTCTTCAATGAATCTTAGGAGGACCAGAGATGTTCGGGCTGAAAGAGTTGAACGAGGCTCTCAATATCCATATCCGGCCACAGAGCTTTCCTGTGGCCGTCAGGATGTGCAAAGATGAAGAGACGCTTCCGGAAAAGGTCCGTCTTCCAAGGAGGGACCTGGGTATTTCCATAACCCTCTGCCAGGGAATCGCTATGGCACGGCGTTATGCATGGACAATGGCCATAGGTAAAGAAGACCAAGCCTGCCCTCATGGTCACGCGGTGCTGGGGTTCGTTCCTGCCGAGGGTTATCTCGACGGTAGCCTTGCAGAAAAGGCTGGCCTTGGGTCCAGGGAGGTCTTCGCAAGGACCGCGCAGAAATTGAGCCTGCTGGACCATGGAAAATATCGATATGTACTTGTGGCGCCGATTCATACCGCCCAATTCGAGCCCCACTTTATCCTGGTATTCGGAAACCCCGCACAGATCGCCAGACTGGTCCAGGGAGCGACGGCTCTGTCCGGCGGATTGCTCCACTTTACTGCCGGAGGAGGTATCGGTTGTTCCGTTTCCGTTGCCCGGACCATGCTCACCGATGAATGCCAGGTGGTGCTGGCCGGAGCGGGCGACCGATATTTCGCACTGACCCAGGACGATGAGATGGCCTTCACCATCCCCTTGAGCAAGGTAGAGCCCTTGATTAAGGGCCTTGAACTGGGGCATAAAATAATGGGGCACAGGTATCCCACGCCTTCATGGCTCCGGTTCGAGGGACAACTTCCCAAGCAATACTATAAATTCGCAGAGCTCCTATTAAAGGGATGATCACCCGTGGCGATGTTCGAGGTTTAACGCTGAGCCGTCTGAAGATAGACTCATAAAAAGTATCATTCGCCCTTCGATACCTCAGGGTGAACGGATATCGTTTCCTGTAACCCCGTGATTTTTCGTTCGTTGTGAGGTCTGTCCTGTGGTATCGAACGATATAAGACCGTTAACGGAATTTTGACGGGTTGTTTGCCCAAATAATGATTACGAATACCTTTTCATAGGACTACAATCATCGCAAGCACAGTATGCAGAAGGCAGGGCGCTTTTCCCTCCGATGACGGTGGTAGATAACCTGCAGATGGGTGCCTATGTGCGCAGGGACATGAGGGAAATTGTTGCCGATCTGGGACAGGTCTATGAGCTTTTTCCGATTTTGGAAGATCGGAAAGGACAGCTGGCTGGGACTCTGAGCGGCGGGGAACAGCAAATGCTGGCGAGCGGCCATAGAGTTTTCCATCGCGTTAAGGCCCGTATATAGCCCGATGTTCTGAAATGTGCGCGATATTCTTAACTTGGCAATGGCATGGGGCTTGAGGGGATGGATCGGCTGCCCTTTAAAATGGATTACCCCACGCTGGGGCGCCGGTAAAAACCGTTGAAACAGTTCAGTAGGCTGGACTTTCCGGTGCCCTTGGGGCCGATAATCGCCAAGAGTTCACTGGGGGCCAAGTGGATCTTTACATTTTGGAGGGCCATCACTCCTGCAAATGAGAGATGTATGTCAACGGCTCGCATCATATATTTATCTTCTTCCATATCTTCCCTTTTCCTCGATTCGGAATAGACTTCCGGATTTTATCTGAAGGCTTGGAGCCCTAAAGCGCTCCGGCCCACGATCAATTTTTGAATCTGCGTGGTCCCATCGGGAATGGTGAAGGAGCGGGCATCCCGGAAGTAACGTTCTACCGGATATTCTTCGGAAAGGCCATAAGCACCGTGGATCTGGATGGCCATAGAGGTGACCCGCACAGCCGCTTCCGTGGCATAAAACTTTGCGATGGAGGTCTCCCGATCGCAGCGCACCCCTTTATCAATCATGGAAAAGGCTTTATAGGCTAAGAGGCGTGCGGCTTCGGTCTCGGCCAGCATGTCGGCAATCATCTGCTGGATTAATTGAAAGCTCCCGATCGGCTTGCCAAATTGAATCCTTTCTTTGGCATAACGAATCGACGCATCAATAGCCGCTTGCGCCATTCCTACTGCACCAATGGCCATCATGGCCCTTGCCCCTTCGTAGAGTCTGAGGAGATTTTTGAGCCCTCCTCCGGGAGGAACCAGGAGGTTCTCTTTCGGAACCCGGCAGTTCTCGAAGACCAGCTCCGAGGTGGGGAAGGAGCGGAGACCAAGCTTGGAAAGCTCTCTCGTACTGTAAGGAGACTGCCCCCGATCCACGATGAGGTGGGCAAGGCCCTTGGGCCCGGCTCCTCTCTCTGTTTGCACCACTACAATGGCTACATCCGAGA
>Ga0315277_10009443_pt1 | contig 12461 bp, 12 predicted proteins | sample YL17G05_15_MG_FD_203695 | JGI IMG/M metagenome (GOLD analysis project Ga0315277, IMG submission 203695) | Sediment microbial communities from Yellowstone Lake, YNP, Wyoming, USA - YL17G05_15 | ecosystem: Environmental > Aquatic > Freshwater > Lake > Sediment | place: USA: Wyoming | collected... | reverse complement strand
TCTTCTGTCCTAACAGTTGGTTATCACTGCATGCCAAGTAGCCACACCCAATGGTCTGGGGCCTGCTCCACATCACCCCGGCATTTTAGGGCTCTTCTGCTGGGGTCTGCGGCAGTAGCCATGCCGAGTAGTGCTGCGGGGGGAAGAGGGACACTGAGCTTGTCCAATAACTCGACCTTGGCACATGGTCCTTACTATCTGACGTGCAGTTGCGATCTGTTCACTGCTACAGGTTGTGGCAGAAGGGATGCGGCTCGGGGTTTTGGGACAAGCTCCGCTCCCTCAATTCCTAATCCGAAGCGCGTCAATGGCATCGGGCCACGCCCCCAATTCCGCCCGCCCATTTGACATCCCCGCCCGCTTCGGCTTGCCCCGAGGTTTGACATCCCGACCGCGACAGGCACTAACTCACCGTAATGCGAGAGTGAGCTGGCCGCGCGTCTGGCGGTTCAGACCTGCTCGCAGCGTGAATACAGGCATGCAAAGGCTCCTTTTGATTTGCGTGCCGAAGAGGAAAGCGCCACTTCTTCCTCCCAGACCTAACGGACATCGTAGACCACGAATGAACCGTTGCCGGCAGAGAAGAGGGGAGTGAAGTGAAAGCCATCCCCGGCGTAATCTCTGCGCCCGCGCATGGGTTCGAACAACGGCAGGTACTTGCAGGGATCGGCCGGCATGAAGACAGCGAGCGTGGGGAGAAAGTCACTCGGCTTGGACCTCCCGCGAAGTATGTCATAGCTGACGTCGCGGAAAGTCCGACAAGGAGTCGTTCCCGCATCCACGAAGGTGCCGACTTCGCGGTATGGCAGTAGTATGAAACGGTACCCGGAGGTTCCCTTCTGCATCACGAACCGCGCGGTCTGCTCCAAGTCCTGAATCAGCGGCAGGCGGGGCAGAAAGTCCACGCGCGTGATGGGGAAAAGCGTGTCGAGGTCGGCGTAGTAGTAGGCCCGACCCGGGAATTGCCGCATGACCGTGTAGTCGGCAACGCCCTGATTCCTGAGGTAGATGACGGGCCCCTCGAAGTTCAGCGCGTTGTGGAGAAAAGCGGCACCATAGTAGTCCGAGGGTTCGGAAGGTTTGCTTCCGACGAAAATGATGGCATTGCCGATGTTTCTGTCGATTACTTTGGCGTGTAGCCGGTCGTCCACCCCCCAATACCGATTCCCGTAGAGCTTGAGTAACCTCGGGAAACCAACGGCTCCGGTAGCAACCAGAGCCAGACCGACTGCAAGCGCGACTGCATTCCGGGTTCTAGTCTCCGCGTCTGCGCCCGCAGCCCGTCCCGCGAACCTGGGGAATTCGACCAACCCGCGTGCGCTCAGCAGGAGGATGGGCGCCACGCCCTCATAAAGGAACCTCGGGCCGAAGCAGAGGTCCTGATACCAGTAGAAGAAGTACAAAATCGGCAGCGAGACAAACGAGGCCAAAAGCACCCAGTCAGTCGGATTGCGGGTGAACGTCAGGAAAAGCAGCAGGACCAGAAACAGCCCGGGAACAGGACTCTGGAAAAACAGGTATAGGTTGAGGCTGTTCAGGTTATTGCCGGTCTGAACCAAACCGCGGAGCGGGGTGAAGACTCCCAGTTCCTCGAAGCCACGGGCACCGAATCCAAGACCCCAGCCGGTGTGGCCGTACTGCAGCCTGCCGTAGGCCTCGTAGCCCGAGAGGAGCGGACTGCCGGTAGTCAGGTAGTTATAGAGGCCGTACACGCCGAGGCCGAGCAGAACCGGCACCAGCAGGGCAGCGAACGCCGGCAGCGTCTTCCAACGCGACTTGGCCAGAAGGCAGATGCTGTAGCCCGCGACCGGGAGGGACACGGCCAGCGCGGTCAGCGGCCGGATGTTCAATGCCATCGCCAGCGACAGACCGCTCAGCAGCGGGTCGGCAAGGCTCGACCGGGCCTGGCTGCCGCGCAGGGGCCGAATCGTGCGGAAGAAGAACAGCAGGAAAAGCGACAGGAAGAGCAGGCCCGACGCGTGGTTCATGTACTCGGCTGACATGAATAGAAGGAACGGTGAAGCCAGTCCGAGCAGGGCGGCGATGCGCCCGGTTCTCTCGTCATAGAGTTCCCGGCCAAGGAGGTAGAGCACGACGATTTCGGCCGAACCGAGCAGCGGATTGATCAGCCATTCGGCGTGAATCAGCGTGCCAAGCGCCAGCAGCAGAGAGTGCCCGAACGGGTACTGCGAGTACATTCTCGCGCCGTCATTGATGATCTGAAGGTAGCCCGAGAAGTAGTCGTCAAACCGGACCGGCAGGGTGATTCGGCCCGACGCGAAGATCCGGCCCTGGAAGACTTGACCCACGCTGTCCTGAACGTGCGGGATGTGCCGGAAAACGAGCCAGGAAATCAGGTTGGTCAGGGCCAACATGACGCCCGACGACAGCAGCAGGAAGAACGCGGGATTGAGCCCACGCATTATGAACCTTCCGACCGGCCGAAGGAATGAGAGACCGCGTGCCGGTATCGAGCTGCCGGCGGCCAGCAGGAGCACGGTAGCAGTGCTGCCCAAGGCGAGCTGTGCGATCATCCATCTGCCGCTCGACTTCAGGGGCCACAGGGTGAAAAGGAAACCCAGGACCACGATGGCGGCCACCACTGCGTGGGCGCGTGACTGCCAAATCCGCAGGAGTAGCGCACGCCCGGTTCGCCTCGTCGCGAGCAGGAGAATGAAGGCGGCAATCGGCGCGATCCAAACGATGATGAACGGGATGCCCAAGCTCTTCCCAACGCCTGGGACCTGCAGCACGAGCTGCCCATCGCTGTTCAGGGAGAACGCATTCCAGGGTCGTGTCGATACGAAGGTGGCAAAAAGGAGTATGGCAAGGGCTGTCAGTAAGAGGCGAGCCGCCGTACGGGTCAGCCGACCACTTCTCCCGGCCAGGCCCGACGGCACTCCGTTCTGCTTCGACCTTCGGGAGGCCAGCGGGCTTCTCACAGGTCTCAACGGTTGCTGTAGGAATCGACGAGACTCATGGCTGCACGGAATGGTACAGCCGGCAGAGGGCATGTCAATCACGCGGGCTCCGCCAAGGGCATTTTCCACAGCCGACTGACCGGACTCGGCCAGCTAGTCATTCTGGATTGCAGATTTCAGATTCTAGATTAGCCGCGCCTTTGGGCGCGGCTCTGCTGCTATCGGTTGTGCCGTGCCTGCGGCCTGCCGGTCGGGCTCAGCGGCCGAAAGCGGTGAGCGAGCGGAGGGCCAGGACGATGCCGGCGAGGACTGTCAGTAAGCCAAAGAGGTAGTCGCCGGAGCGGCTCTTGGGGCCGTACCTCTGTGCGATGGGTCTGGCGAGGAGCAGGAAGGCTCCCAGGATGAACGAGTAGCAGGCGATGCCGAGGGTGGTCCATCTGAGGCCGTTTTCGTTCAAGCTGGCCATGGCCCGTACCGCCAGCGTGAACGTCAGCCCCACCAGTCCGCCGAAGAATACGTAAAACAAGGGATGGTCGTAGTCAATCGGCTCTTTGGTCTCGGTGAATGTGGCGTTCGCCGGAATCCTGCTGCGCAGCTCCTGTTCGAGCCGCTCGAAACCAGCGACTCCGTTCACGCTGACGCGCCGGCCGTTGCTGAACCTGGCCGTGATTTCCCGGATGCTCTTCCGAGTGGTCCGAAGAATCCTGAGTCCCGTGATATCCGCGAGCGGGTACTTCTCGGAAGACGTCCCGCGAGTTCTTTCGATATAGGAGTCGCTCAGGTGGAGTTTCAGAAGGGAGTAGTTCTTGAAAGACCTGACAAACGCGAGTCTGGACAGGGCCAGAGCAAGACCGGCAAGGCACGCAAGCCAGATGGCCGGGGCTCGGAAGAGGTAGTCGATTGAGGACAGGGCGATGCCGGACAGGAGACTCACGATGAAGGTAGTGTAGGCTCTTAGCCTCCTGTCCATCTCCGCGGCCGAGGTGGTATAGACTCCCCGGTCAGTATCCCCGGACTGCACCGGCTACGCCCCTCTCTACGGCGCGTGGAAGTACACCGCTATCGCGCGTCCCAGGTAATGGCTGAGTTCGATGACGACGACCGCAACCACGACGTGTATGACCATCTCCTTGACCGGGTTGTCACGATTGCTGCGACTGATGAGGTAGCTGATGAAGACAATCAGCAGGAGCCCCCATATCAGCCCGACGTAAAGGGCCTGAGCCATGGGCAGCAGCAGGACGATGGCGATGAACGTGCAGGAAATCAGCAGCCGTGAAAGGAAGTTCAGGGTGGTCGAGAGCAGGGACAGCCGCTGGCCGTATCCCTCGCTCTCCTTGTACAGGTGAATCCCGAGCGAGTCGGAGATATTGTCGGCCACGGCGATGGTCAGGAGCCCGGCGAGAATCGGACCCTTGCCGGCATTAGCCGAGCCCAGTCCGACGATTAGGCTGACATCCGTGATAATCGCGGCCGAGCTGCCGAAGATGTAATTCCTCAGGTCCGCCAATCCCGACGAGCGCCCATGCGGTGGAGCAGGGCCGACTCTCTGGTTCATGTTGGCTGGCCCGCCTGTCCCTTCTGCTCTCGTTCGACAATCATGCTCTCCTCTTCCGTCAATCCGTGTGGCTCGCGCGCCAGCGCGCCGATCTGCCTGGCGGTGATGTGGCGCAGAAGAACGTCGGGCGCGTTCCCCATGCCGTGAGAATATGCCGGGATCAGGTAGGAGTCAAAAGTAGGAGGTCGGAACGATGAGTGCGGTTCGCGGGCCGGCGTCACCCCTGGTTGGCATTGAGCAAGACCCCGGGCAATGTCCGGGGTCTTGCTCTACAGCTTGCAGCTTCCTACTGCTTCGGGTCGTAGATGGCGCCGAGGAAGAGGACCGAGCCGCTTGCGTCGTCCCGGATTGCGCAGAGGAACGGGTGGTCGCAGACAAAGGAGAACTTCTCTTCCGGCCGCGGCATCGCGGTCATCATCATCTTGACTCCGGTCACCGCCGCCGCCTCGGTCCCTTCTTCGTTCACCTCGACGAATGTCTTGTGCAGGACCTCGCTGATTGCCGCAGTGTACGGCGGTGCGACCATCTTCGAGAAGTCAGCGGCCGGAGTGAACGCCACTCCCATGCCGAGCTGCTTGAGCGCTGCGTTGAGGCTCTGCTCGAACTCAATCTTGAACCGGGGCAGGACGACTCTGCCCTTCTTCTCGCCGAACTCGGCGAAGAGCGCGGCGAAGTTGTCCGGCTTGGTCGCGTCAATGAGCTTGCCCAGGCCGTCCTTGTCGCGCGGCAGGAAGACGTACAGGTTGAGCCGGCCGTCACCGTAGGGCAGGACAACGGCCTGCATGGCGTCGTCCTCTTTGTAACGGAACCGGTCTTCCCGGTTCATCATCCGGCGCTGGACCGTATAGGCAGTCTCGGTCTTCTTGCCCATCGTAGATAGGTAGAAGTCGCGCGGGGACGTGAGCTTGGGGTCGAACGCCTTGGTCCAGGTTCCCTTGAAGTAAATGGCGTTGACCAGGACAAGGAACTCGTCCGACCTCAATTCGCTGACTATCTTCTCGATGCGGCCGTTGGTGTTCTTCGAACACCAGTCGTTGATGGTGGTCACCGCATCGGGCCGGCCGAAGTCGAGCGTGGTTACCGGCGCGCGGTAGTACTTGTCGCAGTCAGCGGCGAACTGCTTCTGCAGTTTCACGCCCTGGCGCAGCCAGAGCGAGTTGGCGATGTCGAGGCGAACGTCCTTGTCGGCGTTCACCAGTTCCTCGCGGAGTTGCTGGTTGCCGGCCGGAACCTGGGAACGGGAAAGTCCGGACAGGTTCATCGTGCCCGCCATTGCGTTCCAGGTCGCGCCGGCCGAGCCGTGTGCGGTCATCTGCAGCGCGATTGCGATACTCAATGGCGATATGAAGACGTTCTCCTGCGGCCGGGCCGCGGTGATTTGGTCGAAGACCGCGAGCCCGAACTTGCTATCGGCCTCGGTCAACTCCGAGGTACGGATTGCCGCCGGCTGTGCGCCGGACGCGGCCGAACAGAAAAGGACAACTGGGAGCAATAGGTTCATGTGACCTCCAATGGTTCTGGAACAGGCTAACTGCCTAGTCATGGGTTGTCAAAGACAACATACCGTTGGGGGACAGACGGCATTCCGGGAGGGAGGAGCGCGGAAGGCAAGTGCCCTAGTGCAAGAAGTGCTCAAGTGCACAAGTGCGAGGAGAGAAAGTGCTCTCGCGGACGGCCCCAGGCTTGAGCTTGCGCTTGTGCTACGCCTGCGGGTCTGGGCGGCTGCGGGGCTTGGCGAGGAACGAGGCGAGGACGCCGAGCTCGAAGAGGACGAAGAGCGGAATCGCCATCAGGATCTGGCTGAAAACGTCGGGCGGGCTCAGGATCGCCGCGACGATGAAGATGAGCACGATGGCGATGCGCTGGCTCTTCATCAGAAGCCTGGGGGTGACGACGCCCAACTTGGTCAGGAAGAACATGATGACCGGGATCTGGAAAATGATGCCGCACGCGAGCAGGAACGCGCCGACCGTGCCGACAAACTCGTTGATGGAAATCATCGCGTGGAGCCTGGGCGTCTCGAAGCTCAGAAGGAACTTCATGGCAATCGGCACAACCACCAAGTAGGCAAATGCGACCCCGGCGACGAACAGCACCGAGCAGACGACGACCGCCGACGCGATGTACTTCACCTCGTGCTTCTGCAGCGCCGGCCGGACAAATCGCCAGAACTGGTAGAAGATGACCGGCGCGGCGAGGAACAGACCGGTGACCAAGGCGACTTTGAGCTGGACCACAAACGCTTCGGACGGAGCCACGAACACGAGGTTCGGCACCGGCTTGGTGAGCAGGTCGAGTACCCGCTGGGAGAAGAAGAACCCGACAATGGCTGCCACGCCCAAGGCGACGAGCGAGTAGATGATGCGCTTGCGGAGTTCTTCGAGGTGGTCGAGGAAGGTCACGAGGAAAGTGCCCTAGCGCTCAAGTTCTCAAGTGCTCCAGTGGAGGAAAGAAGAGGAAGTGCTCCAGTGCAAGAGGAAGAAGTGTTCCAGTGCTCTAGTGCGCCGGAAGACGCTTCTTTTCCAGCGACCGGATGAACGCCTTGGTTAGTCGCTCCACGTCGCCGGCGGACTGCAGCAGACTGTCGTTCTCGTTCTGCTGCAGATATCCGAGCTCGGCTGCGAGCATGATCTGTGTCTGCAGCTCGCAGATGGAGCCATAGGCGATGTAGAGCGAGCGCTGGAAATCGGGCGCGGTGCGCCGGCCGAAACCCTCGGCGATGTTCGACGGTACTGAAACCGCAGCCCGCTGCATCTGCGCGGCGAGGCTGTACGCCTCAGACTTGGGGAAATGACGCGTGGCCCGGTAGGCGTCCAGGCAGAGAGAGAACGCCTTCTGCCATGCTGTCAGTTCCTGATAGGTGTTTGCCATTTCAGCCGGTCGGATTCCCTAGTGCACCGAACCCGTCCGCCTCACTGGTGCACTCGTGCACTTGAGCACTAGGGCACTGTCTGCCTAATCCGCCTTCGGCCCCTTGTCGTCCTTGTGTTCTTTTTCGGGCTCATCCGGGCTGGTGTCGTTCATGCCCTTCTTCAGTTCGCGCACGCCCTTGCCGATGGAGCGCATCACCTCGGGTATCCGCTTGGCGCCAAACAGAAGCAGGACGATGAGGACGATGAGCAGTATTTCCTGCCAGCCTACTCCGAACATGGGTGCTTACCTCCGGGCTGTTCGCGTTCTTTCACGCCAAGACTATAGGAGCGCGCCCGCCGCGGGTCAAGCGGCGGCCGGGCTGGGCTTGACCCGGATCGCCGGGAGCGGGATAATTCGGCACCTGTGAACGTCGACCGGCCTTCGACGTTGTGGTCCTGCCCCGGTCGACCGCAGGAACTATGAAGGAAGTATCAAGGCGCAATTTCCTGAAGTACATCGGCGCCGGCGCGCTGGGGCTCTTGGCCAGCCCGAAGCTGGTGCCCGCGCTGGAGCGGGGCCTTTTCCCGCTTACCGACGCCAGCGACGTGGTCCAGTGTTTTCACGAGCTATCGACCAGCGGCAGCACCATCAACGAATCGGTCGTGCAGGTGATGATGGATGCGTCGATCAAGGCGTTGACCGGGTTGAATGACGTCGGCGAAGCCTGGAAATCGATCTTCCCCGGCATCACGCAGTCCAGCGTAATCAGCATCAAGGTGTGCATCGGCAACAGCGCAATCCCGACCCACCCTGCGGTCGTGCGCTGCATGATCAGCGGCCTGGCCCGGATGAACTTCAGCGGAAACGGCCTTCCGAAGAACAACGTCATCGTCTGGGAGGGAACCGATGCGGCGCTGACGCTTTGCGGCTATACCATCTACGACGGCAGCGACCCGGACACGGCGCGGTGCTTCGGGACCAACCATCCCGGCATCGGCTATGATAGCGACGTAACGCTGAATATCAACGGCGTGTCCGCGCACCCGAGCAAGATCATCAGCCAGATGAGCGACTATGTGATCAACGCCGCCACGCTGCGCACGCACAACCTGTCGTTGGTGACGCTGGGCATGAAGAACCACTACGGATCGGTCTCCGCCGTGCAGCACACCAACAACTGCAACCCGGGACTTCCGTCGCTCAGCCAGCAGATTCGCGACGTCATCACGCCCAACAACATCCAGAGGCTCTTCGTCATTGACGGCCTGTTCGGGCTCTACTCCGGTGGACCGAGCGGCGCGCCCAACTTCAATCCCAAGCTCCTGCTCATGAGCAAGGACACCGTGGCCTGCGACGCCCAGGGCCAGACGGTCATCAATGCCGAACGCCAGAAACAAGGCCTGGACGCACTCGACGCGGCCTATATCAGGACCGCAGCGGAGCCGCCCTACAGCCTCGGCTCGCTCGACATCAACCTCATCGAGCTGAACAATCCCGGCATCGGCGAATCTGGCGAGCCAGTTCCCAGTGACGGCTTGTTTGCGGTTTCGCCGGAACCGGTGCGCGACCGCGCAACCGTCACGTTCGCAATCTCGCGGCGGGGCCAGGTTTCGCTGGAACTGGTGAACGCCGCGGGCCGGACCGAGGCCCGCCTGTTCGCCGGCACGCTCAACCAAGGCCGGCACGACATCGCCTGGCGCGCCGGGCGTCGGCTGCCCGCAGGCACCTACTTTCTCCGGCTGGACAACGCCGGCGGGACCCGGGTCCGCGAGGTGATGGTCGTCCGCTAGGAGGCCACCCAGGTTCGGGGCCGCGCCCGTTCAGCGCAACGTTGATTCCGCGATCACCAATCGAGAAACGGCAATCGAAGATGGCCTGCCGGGACTGACCTTGACCCGGTTTGGCCGATACGGGATAATCTTGTCGGTTGTGAATGCCCCATCAATGTCGGCGTTGTCGAGTCAAGTCGGTCCCACGGAGGAACTGTGAAGGAAGTCTCAAGGCGTGATTTTCTCAAGTACGTCGGAGTAGGCGCGCTCGGCCTCGTAGCCAAACCCAGGCTGTTGTCCGCACTCGATAGCGGGCTTTGGCCCGCGCTCGTCGCGAGCGACGTAGTCCAGTGCTTCCACGAAAGCGCAACCAGCGGCAGCACCATCAATGAGGCGGTCGCGCAGATGATGGTGGACGAGTCGATAATGGCGCTCGCCGGCATCCGCAACATTGGCGAGGCCTGGAAAACTATCTTTCCCGGCATCACTGAGATGAGCATCATCGGCATCAAAGTCAACTGCATAAACTCTTCGCACAAAACCAATCCGGCGGTGGTCAACTGCATCTGCAACGGGCTGGCGCAGATGGACGTCGGCACTCTGTTCAAGAAGAACAACATCATCGTCTGGGACCGGACCAACAGCGAGCTGGCTGCATGCGGCTACACTAAGTATACGGGCAGCGACCCGGGCACGGTCCGTTGCTTCGGCACCAACGAGTCCGGGTACGGCTACGATTCGGGGATAACGTTCAACGTCAACGGTTCCAGCCAGAACCCGAGCAAGATCCTGAGCCAGACGATTGACTACCTGATTGACGCAGCGGTCCTGCGCACCCACAGCCAGGGTGTAGTCACCCTCAACATGAAGAACCACTACGGGTCGGTGCATAACCCGGGCGGGCTCCAGCACTCAGGCGGGTGCAGTCCGGCAATCCCGTCCCTGAATCAGCAGATCCGCGACCTCATCACGCCCAACAATATCCAGAAGCTGTTCTTCATTGATGGCCTGTTCGGGATGTACTCCGGCGGACCGGGCGGCTCGCCCAACTTCAACCCCAAACTTATCCTGATGAGCAAGGACCCGGTCGCGTGCGACAAGCAGGGCCAGAACGTCATCAACGCCGAGCGCGCACTCCACAGCCTGCCCGCACTGGACGCGGACCAGATCAAGGTCGCGGCCGAACCGCCATACAGCCTCGGTTCGCTGGACATCACCCTCATCGAGCTGAACAACGTCGGCATCGGTGAGTCGGGCAGATCGGTTCCCGTTAACGGCCTGTTCGAGGTCTCGCCCGACCCGGTGCGGGATAACGCTACGGTAACGTTTGCCGTCTCGCGCCAAGGCCCGGTCTCCCTCGAACTGGTTGACGCAGCGGGCCGCACCGAGGCCCGCCTGTTCGCCGGCACGCTCCGCAAGGGCAAGCACAACGTGAACTGGCGTGCCGGGCGGAAACTGGCCGGGGGGACCTATTTCCTCCGGCTGAACAGCGCCGGTGCCACCAAGGTCCGCAAGGTCACGGTCGTCAATTAGGAGGAATCGACGATGAAGAACGTTCTCGCCTTCTGCGTCGCCTTGCTCTGCCTGACCTGCACCAAGCCGACGAACGAGCCGGTCGACGTCGTCACGCTCGTGCCCGGGGACAATGAGATCAGCGGCTGGACCCGCGACGCCGCGCTCACGGTCTGCGAGACCGGAACACAACTCCTCGCCCTGATTGACGGCGAGGGCCAGACCTATGTCGACAACGGCTTCGCCAAGAGCGCGTTCCAGACCTACGCTGGCACGGTCGGCAGCAACGTCGTGTCGCTCAAGCTGCGGGTCTTCGACATGACCGACACTACGCACGCGGCTGCGGTCTACGCTGCGGTCTCAACTGGCGTGGAAACGCCCTGGACCGGCGATAACGCCGGGACCGAAGCCCGAATCGACGAAAGCCTGCTATTTAACTATCGGATTGATCTGCGCGACAGCAAGTTCTACGTCTCGATTGACATCGCAGACAAGTCGGATGCCGGTCTGAGCATCGCCAAGCTGTTCGCCCGGAACGTATCATCGGCCATCCGGGATACGACCAAGTAGGCGACGGAAATGAACCGGCGCGACTTCATCAAAGCCGGCCTTGGCATTGCTGCGGCTTCATTGCTGCCCAAAACGCTGTTCGGCGCCGCACCGAAGGATGTCACCGGACCGGTTATCGCAGTGGCGCGCGGCACCAAGTCGAAGCTCGCCAAAGGAGCGCTCGAACTGCTCGGCGGGATGGGCAGGTTCGTGAAGCCCGGGGACAAGGTCTGCATCAAGCCCAACATCTCGTTCGCCGCGAACAGTGAGTGCGGTGCGACCACGAGTGCGGACATGGTGCGGCAGGTCGTCCAGCTCTGCCTCGACGCGGGCGCGGCGCACGTGGTGATATTCGACTACACGATCCAGGAGGCGGCGCTGTGCGTCGAGCAGAGCGGCATCAAGGCCGCGGTCGTAGACAAGGAGAAGGTCAGCCTGCTCACCCTCACCAAGGAACGCCAGTTCGCGGATACCCCCATCCCTGCCGGCAAAGAACTGAAGTCTGCCAAGCTGGCCAAGGTGGTGCTCGAGTCCGACAAGTTCATCAACCTGCCGACCGCCAAGTCTCATTCCGCGACCGGCGTGAGCCTCGGGATGAAAGGACTTATGGGTCTGATCTGGGACCGGGGAGCTCTCCACCAGATGAACCTGCACCAGGCGATCGCCGACCTGGCGACGGTCGTCAAACCGGACCTGACAATTGTCGACGCGACCCGCGCCCTGACGAGCGGCGGACCGGGCGGACCGGGCAAGACCGTGGTTCTGAACATGGCCGTCGCCGGCATCGACCCGGTCGCGGTCGACTCGTACGCGGTCGGCATCACCCAATGGTACAACAAGTCCTTCACCGGCAAGAGCGTGAAGCATATCGTCGCGGCTGCCGAAATGGGCCTGGGCGAGATCGATACCGCGAAGATGGACATCAAACAGGTCACGGTCTGATTGACGGCTTCCGGTTGACGACTACCGCATGAAGACGGTCGCGGAAGCCGCGCCCAGGAAGACAAAACCCGGCACCGGTGTCCGCGTCCTGCGCTGGCTGATACAGCTCGCGTTCCTACTGCTCTTTGTCGTACTCTTCGCCCGCATCCGCTACGGTGCCTCGCCCGCTCTCTCCGACGTCTTCTTCCGCATCGACCCGCTCGTATTCCTCGTCACCTCGGTCGCGACCCGCGCGGTCCTCGCCGCCGGCCTGCTGTCCCTCATTGTCGTCATGGCGACGTTCCTGGTCGGCCGCTTCTTCTGCGGTTTTGTCTGCCCGCTCGGCACGACCATTGACCTGGATGACGCCGTACTCCG
>Ga0315277_10009442_pt1 | contig 12462 bp, 8 predicted proteins | sample YL17G05_15_MG_FD_203695 | JGI IMG/M metagenome (GOLD analysis project Ga0315277, IMG submission 203695) | Sediment microbial communities from Yellowstone Lake, YNP, Wyoming, USA - YL17G05_15 | ecosystem: Environmental > Aquatic > Freshwater > Lake > Sediment | place: USA: Wyoming | collected... | reverse complement strand
TAATTTTAATAGCGGTTGGTATAGATAGAGTAAGGGAAATAATTTCTTCAAAAAGAGTAATTTCTTAAATATTGCTTAGATCTTTAGCAATAAGTTTATTAATTTAATGATAGGAGGTGATAAGAATATAAAGAATAAGTATTGTAATTAATTTTAAATTTAAAAAAGGAGGTTATTAAGAATGTAGTAAATGATTGGATAGTTCAATTGATGGAATAGGAGGTGAGATATTGAGAAAATAAAAAAGAGATTTATTTAATTAGTTTTATACAAGTCGCCCTAACCAAATAAATCTCGGGTAAATTTTATAAAAAAAAGTAAGCATTGTAAATCAAAAAGGAGAAGTAATGAAAAAGATAATTATATATTTAGTTGTTTTAACATTTATAGCCACAACTGCGTTAATGGGAGTGGCTTGTAAATCAACAACTGTAGCTGAAACTACTGCAGCAGCTACAACCGCAGCTGAAACAACAGCAGCAGCTGTAACAACTGCAGCAGCCGAGACTACGGCAGCAGCTAAAACCCCTGCAGAAGAAGCCATTTCATCTGGAACAATGTCCCCGGGAGATATAAAGATTGTTCACTATGCTCCAATTGTTCATGTATGGTGGAGCTTATTAAAAGATGGTTGTGATATGTTTGCAAAAGAATCAGGAATAGCTTTCCCTACCGTATTTGGAACAGAATGGACACAGGATAACGCAAATCAAAACCTACAGGCATTGGCAGCAGATGGTTATAAAGGCATTGGAACATTTGCAGTTGATGCAACCAGTGCGCCACAAACTTATAAAGAACTTCAAAAACAAGGTATTTATATCGTAGAAATGGCTGGTGAAATTGGGAGCGATATACCAAGTTTTGGTCTTAATCAGAAAATCAAAGGAGATGCCATGGCTCAGACTGAAGAGTGTATCAAACTTATGGGTGAGAAGGGTAATCTTGTGCATGCCTTTGAATTGATGACTGACCCGCATACACAAATTAGAATTGAAGCAGTCAGAGAGGTAGTTGCAAAATATCCTAATGTTAAATTGTTCCAGGAACTGGGTGATTGCAAAACTAATGAAGAAGCAACAGAAAAAATAGGTAATTTAATAATGCCTAATCTGGATAAGATAAATGGGATAGTTGCCACTGGTACTGCACCTACTATTGGAATTGCAAATGTTATGACCGGCCTGGGTCTTGAAAAAGCAAAAAATATAAAAAGCGTTGGTATTGTATTAGGTCCAGAAGCAGAAAAAGCTATTACTGATGGTTATATGGACGCCTGTCTGGATTTTTCTACTGTGGGAATGGGATACACAACTGGTGTTCTGTTATCGCATTTGATTCAAGGCTGGACACCAAAAACATTTCTTGTAGAAATTACCGAGGTTATGGTTACCCAGGAAAATATTGCTAATGCAAAACAACTAATGACAGATGCTGTTCATCAGATGGGTGCAGATGCGGTTACAAATAATTTAAATCCACCGAAATAATTTTTTCTATTGATTAGTTTCTTTATTTGCTGAAGGAGTGAAATTTCATGCTCAATGTAGTGGATATTTCTAAGAGTTTCCCTGGTGTGCAAGCTTTATCTGATGTTTCTATAAAGTTTAATGAAAAAGAAATACATGCCTTATTAGGTGAGAATGGTGCCGGGAAGAGTACATTGATAAAGATAATTTGCGGTATCTATAAACCGGATTTTGGTGAATTATTGGTAAACAGTAAAAGAATCTGGCCAAAAAGCTATAGAGATGCAATTAATATGAGCATAAGCTATGTAAGCCAGGAGTTAAGAATTATTCCCAATATGACTGTTGCGGAAAATATTATGCTCGACAGATTAGAAAACTTTAGAAAAGTTGGTTTTATTAACTGGCCTAAGGTTAATAATGCTGCACTTGAATATATTGAAAAAGTGGGATTAAATATCACTCCTTTAGCAAATGTAAATAATTTATCAGTTTCACAAAAACAACTTATAGAAATTGCAAGAGCTCTGGTTTCGAATTCAAATATATTAATCCTGGATGAACCAACAGCCTCAATTTCAAAATCAGAAATTGATAGGTTGTTTAATATTTTAAAGGTTTTTAAGGATAAAGGTTCAACAATTATATATGTAACTCATAAATTAGAAGAAGTATTTTTAATTTGTGATAGTGTAAGTGTTTTAAGAGATGGAAAATTGATCGGAACAGATAAAATAGAAAATCTAAATAAAGAATCTATTATAGAAATGATGGTTGGAAGAAAACTTAAATTATCTTCATATGGTGATTTATCTGTTACAGATGAACTTGCACTCGAAGTAAAAGAACTCTTCAAAAAAGATAAAGCTGATAATATTAATTTTAGTTTATTCAAAGGTGAAATTTTAGGTTTCTATGGTCTTGTTGGTTCCGGAAGGACAGAAGTTGCCAAATTAATTGTAGGATTAGATAAAAAAGATAGAGGAAATATTTTTATAAAAGGGAAAAAAGTAATTATTAATACTCTTTTTGACGGGCTTTATAAATATAAGCTGGGTTATATTTCAGAGAACAGGAAAGAAGAGGGATTATTATTAAATAGTGATGTAAAAACAAATATATGTATTACCTTGTGGCAAAAAATTGTTTCAAGATTATTAAAATTTATAAGTGATAAAAAAGAATTAGAAATATCAAAAGAATGGGTAAAAAATTTAGATATTAAAATCAGCAGTTTGAATCAGAAAGCATTAAGTCTAAGTGGTGGTAATCAGCAAAAGGTAAGCTTGTCAAAATGGTTAGCTGCCGATTGCGATATATTGATAATAGATGAGCCTACCATAGGTGTTGATGTTGGCGCAAAAGAAGCGATACATAAAATAATATTTAACCTAGCTAAAAAAGAAAACAAATCAGTAATACTAATATCTTCAGATATGCCTGAAATAATTAAATTATCAAGTAGAATTCTAGTGTTTAGAGATAAAAAAATTGTAGGGGAAATAGGAAATATTAACTCTGCCTCGGATTATGGTCTTGTAGGTAGAAAAATTGGTTCTTATTTACATTAGTTTATATTATCTATTTTATAAAAACTTTTAGATAGTTCAATTTAAGTAAGAATTTTTATCATTTAATAAAAATTATAATTACTAAAATGGAGACGATTAACCATGCCATCAAGTTATAATGGTAAAATATTAAGAATAAATTTATCAACCCAAAAAGTTTCATCAGTTGAAAAAGACTGGGTATTTTACCGAACCTACTTTGGTGGAAGAGGTATCATCAGTTATTTTTTAATAAGTGAACTTTCAAAAGATACCGATCCACTAGGTCCTGATAACAAGCTCATTTTTTCGGCAAGCGTAATGACCGGGGCCCCGATACCTGGCTTCGGAAGACATTCTGCAGGCGCCAAATCCCCGTTAACGAATGGCTATGGTGAAGCCCAGGCTGGAGGTTATTGGGGGGCTGAGCTTAAGTTTGCAGGGTATGACGCATTAATAATAGAAGGTAAGGCTAAAAGTCCTGTATATATTTGGATAAATGATGGAAAAGTTGAAATAAAAGATGCCAGTAAACTTTGGGGTATGGAAATTGCAGAAGTAAAAGAAAAAATAATCGATGAAGTGGGTGAAAAAAGATTAAGAGCTCTTATAATCGGTGTTGCAGGTGAAAACATGGTAAGAGTTGCAGGTATTTCCAGTGATTTAAATCATTTCCATGGCAGGACCGGTCTTGGTGCAGTCATGGGTTCCAAAAATTTAAAAGCTATAGCTGTCAGAGGCACGAAAAAGCTGGAATTTGCGGATAAAGAAAAGATTGTACAGCTTGCGCAGTATTTTAAAGAAAATTATAGATACAATGCCGACAACAAAGCACATTCTATTTATGGAACAAGCCCATATTATTTCAATGCTAACGCTGCAGGCTCACTGCCTACCAGGAATTTCCAGTCCGGATATTTTGAAGGAATAAAAGATAAAGGGCTTGAAAATATGCATAAGGAGCTAAAAATCAGAACCGAAGGATGTTACGGCTGTTCCTTAAAATGTAAGCAAGTATTTTCTTCAGAGAGTCCTTATAAAATAGACAGCCGCTACGGTGGACCAGAGTATGAGACTATCGCTTCTTTCAATTCAACGGTAGGTGTAGATAGCCTATTTGCTGCGGCCAAAGCACATGAACTGTGTAATAAATATGGACTTGACACGGTGTCAACCGGAGTAATTATCGGGTTTGCAATGGAATGTTTTGAAAATGGAATTATTACAAAAAAAGATACTGACGGCATAGAACTGAAATTTGGAAACGAAGAGGGAATGCTGAGTATTATAGAAAAAATCGCATACAGGCAGGGTATCGGAAACATTCTTGCAGAAGGTGTAGCAAGGGCTGCAAAAATATTTGGCAGGGGTGCAGAAAAATTTGCAATGCATGTTAAAGGCCAGGAGTTTGCAATGGCTGAACCAAGGGCAAAATTTGGTGTCGGACTTGGTTATGCCATATCACCTACCGGAGCAGATCATCTTCAGCATGAGCATGATGGTGCTTTTGATCCTGTACTTACAGGTTATAGCCATGATGCCGAGGAAGCATCGGTTTTCCTTAAACATATATATCCCTTAGGTATATTGGAGCCTGTTAAAAGCCTTTATCTTGGACCTGAAAAAGTAAGGTTATTTACATATCTTCAGCATTACTGGAGTCTTTTTGACACTATAGATTTATGTATTTTTACTCTTGCTCCCGTAAGAACATATAGAATCAACCAGCTATTAGAAATGGTCAGTGCTGTGACAGGTTGGGAAACAAGTCTGTGGGAGTTGCTAAAGGTTGGCGAACGCGCAACTACAATGGCCAGAAGTTTTAATATCAAACACGGTAAAACAAGAAAAGATGACAATTTACCTGAAAGAATGTTTGAACCGCTAAAAGAGGGTGCGCTAAAAGGTAGTAAAATGGACAGGAAAGAATTTGAAAAGGCATTGACTTTATACTATGAAATGATGGGATGGGACGGTAACACTGGTATTCCTACCGAAGGTAAACTAAATGAGCTAAATATCGGGTGGATAGATGAACATATTAAAGAATTTAGAAAATAAAGATTGCATATTTATAAAGATGGACAAAGTAAACATAAAAATTATTTTTTTTGGAGCATTTGCAAAAAAACAGCAAGAAAAAGAAGTAGAAATAAGTGTTGAGAATAATATGAATTCAGTTTGTAAAAAGATTGATGAAATTATTATAGAAAGAAAAGGAGAGAAAGTAACTTACGTGCTGCTTTTTAATGGGGTAAATTATTCAGTCAAGGAAAAAGAACTAAAAGAAAAATTAATATTAAAAAACGGTGATATATTTACTGTTGTTCCAATCGTAATAGGGGGATAGGTATTTTGTGGCAAATCATATAGTAATACCATATGGTAATGGTATTTATAATCTGGAATTAAATCACGAGTTAGATATTTTAAAATCTGAAGAACTTATCCCTGTAAGCAATCTGGAGAAAGAACTACTTAAAAAATTAAACAGCCCCATTGAAACCCGTAGTCTAAATTTATTATTAAAAAATAAAAAGAATGTCTGTATTGTCGTTTCAGACAACACAAGACCAGTGCCCAATAAACCAATTTTAAATACAATAGTACCCTACATTTTAGATTTGTGTATAAAAAAAGAAAACATAACAATACTTGTAGCAACAGGCTCTCATGAAACACTTACAAATTTTCAATTAATCGACTTATACGGTGAAGATATATACAAAAATTTCAAAATAGTCTGCAGTGATTGTTATAGAACTGATGATTTTGCTGATATTGGTTATATTGCAGATGGTACTCCTATAAAGATAAATAAAGTTTTTTTAAATGCAGATTTTAGAATAATTACAGGTCTTATTGAGCCACATCCTTTTGCAGGTTTTTCCGGAGGCAGAAAATCTGTCTGCCCGGGTTTAATAGATGCTGAAAGCTTTAAGGTAATGCATGGAACAGAGATGGTGTTTTCAAAATACAATGAAATTGGTATGCTCAAAAATAACAGGTTTCATCACATCGCAACAGAAGTTGCAAAAAAGGCAGGAGTAGATTTTATAATAAACATTTCTATAAATAAGGAAAAAAAAGTAACTAATTTGTTTTGTGGAGATTTGGTGAAGGCATTTGATGAAGGTGTAAAATTTGTAAAAAATACTTCAAAGATTAAAACAAAAAAAGAATATGATCTAATAATTACGCATGGTGGTGGTATAGGCCTTGATAGTTATTACTATCAACTTGCAAAATCAATCAACATTGCAACTCATTATTTAAATCCGTGCGGTAAAATAATTGTTTTCGGTAAATGTGACCGTGGGCTTGGAACCCCGGTTCTTTCCAGGATGCTTGAAACTGCAACTAATTGGGAAGAAGTAATAGAACATATCGAATCCAGCAAAGAATTTATTTCTGAGCAATGGAATATACAGTTTGTATATAGTGTAATTAAAAAGGCAGAAGTCTTTCTTTTTTCTGATGTTTATGAAAGATATCCTTTTTTGGAAAAATTAACACCCAGAGTTAGAGAGATAAATATATTTATAGATGAAATGAAGAAACAAAAAGGGGATATAAAAATAGGTTTTATTGAAGATGGGCCATTTTCTATTTAATTAATTTTCAATTTAAAATGCTTTGAACTTTTTAAAATTATTAAATATAAAAATATTTTGTATTTTTAATAAATTTAACTCAAGCTAAAAGAAGGACTTAAATTGAAAGCAGTAGTAAAAGAAAAAAAGGGCTATGACAATATAGTTTATAAGGAAGTACCAATACCCAAAATAAATGACGACGAAGTACTTATCAAAGTCAAGGCAGCAGGAATATGCGGCTCTGATATTCATATATTTAACGATGAATTTCCATACTGGCCTCCAGTAATACTGGGGCATGAATTTGCAGGGGCTATAGAAAAAACCGGTAAAAATATTAAAAGATTTAAAATCGGTGATCATGTAACGGCAGAGCCTCAGCAGGGAGTATGCGGAGTCTGCAGGTTTTGCAGGCTGGGGCTTATTCATCTTTGTTCTTCAAAAAGATCTCCCGGCTGGGGAATTGACGGCGCTATGGCAGAGTATATAAAGCTTCCCGAGGGCCTGCTTCATAAACTGCCTGACAATATATCTTTTATAGAAGGAGCAGTAATAGAGCCTGCATCAACCATAACGCATGCAATAATTGAAAGGGGAAACATAAGGCCGCTGGATTTTGTTGTTGTAATGGGACCTGGTCCCATAGGTCTTATTGCTGCCCAGGTTGCAAAAGCATCGGGAGCTAAAAAAGTGGTAATTACAGGACTTGATAAAGACAAGGATTACAGGTTTAAAGTTGCAGAAAAGCTGAAAATAGATTTTATAATAAATGTCCAAAGGCAAGATTTGAATGATTTAATTTTGAAAAATACCGAAGATTACGGCGCAGATTTTGTGGTTGAATGCAGCGGCAGCGAGAAAGCAATAAATCAGGCTATTGAAATTTTAGCTAAAAACGGAAAGTTAATCGGTGTTGGTTTTAGTGGAAAAGAAAACCTTGGCATTAACTGGGATAGGGCAGTCTTTAAGGAACTTAATATCATCACTTCCATGAGCTCAACCTACAGCTCCTGGAAATATACAATAGATATGCTTAAGGAAAATAAGATTGATTTAGTAAAAGTGGTATCTGATATTTTACCGTTGTCAAAATACAGGGAAGCTTTTGATAAGGCTATAAATAAGAAAGGCTTAAAAATCATTCTTGTTCCTGATGAAGAGTTTAAGGCATGACAGTTAGCAAAGCAGGCAATAAAATATTTAAAGAGTTTATATAACTAAATTATGAAAGTATTAAATTACTAATTCACTGTTGCAATAAAATTGGTAATTCAATTTATTTACTTATGTTTTTAACTGATATAATAAAAGAGGTTTGTAAATGGAAAACTCAAAATATAATGAAAGATATTCACGCCAAATATTATTTTCTCCAATTGGTAAGCAGGGGCAGTATAAATTGTCTGAAAGTAAGGTTGTTATTATAGGTTGTGGTGGCTTAGGCTCAAATACAGCAAATAATCTGGCCAGGGCTGGCGTTGGGTTTATTAGGATAATAGATAATGATAAGATTGAATTAAGTAATCTGCAGAGGCAGCAATTATTTGATGAAGCGGATATAGAAAAAGAATTGCCAAAAGCTACAGCTGCAAAAAACAAACTTAATATAATAAATTCAGATGTAAAAATTGAAGCTATAGTTGATGAAGTAAATGAAAATAATATAAACAAATATATAAAAGATGTTGATTTGGTTTTAGATGGAACAGATAATTTCAATACCCGTTTTATATTAGACGAAGCATGTGTAAAAAATAATATCCCCTGGATATTTGGTTCAGTAGCTGCAAGTTATGGAATGGTATGTAGTATAATTCCAAGTTCGGGATTTTGCCTTAAAAGTATATTCAATGAATTGTCCGTCAATTTTGGGGGACTTAGTTCCAGCAATGTAGGCATACTTAATTCTACTGTAAATATCGTATCTTCTATTCAAACAACAGAAGCAATAAAAATACTGGTGAGTGATTTTGATTCATTAATTAAAGGTCTGATAATTATAGATATATGGAACCTTTCTGTTGATATTATTGAAATAAATAAGGATGAATTATAAAAGATTTAGTCTCTTTTAGGACCAAGCATATTTTTAAAAAGTGTATTAAAAGATAATAAAATAAATGATCTTGAGTTTAATTTTTTAGATATTTTGTCCTGCCCTGCATGCAAAAATGAAAAATTAACTTTTGGCCGTGACGGCAAAACGGCAAAATCCTGTGCGAAAACTGCAGCAGTAATTTCTCCGTTGATGAAGGCATATATAATTTTAAAATCTAGATTCTAAAATAATTTGCTAATATTGTTCAATTAAGTATAATTTTGTTAAAATTTAAAATATTTATGTATAAAAGGGCAAGATGTGTGATAGAGCACTTTTTGCAAAACATACCTTTTTTAATCTAACAAGCACATGGCAGTAGCTTTTAGTTTATTGCGATGGTTAATTTATAATCATTAAATAAAGGAAAGTAAGGCTGAAACGTAATGCTAAAGAATAAAGATTTAAACCCTAAGAAAAAAATCACCCTGCTATATGCAGTCATAACAGTAATTATCTTTTTGCTTGTGGTAACACTACCAATAGGCTCCGGATTACTAGGACAGAGAGGAAAAGGTGAGAACAAGAGCACTGTAACCATTGAGGATCCTTCAGGGGAACTAGACATGGGCCTGGCAACGGTCAAAGATCCGGATCCTGAAATGATGATAGAAAGTGAAGCCTTTGGATCAGTGCCTTCAAACCAGGTGGGTATTATCCTTGCTGAAGGGCGCAACCGTACTGATGCGCAAAAGATAGCTGTCGAGCTGGGCGCAAGCATAGTAGGCGAGATTGAGTTTATTAACTTTTATCAACTGGAAACGCAAGACACCACGGAAGCCGATCTTCTGGCTAGTCTTGAGAAGGCCGCAGGAATTGAGGGTGTGGAGCTGGCCTTTCCCAATGGTGCCGTATTTCCGGAAGATACAATTGAAGGCAAAAGCTGCTCTCCTTTAAATGACCCCCTGTATACCGAAGGAAGCAACGCAAGGCCTTACGAGATGATTGGTGTCCAAAATGCCTGGGATATTATCAAGGCAAGCGGCGCTAAGCTAAATAAAGTACGTGTTGGGGTAATTGATAGCGCAATTTATACAAAATCAGACCAGGGTTTTTCACCAGAGTTATATTTTCCTGACAAAAATGGAAAATATCCTGAAGGTAAAGCGCAAATTGTACCTCTTGATGAAAACAAAGATCTTACAAATAATCCGGAGACTAATCCCAAAACCGGAGATCTTGTTTCAGGTGGATTAAACCATGGCGTTATGCAGGCCCATATAATTGGAGCAGACTATAGCGGCGGCGGCCCTGCCGGAATAACCAGTATTGCAGAAGAAAACGTGTCCATTGTTGTAACCAACACCTACAAAGTTTCCAATACTATAAGTACCCCTGCCCAGAATATTGATCCAAACGATATCACTCAATACCAGGGTAACACCTACAGACTTCTGGTGGATCTTAAAAAGCAGGTGGAAAATAAGGTAAAGGTGATTAATCTCTCCCTTGGACCCAAAAAACCCGGTGCAAGTAATGCCACAACCTGCCAAGCCTATAAACTCTTTTTTGAAAAGATGAACAAGGATTACCCTGATGTGGTATTTGTGGCTGCAGCGGGAAATGAAAACGGTGGCCTGGACGGCACTAACTTCGGACCAGGAGGCATAAGTTTGCCTAACGTAATTACCGTAGGCGCGCTGGACCAGAACGGTGACCGGGCAAAAGCAGATGATTGGTATAAAGAGGAAGTCATACAAAAACGGTACCAGGAACGTCTTGCTGACGGCAGTATTCCTAAGGATATGACGTACCAGGCCTATATGGAATCATCACCCCATGGCTCAAACTATGCCACGGGTGACGGCGAGGTAACACTGTCTGCTTGTGGTACCGATGTTCCAGTGGGGCTTGATCCGGATGGCAAACCGGTAATAGTTAACGGTACCAGTTTTGCAACTCCCCAGGTTACAAGTGCCATAGCTCTGATGCAGTCCATCAATCCCAAATTAACAGCTGCAGATATCAAAAAAATCCTGAAAGAGAGTGCTGCCTCCGAAGTGGAGCGCGACGGCAAAAAAGTAAAAGTGCCGGCCAATATGGGCAGCGGTATTTTAAGGGTAGATAAGGCTGTGCTTAGAGTGATAAACGACATGCGCAAAGCTCAGGATAAAAATGCGAAGGATTTAAAAATAGAAGACCTACTGGCCATGGCTTCTATTAAACTTACAGCCGTTGGCGGGCCCAAAGAGTACACCATTACCGCCTCAATAAACGCAGTAGGAACCGGCGGAACAGATATTAAAATTGAAACCTCCGGACAGGGAACTCTGGTAGGCAGTATAACCCAGAGCATCAGTGCCCCAGGGAAGGTAAGCTGGAAGCTGACTAAAGAAAGCGATGACTATTTCATAAAGGTTTTCCGTACCGATACCAAAGGCTGTGCATGTCTTACTTTAGGAAAAGTTGAGATTGACCCCAACCTCATACATGGAGTGGTACCAACAAAAGTAACAGTAAATAGTATTCATGAAAGTGGCGCTGGTGGTTGGTGGACTTACTGTTTTGAATTCTGGAATGTGGGCAAGCTTGGAGGAGAACAGTATGTAAAAGTAACAGGACTTATTACTTTTACAGATCCCACTAGACCAGAGGATGATTATGGCCCCGGAATTAGGTGGGAAGGATATTTTACAGGCGGCCCAAACGGAGACTTTGATATTACTGGGACAGATTTAGCAACTGGTAAGGTTTTTCAGTCTCACTCAATGCTCAAAGATGGGAAAGAATTTATTTTTCATATGGGTGCCGACGTCCACCTCCCTTTAGATAATCCTGAAGCATTTGAAGGTTGGGTTGACTAGCAGCAAAAGGTTTTATAGAAATTCTTCCAGCGCTAAAACTGGTAAATCTTTTTTTATTATGTTTTTAAGTGACAGGTCACTGGTAATAAAATAGTCAGAACTGCTTGCCAATGGTGTGGCTATCAAAGATTCTGGCTATGGCTGATGTAGTGGAGGCAATTCTGAAAATAATTTTAATTTTATAAGAGCAAATAATATATTTAGATTATAATATAAGTATAATATTATTGGTCAAGTAAATTAAAAAAGACAGGTTATGGATATCTCTCCTGAAGAAATTAAACCAAAAAAGACATTTAAAGAAAAATCCAGGTATTTTTTTGATAACTTAATGTCAAGAGGTACACTGTCCCTTATAGGCTTTCTTGCAATTATCTCACTTGCTTTGATCATAATTTTTACTATTATCCTTTGGCTCATAGACCTCCTTCCAGGCAAGGGCTTCATTGAAATATTCTGGTTGAATATATTCAAAACTTTAGGCACCGGAACTCTAAGCGGGGCAGAGCCCGGCCAGCTGAATTTCTTTCTTTCTTTCTTAATTGCACTTGCAAGTATTTTTATTACAAGCCTGTTAATCGGTCTTCTGACGGCTGGCATACAGCAAAAAATCTGGTCTTTAAGGCAGGGAAGGTCAAAAGTAATTGAATCCGACCATACTATAATCCTTGGATGGTCAGAAATTATATTTACCATTATCAGGGCATTAAATGAAGCTGCTGTCAACCAGAAGTCCCGTAAAATAGTGATAATGGCTCCAAAAGATAAGGCCGAGATGGAAGAAACCATAAGGGAAAAAGTAAAGATATTTAAAAACCTGAAAATCATTTGCCGAAAAGGCAATCCTGTTGATTTAAACGACCTGAAAATAGTAAATCTTTCAACGTCCAGGTCAATAATAATAATTGAGGATTCCGACTCAAAGGTATTAAAGACAATACTTGC